>Ga0222718_10001730_pt1 | contig 20384 bp, 27 predicted proteins | sample C33_27DmetaG_FD_165045 | JGI IMG/M metagenome (GOLD analysis project Ga0222718, IMG submission 165045) | Estuarine water microbial communities from San Francisco Bay, California, United States - C33_27D | ecosystem: Environmental > Aquatic > Marine > Unclassified | place: USA: California... | reverse complement strand
GCCCTTTCTTTGACTTCTTAACGGACAAGTAGCCTCTAGGAGGTTCGATTCCATTTGTTGCGTTCGACACAACGGAACTGCTCTCTGAAGGCATTTGTGCGGACAAAGTGCTGTGCCTAAGCCCGTATTTTTGAATGTCAGATCTAAGAGTCTTCCAATCATAGTTTAATTTATTCTTCACAATCGTATCAACATCATTTTTATATGTGTCGATAGGAAGAATACCTTCGCTGTATTTAGTACGGTCAAAGTAATCACATGCACCTCGTTCTTGAGCTAATTTATTACTTGCTTTTAACAAGTAGTACTGGAATGCTTCACTTAGATCGTGTACAAGTTTCCATGCTTCTTTATCTTCGTACTTTACATGATTCTTTGCAAGATAATGTGCTAGTCCTATATAGCCAACTCCAAGAGAACGTCTTGCTTTTGTACTAATCTCAGCCGCCTTAATAGGATACTTTTGGTAATCAATAATTTCATCTAAAGCTCTAACAGCTAGTTCACATAATTCTTCTAGATCATCTATATCTTTTAATATACCAACATTAATAGCACTAAGGATACACAAAGCAATTTCGCCTTCGTCGTCATCAATATGATTAAGTGGCTTTGTTGGCAGTGTAATCTCTTGACACAAGTTACTCATGTAGACTGTGTCTTTGAATGAACTATGTGTATTACAGTGATCAACATTCATAATATAAATGCGTCCTGTTTCTGCACGTTCTTTGATCAACGCACTAAACAACTCCATTGCTGGAATAGACTTTTTCTTAATGCTTGTAGCCCGTTCGTACTTTTCATATAGCTCTTGGAATACTGCTGGGTCACCAAAGTATGCTTCATATAAACCTGGCACATCGTGCGGTGAGAATAAAGTTATGTCTCCGCCAGATAACAATCTTTCATACATTGTTTTATTAAGTTGAATTGAATAATCTAACTTACGTACTCTGTTGTCCTCTGTACCTTTGTTGTTCTTTAGTACAAGAATGTCTTCAATCTCTTGATGCCAAAACGGGAAGTGTGTAGTAGCACTTCCGCCACGTACACCATTTTGTGTACAACAACGTACTGTTGCTTCAAACTTTTTAAGGAAAGGAATAATACCTGTGTGTGCTACTTCTCCGCCTCTGATTTTTGCATTGACACCTCTAATTCTTCCTGCATTGATTCCGATGCCTGCCCTTTGCGCCGTATAGCGTCCAATAGACATATCGCTGGCAAAGATACTATCAAGAGTGTCGTCGCTGTCAACAAGAACGCAACTTGCAAACTGCCTGACAGGGGTCCTGACGCCTGCCATGACCGGCGTTGGGATATTGATTTTAAAAAGTGAGGTCGCATCGTAATATCTCCTTACGTAATACATTCTATCTTCTTTAGGATAGTTAGCAAACAATGTTGCTGCAATCATCATATACATGAATTGAGGAGTCTCAAAAATTTCACCTGTTGAACGATCTTGAACAAGATACTTGTCTGCAACCTGACGCAGTCCTGCGTAGGTAAAGTTTTCATCACGCTTGTGATGAATATAAGTGTCTAGTCTATCTAGTTCTTCGTCGTCATATGATTCTAAAATTGCTTTGTCATATACACCACGGTTTATATTTTGTGTAATCATTTCTTTTAATGTTACAGTTTTATATTCACCAAAAACCTGTTTGTAAATAGCGTAGGAAAGCAACCGTGCCGCCGCATATTGATAATTTGGTGCATCTAAATTTATTAGATCGTTTGCACTTTTAATTAATATTTCTTGAATTTCATCTGTGCTCATGCCATCATAAAATTGAATATTTGCATTCATTTCAATTAAACTGCTACTTACACCAGCAAGTCCGTCGCAAGCAAATTCTACTACCTTGTGTATCTTTTCAATGTTAAGTTCTTCTTTTTGTCCTGTGCGTTTGACTATGTTGATGTTTATTCCGTTTGACATTTTTACCTCTTTCTGATTCTATATTTAGTGTAGCTTAGACATTGCATAGCGTTTTTCGACAGCAATTTTATCTAAACTTTTGTTTTGTTTTTTAACATCATTCCCGTTTTGTTCAACAGTAACAACATCACTTCCAGTTTGCAGCACATACATTGTTTTTGACTTTTCAATGTTTGTACCAATATATATCTCAAACTCTTTACCAGTAAAACGTTTAGTTAACTGTAAAGAATAGCACACCCCTAGTAGTATACAAAAATTACAATATTGATTTTCAGCAACTAGTTCCCAGGGTGTAGGCCAAGTCTTCTGATCCCAAGGATCAGTATTAATACTCACCCTAGGAGCATTATCATAGTAACTTATAGCTTCTTGGACTGGATCTTTGCTAGTTTCTAAAACTTTGCGAAAATCACTCCAGGCGGCTAACCTGTCTTCATACTTTTTATAGTTGAACATTTAGATTATGTTGCTTTGTTTTACTCTTATTGTGAATTTCATTTCTGCTATTAAATTTGTACTACTAATTGTAACAGAAATAGTTTCGTTTGTCAAGTCCGCATTTTCATCAATTAACGCTGCAGAGAAGCTAATGTCGTCTTCATAAGCAGAATCTCCGCTGTAATTGTATTCATCTACAACACTGACTGTTGGGGTGCCAAAGTTTTCTTGGGTGATACTAAGGGTACCACTTCTAACTGCTTCAAAATTTGTAGCAGTAATTAAATAATCTATATCATACGACTGATGCTCGTTGCCTGGCAGTCTAAAAGTTTTTACATTTGAACCTTGAACTATATTAATTACACTATGATATCCTTGTGTATATATACTGTTGCCTTCTACTTCTGGTAGATAAGGAACATTGTTAATAAAATCCTGTGAATAAGACAAAGCTGCTGTTCTTGCAAAAAAGTCGTCTACACTATCGTTTTTATTTTTATTAAATTTTATAATGCTAGTTTCAGGCTGTCCTTCTGTACCTGCTTCATTACCACACAATGTAAACTTGTTTGACTGACTCAAATTGTTTTCACCTTGTTCGATATAGATCGCTTGCTTGTTTATGTTATCAAAAGAGCAGTTTGATAACACATTCTTTGATGGACCTGTAGATTTTCCTGACGTTCCTAATACCATGCCTTTGCCAAATGTAATTCCGTATCCTAATGTATCAAATGTGCATTTGTCAAATGTGTTATTATTAATATCCCATACAGATTCAACAGCATAACTAAATCCTGTAACCTTTACGTTTTGAAATATATTATTTTTTGTTTCAACACTTCCACTAAGACTAGACATTTGTATTCCGATATTAGCGTCAACTAAACTGTCTGCCTGCGTCCATGCCCCAGTTATATCTATATTTAAAAAGTAACTGTCGACACAACTTTGTAAATCTAAACCTTTGTTGGATGCTGTAGTGTCTAGTGTTAAGTTTTCAATACGTAAATTCTTTGATTGGGTAACACTAGTAGGAGCATAATTAGGCGAACCCGGTGTACTTGAACTTGTAACTGTATCAAATATAGGTCCATCACCAGAGTTTCTTATAATAGTCTTGTCTCTTCCTGCACCGATTATATTTGCCTGTGGCGGTATGTGTATTGTGCTTGTAATAGTATAAATGCCTGGCTCTATATAAAGCACAACTCTGCTTGATTCATTTGCTTTGGTTGCATCATTTAGGAACAATTGATCTATTGCTCGTTGTAATCCTACTGTTGCATCATCACTTGCAATACCAGTAAGTCCAAAAGATCTTATACTTACAATATCATCTAATCTTGCTTGTAGTGTTCTTTCTATAGGACTTGAACTCGAAGTACCAGTCTGTAGATATCCGTCATCTACTCTATATGTGTATTGATCAGCAAGGCTAAAAATATCATCAAATTGTGTTAATATCTTTGTGTTGCCTACTGCTGGAGCTCCTTCAGCAACTGAGCCATTCCCTATGTACAGTTCACGACTGTCAATTGCCCAACCCAACTCTCCACTAGAAAGTTGTGGTAAACCTGCGCCTGCATTTTTTTGTCCTCTTCGAACTTGTATACGTGATATCTGTACGACTGCCACTAGTTTCTCCTACTTCATTTAATGTATTTAGTCACATATTGAAGACAATTGCCAATCGACCTTTGTCACCTGTGTGATTTGGTAAAACTTCATGTTCTAACCAAGCTGGCCATAAATAGCACCAGCCTTGTTTGGCTGGTAAATCAACAAATTCATAGTCTAAGTCATTTAATTTTGGATAAGAAACAAAGTTTCTAAAAGGTCTCGGATCATGGAATCTTATATTAGCACTGCCTTCTGGTGTATCAAGATATAGTATACCACTGACTTTACTATTAGGATGCACATGTATTGGATGGGAATCATTTTCAAATAGTTCGCTCACAAAAACTTCTAATTTAAAATCTATTTCTTGAACATTATAACCTAAACTTTTAAAAAATGACCGTCCTTGATCTAAAGCCCACTTGTTGAAGTACTGTAACTTTTCATCTCTTTCTATAGGTGAGCCATATGTACAGTTATACCCCCAAATGTTAGTTTGGTTGTTTTTATCATTTACAATATTTCTAGCAATAGGTTTTATTGTATTTGCAAGTATAGGATCATGCAATTTTGCAATAGGTGTGCTAAAATGATTTTCTAAACTAAGCATGTTTTTCATAATAGGTGTAGACTCTTTCGTACCATTCATGCTTCCATTCATCATATTCATGAGGCCAAAGATCAAATTGTTGATAGGTTTCACCACCTAGTATCATTCCGTCATCTCCGCGACTACACATAAAAACATGCCCTTCACGTATTTCAGTACCGTAGACTGCATTGTGTGCTTCTGCATATGCAACCATTTGTAAATAATAATCAACTACCCACTCAGGCTTCTTTGGTTTATTAGTTTGTTTAAAGTCCATAATACAGGGGTTACCTTTATACTGGCCAACTAAGTCTGTGGTTCCTGCGTATAACTGAGGAACATATAGTTGTACTTCGCTACCCCATATCTCATCTACGTCAACCATTGCATTATCTCGTATAACCTCGGCCATACGATGTGCTTTTTTTGCAAAGGGGTTACTTCCGGGTGTAGGCCACTCACCAAACTCTACATAGTCTTCAAGATATTTGTGCATACGGGTACCAACCCCTGCCGCTTCGGTTACTATCTCTTGAGCTTTTTTCTCGCCTACCCTCTTCTTCCAAGCAATAAGATGTGTCTTATCTTTTGTAGCGTCAAGAATAGTTGTAACAGAGGCTACTGCACTTCCATCGGGGGTAAGGTATTTTCTCTTACCCTCTATCTGTTTTCTCTTAATGGGTTGGTAGTTGTACTTGTTATTAATTAGACTCATCTGTATCCTCATATTCATCCCATCTATCCATAAACGGATCAGACATGTAATAAGGATCAACTGTTGAATTAGGGTCGTCTTCTGCTGTAATAGTATGTACTTCAGGTACATAATGTTTTACCATATTTTCTACACCCATCTTTAGCGTAATTGTGCTACTAGCACATCCACTACATGCACCGCCTAAAATCAAACGTAAATGTCCGTTATCATAATCTACAAAATCAATTACACCACCGTGTTGTGCTACTCCTGGTGCTACATTAGTCTCAAGAATGTGTTTTATATGTTTAATTATTTCTTCTTTGCTTCTATCTTTAGTCATACGATTTCTCCTAGTGTTAAGTATAACACCTTAGTTCTTACTTGTCAAGTATTAAATGCTTGCGCCAACGTCTGTTGCGTTTTTGGCCATTTGTGATACTTTGTCGCCTTCAGCATCTTGTTGAGGTGTATCACCTTTGCTAACAGCTTGTGCAGTTTTAGGTTCAATACCCTTTTCATTAAAATTAGTTACCATAGTTTTAATTCTTGCATCAGTATCATATGCAGCTTTGAATGTACCATAATCAAACTGCTCGCCGCCTACATTTTGCATAAGTTTGTTAAGGTCAAGGTTCTTAGAACCTTGTCTTACATCTTCTTTAGTAGGTTTGGAAAAATGCAAGTAAACAGATTGTCCTGCTTGATCGGCGCTGTTAATAACAGTCCTCAAAACTTGTACAAGTTTACTTGCTGTTTTAGGTTCTTGTTCGAGTATAATGTCAGACACTCTCATGTCTAATCCTTACTTCTTTGTTGAAAGAATTGTACCTAGTCTGCGACTAGTTTCTATCATTTTCTTTTTGGCTATTTTGCTTTCACGCTTTTCACGGCCTGCTTCTTCTTCACCTCCAGCTGCTGGTTCTGCGGCAGCAAAATCGTCTGCGGCTGCATCTGCTTCTGCATCAACTGTTGGTTCCATTTCGGCATCTGGTGCTGGTTCTTCTCCGGGCATTTCTTCTTCGGCGCCCATTGGCACTTCTCCGCCGCCTTCGCCTGTCAACTGTGCTACGCCAGCTGTTAGTGCTGCCCTTGTTGCTTCAAGTGCTGTGTATAAACTTTCAAGTCCTGGTTTTACTGTACCTATAAATGTTTCTGACTGTGCTTGCCCCATCTCATCACGTATTGCATCGCCTAGTTCTAGCATTGATTCAGCTTGCATTTCTGCTGTGTCTTCCATCCAACCTGTTACACGGTCTACCATATCTTTAGAAGCCATAACAATCTCTGCTTTGTCTTCTTCGCCTTCTAATAGTGATGTAAAATAATTATCTATGATAGCTTTTCCTTCATCAATGTGCTTGCTTTCGGGTGTTTTTTTCTTAGCAATAGCAGCCTGTAATCCTGCTGGTAATTTCTTTTGTTTTGCACTTAGACCTTTTGAACTTTTTTTGTCGTCTTTTTTACCATCTTTGCCTTTTGATTGATCTAAGAATGCAGGCTTATCGTCGTCAGTGCCTTTTTTACCATCTGGTCCTGGGCCCATTGGCATTTTACCTTTTTCTGCTACTTCTTCAGCTTCAATGACTGCTTGATTAAGAACGTCTAGGAAGAGTTTGTTCTTTTGATATTTTGCGTCATGCACTGAATCGAAACTTTCATTTGTCTCGTATTGACTAAGTGTTGTTCTTAGTTTGTTTCTAGCATCTTCAAGTTGCTCTAATGTAAATGCTTCAAGATTTATCTTCTTTCCGAATCTCTTAGCTAGGCTCTCATTCAATGAAGCCGCCGTCACTGGTTTGTTTATTTCTCTAATGTTCATCAGTCTCTTCCTAATGTTTATTGTGTTATAGTTATTTAGCCATTTAACCTAGAATATACTGCATCAGTCTGGCTTTAGCGTCATGTGTGTAGCTAAGGGCTATATCTAGTCTCGATTCGGCTACGCTACGCTTTAACTCGTCTTTTGTTTTTTGTATAGTATTCTTGTAAAATAGACTATCTACGTGGTGTTTGCTAAGTAAATTATCTAATTTTACTATTTCTGCAATGTTTGTTTCTCTATTATGTACACAAGAATGAACATGTGCTACTGCAGCTGATTTGCTGTAGTAACTAGTTACTTGTTTATTTGCTTTAGTGTCATAGATTAGATATCCGTGCCAGGATTTACGGATAACATAGTGCTTGATCCTAATGCTGTTCCCTTTTTGATAAGGAATAACACTTAGATCTACGCTGTTAACTAATTCTTCTAACTGTAGTAGTATTTGATCATCAATCATTTCTCAAAACCAAAAAAAGATCCTTATTGCGTATTTTACTTACTAAACTTTTCTTCACCATATTATCAATTATGACTTGTTCTCTTTCAGTATATGAACTTAATGGTTGTGGTTTCACATCCATCTTGTCCAACAATTCTATTTCTTCATTGGTTTTGTATATTTCAAATGATTGTATTAATTCATTTATCTTCATTACATTGGAGTTTTCATTACTACTTTAGCACCAGGTTGAATTCCTTTGTCAACTTCACCTGTCTGCCCTGTATCGATTACAAATCTTTTACCGCTTGCATCGCTTGGGTCTTTTTGAATTACTCCGGGTTTGTTTGGATCTCTTGGAACTTTAGTTTCAATGCCAGTTTTAGGGTCTTTAAGTGTTACTTGTTTGTCATCAGCTGACATAACATCTAATTCATTCTCTAATAATTCATGCATTCTCATTTAAATTTCTTCCTTCCAAACGGGGAACTTCTAGGTTTATTTAACCTAGTCAATCGCACTGACGCAGGGTTTGCTCTACGTGCTATTGCACTTTTGACTTTCATTGTTCCGCCTCTTTTAGCTTTAGTTTGTTTTAGTCCTACACTCTTTTTTACATTTATAGGAGCATTACAAGCAGCCGGACTTGCTCTAACTTGTCCTTTTCTTGCTCCATATTGGCATCTAAACTTACGTGTTTGTTTGCCTCCACTTCTACTCCAAACTCTTGTAGCTCCAGCTTCAACTATATCATGTACAATCATCTTGAACTCTTATTCATTTGTGCTACTCTTTTAGAGGTTGGATTAGTTCTTTTAGTGCGTTTAGCCTTACGTGCCATCCTGCTGCCTAAACGTGCCTTTGTCTTTTTCAACATAATACGCTTTTTTATATCCGGTGCGGCAAAACATTGACTAGCTTGTTTTACAACTCTGCCTTTGCGTTTGCCGGTCATGCAACGATATTTCCGTACAACCTTTGAACCTGACTTGGCCCATACTTGCCTTTCGTTAATAAAGTCTTGTAAATCGTTTATTATACTTTCGTATGTAAAACTTTCAAACTCACTTCTTTCCGGCATTTCAATACCAAGACGTTTCATTTCTGGTGCTACATATTTATTAATGTGTCTGTCGCTCATTTCATCATAGAAGTGATCAAACAAATCGGTGCCATATTCCTTTTTATATTCTTTAGCAACAAAATCATATTGATCCTTATCTTCAATCTTCTTAAGTTGCCTTCTTAGTTTATTCTTAGAAGTTCCAATGCCAGTACCGCCCTTCATTGAAAGATAAAGTTGTTCAGCTGTACTTGCTAATACTATCTTTTGGCGATCAGTAAGGTTAGGTTCATCTTTTTTAGCATCAGCTTTTCTTCTTTTAACTTCTGCAGCTGCCATTGCATCTGTCGCCGGGCCCGGCGCACTAAATTGATAATACTTTCTGCCATCTGGTCCAGAATCAACTATTGCCTCTTGTCCGACGATAATAACTCGGTCACCTGGTTGTAATTCTGCTATGCCAATCATTGCTGCATCAATATCAGGAAATTCTGCTGCTGGTTCTGCTTTTGGTATATCTTTATCTTTAGCACGTCGTGCCATTTCAGCATCGCCATCGCCTCTGCCGCCACCTTTATTTGGATTGTTGTCTTGGCCGCTACCTTTTTTGATTTTTGGTTTGTAAACAAATTTAGTAGCTTCTCCTGCCATTAATGCAGTCTTTAATTGAATTAACATGTTTGCAGCTTCTAGTTCATCACCTTCTATTCCATCTAGGTCTGCTAGGTCATCTTTGCTGTATAGTTTTTCTAAACGTCTACCAACTATTTTTTGTAGTATTGGTTTAGTGCTTTGCTTTTCTATTGTTACTACTAGTTTCTCTAAGTTGCTAGTAGATAAATCTCCACCTAATGCTTCTACTGCTTGTGCTACTTCTTGAGTCATGCCCATTACCACAGGCTTCTCAGTTGGTGGTGCAGTATCCACTGCCGCCGCAAAATCTTTTATTTCATCATCAGTTTTTTTAAGTTGTGGTGGAGGAGAAAGTTTTACTTCTTTGTCAGTTTTACTACTATTCTGTCCACTATCACCAACATTGTTATCACCACTTGGTGCTTGCGGTCCGTCTGTATTTACTTTGGGACCTTTTTCAGATTCTATTTTCTTTATTTCATCTTGTATTATTTTAATTGCTTTGCTAGGATCTGTAAACGCACTCATCATCTGTTCGTCTTGTGCTTTGCGAACCATAGCCTCAAACTTTTGCTTGTCTGTTGCTTTATCTCTAAATCGCTCTGGTATAACATAAGCATAAGAACTTTGTACAAATTTTCTTAGAGCTTCTTCTGGATCCATTTTTTCTAAGTCAACTGCGAGTAACTGTGGTGCAAGTGCTGCTCTAACTTTTGGATCGTTTAATTCTGTGTTGGTTACAGTTGCAATTATAGCTTTTGCACGTTCAGCTCTTTCAACTGGTGAAGCAACATTATTAAAGTTTGCACTACCTGCGGCAACAATTTGTGCTACTTGTTCTGTGTTGTTGTTTTCTCTTGCTGTCTTTAATGCATCATCAACAACAGCTACAACTTTTTCATCTGTATTAGCGCCTTTGAAGTCTGCTATAGGTATTTGATTTCCACGCGGATCTTTTGCATCTGGATCTTTTTTTACAGGAATGTTGGCCGGGCCTTTTCCTCTACCACTTGCAATTACATTGCCATCCTTGTCATAAACTTTGTAACGTGTGCCTTGTCCTGAACCTGTTATGACTTTATAAGCACCTTCACCTTTTTGTGCTACTGGCTTTTCTTTGTTCTTATCTAAGTATGCTTGTCTCTCACCGGGCTTTTCAATTTCCTTACCACGACCACTGCCAACAGCATTAGCCATTGCTTTTAGTGTGTTGGGTCCTGGATCACCGTCAACTTTTAGTCCTTTAGACTTTTGAAAGTCTCTTACTGCTTTGGCCGTGCCTGGACCAAACCATCCATCAGGTTTTGCTTTGAAACCTAATTGTGTAAGGGCAGTTTGTATAGTTTTAAGCTCAGGGCTGTTTATAGCACCTTGCTTAACTTTGCGCCACATGCTTCCATCAGACTGTATCTTTGCGATTGCGGCGTTTATAGCGGCATCTAATTGTGCTTCGGTGACGTGATATGTGAGTTCTCTTAATAGCATGACACTGTTATTTAGTTGTTTTATGTGAAGTTAATCAGTAGAACGACAATAGTGGAAAGTAAGCCAGCAACAATAGTACCAGTTGCTCCTATAATAACTTTTATCATAGACTTGTTGCCTTGTTGAATATCAAGATGCACATGATGTAGTTTTTTCTCGACTGCTGTCAAGCGGCTTTCTAAGTTTTCATATCTCTGTTGACATAAGTCAACATGTGCTTCTAAGTTCTTTTTTTCTAAGGCTGTTGCCATAATATTTCTCTCTGTTGCAGTTGTGCAAGGGGTCTGTTCGTACCTAATTGAGATGTTTGTTTGCCTTAGTAATATTATTTATGCCAAGTTACCTAATTAATTATCAGATAGTTTAAAAATAATATTACGGTCTGCCTTGTGTTTAGTCCTAAATGCACTGTTGGTTATGATAGCTGTATCATTTAATCCTGTAATGATAGGCACAAGGTCAAAATCTGTTAACAATGTTTCTTCTGTTATAGCACCAACTTGGTCATACGTAAATTCAAATGTCCAATAACGTTGTTTATCTTGTATTGCATTTCCAAAGCCAAATTCTGTTACATCGCCTACTAGAGTTTGAACTTCTAGTGGAGCTGGTTGTACTCTCATACCAACAGTCTGCAACATTGTAAGATAATTTGCTTGCTGATTTTTTGCAAGTTTGTCATCTTCTTTGCGAGCTTTTGTTTCTGTAATATCAATAACTGTAATAATCTTTACACGCATGACTATATTTACAGAGATAAAAAAAGGGCCCAGTGAAAACTGAGCCCTTTAATGTTAACTTACAGTGAAGCTATTAAGCTACTGCGAAACTTGCTGCTGCTGCTACAGTTGTGTCTGTACCAATGCCGTCTAGTGCTACTAAACGTGCTTTGATTGAAGCTGCATCGCCGTGATGTCCGTCCATGATCACACTCATTACGCCTGTGCCGTCATTGATAGCATGTGCCATTAATGGGCTTAATTCTCTAAGAATTAAGTCATAAAGTGAACCATGTGCTGCGTCTACTGCACGTAGATCTACTGGAGCATCATCTGTTCCATCTGAATCACTGTCTAAACTGATTAAAAATCCGTTTATTTGTGCTGTTTTTTCTAAAGTACCGACTGCGTTTGCGCCGCCGTTTACTGGTGTAAAGTCATATGTTGCCATTTTATTTCTCCTGTTCTAAATAGCCACTCCGCTCCGGAGTGTTTCATGGAAAACGTTAAGTCGTTTTCCTACTTTGTATTTAGTCTACAGGCAAAAATAACCTACTTTAAGGTCTTTTTGGCTCGATTTTGGATGGATCTAAACATACTTATGTATGCAGGGCCTGCTCTAACAATGTCATCTAGTGCTTTTACTGCTGGTCGCATAGCTCTTACCATATTACTTGGTATAGGTTTTCCTTCTGCCATTAGTTGTAAAAAGCCTTTTACTAACATAATATTTTCAGGTCCTACAAGATATCTATAGAACACATAATCTCTACTAGCGGCACTCATGTCTGGCATACTGATAGTAGGCTCGTTATCTTTTACCCAGTTGCTTTCTAGATCACGCTGACTTGCAAACTTTTCTAGGTCGTCTATTATATCACTGCTTCTTAGTTTAGCTCTAGTTGCATATAGAAGTTTAGTTACAATAACTCGTCTTTTGTCATTAGTAAGCTGAGTCCAATTTGTTACGTTGCGTCTAATTGTTTTATAGTCAGTGTTTGATACATTTAGAACGTTCTCTAATCTTACAAATAACTGTGTAGGATTAGGCGTTGATCCACTGCTGATAGATCTTAGATATGCTTTCAAAGCATCTAACGGGAGAGTCGTTGATTGTCTTGAACGCATTGCAGCTCCAGGATCTTTTAGTTTGCCTAATGCACGTTCGTCACCAGTAACAAAGTATATGAAGTTATACAAGTCTGTACTATTCATTTTGAAACGTTCATACTTAACATCAATAGTTTTACGAGCGTAATCACGTACAACACTTGTTGCATTTGGAAAGTTTTTTAGTAGTTCTAGTATTAGTAGTGTAAGATATAATCTTTCACAACAATCTGCATATGTCAAAACTTTTACGCTTTGATCATTACGTGTCATTCTTGCTTCTTCAAGTTGCTGTAAAAAATCTAATTGCATATTACATATACTTCTTAATAAAAACCTGCGACATTTTATCAGGATGTACATCTAAGAAGTCATGTAAGTTGTTACTCATCTGTATATCTTTTGTAAAACGTAATTTCAACTGTGGCTTCATTCCTTCTGCTGTAAGGAGCCTACGTAACATGACTGCTTGCTGAGGCGTCACTTTAAGTTCCTTGCCGTCATCAGTTTTTATGCTTGAAATTGGATCATCACCTGTGCGTGTATCCAACACTGCTCCGAGCTGATCAAAGACTGAAGTTTTTTCAAAACCCCTTCCTATATCCTTTTCATCATTATCTAGCTCGTCACCATGTCCTCTAAGACCTAGGTCGTCTAGTGTTCCTTCTTTAACAATATCTTTCATTTTCATTTGTTCTCTCCTAACGTTTGATTGATCTGTTTGCTTTTGTAAAGTATCCTCTAGATACTAATTTTATATCACCTTCAGGGTGTGTCATTACATAACCTTCGCCACCATCACCGTGTGCTGAGCTATCAACAGGTCCATGGTCACCAATGTGTGCTTTTACATCTGCATCGTGTGAGTCGAATTGGTTTATAATTTTGTCTTTTAATTGCATAATACCTGCTACTGTATTCCACATTGCATTGTATCCAGCATTCTTTTGTCCTACATATTCAGCGATACGTTGTTGCTTCACACCGCTAACCTTACTAGTCTTAAGCCAGTCCATAAATCCTTTTGCATAATCTGTTACACCCGAGTCTACAGTGCTATTGAGATATGTATAAAATATTTTAGGTAGGTCTGTCATTTTTAATTGTATAAGTTCTTGTTTGTTGAGTAACGAATCAATTGCCTGTGCATCTTTAGCTACAGTTGCTTTTAATGTGTTAATATCGTTGTCGTCAATAGTTGCTGGTTTAGAAACTGTTACACTAGGAAATATAAAAACTTCAGTACCAAGCATTGCTAAATTTTGTGGAACTGGAGATTGGTTGCCTTCTTCGTCTAACAATCTGTGTACCACAACACCAGTCTTTGATTGTGCTATACGTTTGCCTAAATCACTTTCTGTAGCAACTTCGTAGGTAACAATATTAGGTGTAAAGATATATTTGCCGTTTCTTATTTCAGGTGTGTTATAATATAACAAGTCACCCATTAAGTAACCTCTAAAGTCTTTAGGAGTTGCTTTTTCGTACTCATCAAAGATATCTTTCATGTTGTTTGCAAATTCTATACGGTCTGGTTTATCTTTGTTGGCTCCGCCGCCTCTGTTGAGTAAATGTCCTGCAAGGTCTTTTCCGCTTTTAGCTCTTTCAACTCCGCCTTTTTTAACAAAACCAGATTTGTCTGTAAGTATAAACTCTCCATTTTCATTGCGGCCAAAAACGATAGCGGGAGATCCGTCCCATTTAATAGTGACATTTTCGTGTCCTCCTTGCTCTAGTTTCTTGAGAGATTCTATTGCACGTATGGCTCCTTTAGAACCATCATCAAAAATTATATCTTCGGCATGATCTATTCTAGCACCTTCCGTTATAATACTTTTATCAATTTGTTTAAATTCGTAAAATCTCATTAACAGATAATCCTAGTGCTATTAAGTGCTACACCACTTAGCTCTTTAATTCTTTGTAGTTGTTTGTCTTCTAGTGTTTGTACAGCTTCAGGAAGTTTCTTACCTGCTTTTTCCAGTTGGTATTCAAACTGAGAAATTAGTTCTTCGTAGTTTGGTTCATTCTTTCTTAAGAACGCAATCATACTTTCAACAGTGTAAGTATCTTCTTCGGTTGCGCCTTTACCTAATAATATTTCTGGAATATCTTTTTTCCAATCATCAGCAATAACAGCATCGCCTTTATTTGGGTCAAGTATTCCAAACTTAGGACTCATCTTATATCCACGTCCTCTTGCAAGACTTGCTAGTAACATTGCTCTCAATGCTCCGCCGTATTCATCTGTGCCGCCACGCTTGGCGCCGCGCTGATAGTCTGGTTTTAAGGTAAACATAAAGTCAGTTTGTACAAAGCCGTTGTTGGCATTACCTTTTATCGGAGTACGAAAATGTACTTGATCTCCTGCATCGTGAATCCACCCGTCTTGTTTCTTGCGGCCTATGTTCATTATATCTTGATCGGCAATACCTTGGCTTTTACACCAGGCAGTTAATTTATCTTTTAATTGCTCTTTACTAACCTTATTCAAATCTGTATTGATATCCAAATCACCTGAAGAGTTAAGTTCAAACTTTCCACTAGGATGATTCTTTTTACCAGTGGTACCGAGTAGGTCTTGTTCATCTATCTCAAATCCAATAACCTTTTCAAGCCATTTGATAGTAGGATCTACATCTACTGTACCAATTCGCTGTGCAATTAGTTCTTTTTCAGGTTCTGTTTTAAATACGTTTCCGCCTTCGTTAAGAATCATTTTTCTTCCTACTTTCAATTACTTTTTGCACACCGCGTTTGAATTTACGTGGGTCTCCACTTTTTATACTGTTTAAAAAACGCCGTTCTAGTTCATTAGCTGTAGCTGTGTCATAGTTTTTATGCATATTATTAATTAAGTTGATAGAACTATTGATGATATTGTTTGCTGTTGTCTCAATTAAACGATCTTGGTCCTTGCTTAGGCCTAGATTGTTAAGTTCATCTAATATACTACGAGTTTGTTTTTTCATGACACTTTCCTATACAATGTATTTACCGTTAATAAAATAAATATTACTACATAACGGAGGGCAACGATGGGCATAAAACAATTAACATTTAATGAAAGGTCCCTACTATTTGCACAATTAGCTTCTATTGCTTATAATAGCACGAAAGAAGCTAAGAGTCAAGCAAAACGGTTAGGCTTTACAACAACAGAGTTTTACGAAAAGGACGGCGCACAGGCGTACCGCTTCATGAACAAAACAGATCTAGTGATTGCGTGTCGGGGAACCGAACCAACAGAGTTCAACGATATTAGTGCAGATTTAAAAGCATTGCCAGTAATGGCAGAAACTGTTTCAAGAGTACATCGAGGATTTAAGGCAGAAGTAGATGAACTATGGCCTGCGATTACAGAAGATATTAATCGTAAAGCAAACTTAGGTAAGACACTTTGGTTCTGTGGACACTCACTAGGAGCGGCAATGGCAACTATTATGGCAAGCCGTTGTAGGCATGACGTAGAACTTAACGATCCAGTCGAGCTTTATACATTTGGTAGCCCACGTGTGGGGTGGAGAGGATATGTTAAGAGCTTAGATGTTGCACATCACCGTTGGAAGAACAACAATGACATCGTCACTACTGTTCCTCTTTGGGCAATGGGATATGTACATCACGGTACAGAACATTATCTAAATGCTTATGGAAAATACAGAAAGCCTACAGGTTGGCAGTTGTTCAAAGATAAGTGGCGTGGTATCTGGATGGGACTAAAGCAAGGTAAGATAGACAGCTTTGGTGATCATTCAATGTCAGAGTACATCAAGCACATAGAAAACTTAGACTAAACATCAATATTAGGTCCTTTGAGTACTGCAATAGGAGTAAAGTCTTTACTATATATTATTAGATCTTCGTTAGCAGAACAACCAATATGTATTTCTTCATTTGGTTTTATATTTCCAAGGTAATATATTTCTTTTATGTCCTTAAAAAAGTTATGATCATTCATATATCGATATGCAAATGTTAGGTAATTAGCACAATATAAAACACCTGCACTATTAAAATCTACCAAATAACTTGTTTGATATGTTTGTTGAAAGTGTGGCTTCGTATTTGCCCGGAGTTTTTCAGTTCTATGTTTGTCCCAAAAAATATCACGTTTAGTACCAGATTTGTTTACACGGCAAACTTTATGATCTTCAATATGTATACCAACTGAATACATTTTGACCGTATCATTATTAAATTTGTGTGTGCTACAGTAGATATAGTCATCCAGCTGTTCGCCAGTTGTCTCTATAGTAAATGCATCATCTTCACGGTAGTTTTGTTGTATATTAATATCACTACATAAGAAACTATTATATACTCGTTTATTATCTACGTACAACTCACTAGGCTTTTTATTTTGTACCCGCCAGTGTGCATCTCCTGTTATCTTAACGAAATGATTTAAGTTTAATTTACCATTTGCCAGCAAATGTGGCATACCTATTACTATATTAGTCTTCATACGACCTTTCTTTGTTTATATTGAGTCATACAAACAAACTGCTTACTGACTCTTCGTTAGTTACTCTGCGTATTGCTTCACCAAACAATGGAGCAACACTTACCTGTCGTGTCTTTTTACAATTCTTAGGACAACGATTAGGAATACTGTCAGTGACTACAAGTTCATCTAGTACTGACTTCTCTACCTTTTGACATGCTTCATTACTAAGCACTCCGTGTGTGATATATGCACGAACACTAAGGGCACCTGCTTTCATAATTGCTTCTGCCGCTTTGCATAGAGTACCTCCGCTATCCACAATGTCATCTACTAGGATAGCATGTTTACCTTTTACATCACCAATAAGATTCATTACTTCACTCTTGCCTGCCTCCGGACGCATCTTATCTACAATAGCAATGTCTCCATGGAACATATCAGCAAACTTCCTAGCTCTAACTGCACCACCTGCATCTGGTGATACAAATACTGTTCCTTGTTGTTGTATTTCTGGATCATCTCTCCAACCAATTGAACGTTTGATATCTTTTGCAAATACTACACGGCTTGTTAAATCGTCCACAGGAATATCAAAGAAGCCTTGTATCTGTCCTGCATGTAAATCCATAGTAAGAATTCTATCAGCACCTGCTGTTGTTAATAAGTTACTAACAAGTTTTGCTGTAATAGGAGTACGTGAAGCACTTTTACGATCCTGTCTTGCATAACCAAAGTAAGGAATAACTGCTGTAATTCTACTAGAACTTGATCTACGTGCCGCATCAATCATAATCATAAGTTCCATTAGACTATCATTAACTGGAGTACATGTTGATTGGATAATAAAAACATCTTCACCTCTGATGTTTTCTAAAAACTCTACGCTTGTTTCTCCGTCAGCGAACGTATCAACTTTTGCTGGAACCAATGTCGCAAAACAATGGTCGGCAATCTGTTGTGCTAATTCCGGGTTAGCATTGCCCGTTATTATCTTCATCTTCAAGTCGTATCCTTCCTTACTTCGTTATTATAATTAATTGCTTGTTCGAGTATAGTTAAGTTAGCCTTGGTCTTGTCTGCTGTAACTGTAAATGCCTTTGTATCTTTAGGAAAGCAATGTCCACCAAAACCACGTTCATCTGTTATAGTGGTATGGCTTTCACCTATCCTATTGTCTATTATAGTATACTGTCTTACTTGCTCGTAGTCAACCCCTAATGATTTACAAAGATCATTTATTTGATTAAAGTATGCAACCTTAAGTGCTAGGAAACTGTTGCGAGCATATTTGGCCAGGATAAGTTCTTTTGGTTTCGCAACGCTGATATTAATCTGTCCCATTGCTGTAATGAATATATCTGCCCAAAAGTTTGTATCTCCTCCTCCTAGTAATATTGTATCGTTTTTGCGAAAATCTTCAAGTGCTGTTTCTGCACGTAGGAACTCAGGTGAGAATGTTAATGGTTTGTTAGGAAATACATGCTTCAACATGTCCCAGCCTTCTATTGATATTGTGCTTTTGATTAATATAGGTACATCAGGTAAGCCTTCAATAACTTCATACACGTTGTCCATATGACATCCGCCATGTGATCCTTGTGGTGTGCTTACGCAAACAATAATTGCATCTGCGTGTCGTAAGTCTCCGTACATCTTTTTAGCAGGATCGCTTATAATAATGTCATGATAGTCTTTGAGTACACCCTCGTGTGCTTGCCCTACAAATCCGTAACCAGCTATTCCTATTTTCATTTTTTTCCTAGTGTTTTCAACAAAATGTGTTGTTCACGTTTCTTTACATATTCAGCTTCGTCTTCATAGGTAGAACATTTAGCAAGTTCATCCTCAACAAACCATAGTATTTCATATAAATCTTGCTTGCATCCCCAAGTAACAAATCCGTCCATCCTAGCATCGTTAGCGGCCCAAGTTATTTTACTTATTTCGTTACAGATGTCCGACTTGTTCCAATCTCGTTTCATACAAGTATATATTAAGGCAGAGCCGTCGCACTCTGCGTTAATGGTTAGTATCCGTTAGGTACAATAACATAGTGTATCATTAACACTACACCTACCGTTGCACACTACCTTTCCAATTTGTTTAGTAACCGTTTGGAAATATCATATAGTCGTTGCAAGCAATTTTGTGTAAATCGTAGTCTAGTTTCTTTGAATGGTTCTGAGTGAGGTATTAAACCTTTCATGCCGTACACTGGCCACTTTGAAAGTTCACCGTATGTGCTACGCATATAATTATCATATACAACACTTTTCATCTTATCTCCTGTCGCTCACATAATAACGGAACAGAATGTTCATAACATTATTTATAATGTAACACAGGATTGTGTTGTTGTCAAGAGATTAAAAATTTATTACACTAAACAGTTGCTATTGCAATTATTCTATTAATAAGTTGTCCTAAGCCGTTTTGTCTTTGCAAAGTAAGCAGTTCTTTAATACCTAGCTGTTCAAAGTTTTCCACTGTAAGATTTGCTATTTCACTCTTGTCACACCCATCTACAATGTCAGTTACTACTTTAGCAGTTCCTTTGGTAATAAAAGCATCACCGTCTGCTAGGTATCTCATTTTGTTATCAGAATCTGCTCCACCTATGATCCACAAGTTTGAAGCACAACCATGTATCCTATTCTGCTCTGTCTTTGTTTCTTCTGGTAAAGGTTCAACTTCTCTTGCTTTGTCTACTAGATATTGTAATCTGTCATGCCCTTGGAGCATTCTTAAATCTTCACCAGCTTGTTTAATTCTATCTAGAATCATCTCTGTTGTTTTGCTTTAAGTGCGGCTCTTTTCTTTTCAGTAGCTATTGCTTGTCTTACTTTTCTACCCCAAGGTAATTTTACTCTGTCTACTATTTCTTTACCTTTTTTACTAATATACTCAACTCCGATGAACATGTCCTTGAAGTCACTTTGTACAGCCTTAACTGCTCTTGTTAAACTTAATTGTTCTGTGTCTTTCTCGTCGCCGTTCTCATTCCAAAAGTGGAACTTTCTCATTTTAGCCATAGGCCTCCTTTAGTTACATACGATAATATACGATTTCATATGATTAGTCAACCTTTTTTTTGAGTGTCAACCTTTGATTGACGGACCCATGCAAAAATAGCATAACAGCCTTTACCAAAATAACCGTTGATTTCTGCTCAAACCGGTGTTATATTAAAGCTACATTTAATAAATAAGAGTGAATAGGGCAGTAGTGCTGTACTATTCGACACACATAGACACATTGGATAGACAATGGGCATTATCCATGCCATACAAGTGATTGACGGTTACCAAAGGTAACTGCACCGCCGGGGAAGTTCCGGGGTATCATGCTAACCA
>Ga0222718_10001728_pt1 | contig 20386 bp, 18 predicted proteins | sample C33_27DmetaG_FD_165045 | JGI IMG/M metagenome (GOLD analysis project Ga0222718, IMG submission 165045) | Estuarine water microbial communities from San Francisco Bay, California, United States - C33_27D | ecosystem: Environmental > Aquatic > Marine > Unclassified | place: USA: California... | reverse complement strand
TCTTTTCTTCAAATATCTCTAAAATGCTCTTCAACGTTTCTTTATCCTCCTTTGAGAAGTCAAACAAAAAGGCATCATAAGTATACAGTACTAATTTCGTTTTCCTGTTATTAATAATATAAAGTATGTCTTTTAATAAGGCAACGTTATTTGCTGTTTCTAGATTCTGAATAAGGTAATTGAATAACTTCTGCGGATTCATATTCTCTAGATCTTTGCTATGAAAGACCTGTCCGGAAAGAAATCCTTCTACTTTACCATCGGCCATATAATCCTTCCAGATGTCGGCAATAAAGGCCTGGGTTAGTCTGAAGAATTCAAAATCTTTATATTGATCGTAAATGTTTCCGTAAAGCTGTCTAAAGACTAGATTCTTAGCCTCGGAACGGTCCATGGAAAACTGCTCGGCAAAATCCTCATAGATATCTCCGGTCGGTGAGTTATAACCAACCAGCTGGGAGATCAAAGTCGGATGATAAGCCGTTAAATCAATCTCAAGTAAGAAATCATTTCTAGGAATGAATACCGATCTACAGCCGTTATCTTTATTTAAGGCTGCAAAGTTCATAGTATTAAAGGCATTTGAAGGTCGACCGGTTAGAGTATTTAAATTATACTGACTAAATACCCAATCCTTATACCGGTTTAGAAAGGGTCTCTCTAATTCAAAATACCTTTCAAAAGCACTATTAACTTTTAGGCCGTTTCTTTCTATATACCAGAATACATCTGAGATATCCTGTTTATATTGGTTGTATTGATAACCTTCTATAATACTTTTATATTTCTCAAATGTAGATTCACACTGTTCAAAATGCTTGACTATAGGGACGATAGAATTTAGGTTTTCATCTAAGTAGTATTTCTGAGAATAATACTGGGCAGTCTGATTATTTTTTATTTCTACCTGGTTTCCTATTCCGACATCAAAGACGTTCTGACCGAAATAGAAATAGTTAAATGCTTTTTTATCCGGGGTATAAATCTTATCAAGTCCGGAAAGTAATTCTTTCACCGGATCAGTTTCTAGAGTTAGAGCTTCCGGATGATAGAAATTAAGCAGGTAACCTCTATTCTGGTTCTGATCTAGATTTCTTACATAAAGACTTAACGGGGAATAAATACCCGGATGAACTTCCGGATGTCTGTAAATAGGAACTATAAAAGCTTCTCTACCGATATGGTACTTAAACTCTTCAAACTGTTCCTGGGATTCAATTAGCCAAAACATAACCTTTACCTTAAGATAGGTAAGGTCTTAGGAAAGATCAACTTTCTTTATAGAATTTAAGCCAGTCTTGTTCTAAGTAATCAGATAAGAAAGTTAGTTTTAGAAGACGTTCAGCTTTAGCAGTTATGTTTCTGTTTGCTTCAAATACATCATTTTTAGGGCCAGTAAGAGTCCAAAGTAGCCTAAAGGGTAAGTAATACTTACTATATACTTTAGTGTCTTGATTTTTTACGGAGCTAAAAATTTTTCTATTAATCTCTATATAAAGCGGTTCGTTTCTCTTTTTGACAAAAAATCTAAAAAACTGACCTTTTTGATAATCCTGTTCTGTAGGTTTAATATCTTGAGCTAGTATTCTTGCTGCATCTCCTACCTGATCTGGGCGTTGACCTTGAAGTCTAATATACCGGTCTAGCATTTTAGCATCATATAATGTATCCCTGTAGGGAACTTGTATATCAGGATCTTCTGTTTCTAAAGGTATATAAACAGACCGTCCTTCAAAAGGAGTTTCATCCTGTGTTGATGTAAGTGAAAATACTGGTACAATTTCTTCTGAGAATGGAGCATTAGGGGTTGCTCCGGAGAATGTTTGTCCGTTATATAAACTGTAATAGTCTCCGGTATATTCAACTCCAGATGCTAGGTATACATACTCTCCTCCGGCTGTAAATAAGTCTGTTTGAATTCTATTTAAAGGTATATACGGCATATGTTTTAAAGATCAACTTCAAATTGGTTTTTACCAAAACGGGACTGATTTGTAACTTTATTAAATCTCGCCTCTAGACGGTTTTCATACGGACCGTCAAAAGTGTTTGGTGACTTGTAATAAAGAGTTACATACGTATGGATTGCCCATGCGTAAGCATTTCCTTTCCATTTGGTTTTAATATCATTTTCATATTGCTTAGCTAAGTTTATGGAATTAGCATCTTTTGCTTCATTAAGTTTAGAAAAACGGTTTTTCATTTTACCCCAAGCATTTCTACTTGTTTGAACTGTTGTTCCAAAGGTCTTCTTTTTATCATTATTTACCCATGATTTTTTATCCCAGGTGTATCCGACTGTTGCTGATACTTGTCTTAGAGTGTTTAGAAGTTTGTTATATCCATTTACTACGTTTGGGCAGTTTTTTGCCGGCTGGGTTGCTTTTTCTCTAGCGTTTAAGCTTTTCTCAATACTCTTTAACATATCAATAATTTCTGGTACCGGCGGTACATCAAATTTATCAAATCTAAAAGAGTTGTGGGTATAAATTCCCGGTTCTCCTTTAAGAGCTTTTCCGCTTGTCTTTCCGTAACCTGGGAAGCAATCTTCATAGACAAATTTCCAAGGCTTACCTTTAGGTGAAATATCAGGATTATTTCCAATTATACCGTAAATTAGACTTTCTAAAGATCTAATCTGAGCTTCAGGAAACTTTTCCCAGTATAGGAAACCTTTCCATTTTGCCGGGTTACCGTTCTTATCAACAGATTTGGAAACCTCATCTTCTTTGTAAATTATTGAGGTCTTAATAGTATCTCGGTATGTATTATTTCTACCTTTTATTAACATTCCGACATTATTAATCTCAATACCTACATTAATCATATCTCTTCTTTTATACTGTGCTCTAGTTATTTTCGGATTCACAGATTTATCTATATCTTTTCCTGCTGCTGTACTAACTCCTAAATGATACCCCCACTTATCATACGGGTATAGCTGGTCATACGATCCATCTTTATCTAAAACAAAATGTGTTGATACCCCGCTAGTTCTACCGCTGAAATCTGCAACTACTCTGCTTAATGGTACTGTTTTAGGGTAAACGGTATAGTGTAGTGTTATTTGAGAGTTTTTTGATGTTGTACTAAAGAATTTTCCATTGTATGGAAGATTTTTGACTAATGTTTTTCCTGTTCCTGTTGCTACAATTCCTCCTGTTCCAGCTACATCTTGTTCTTTATTACGAGCATCTTCTGCAGCTTTCATATCCGCTTTAGCTTTATCTAATTTAGCTTTTTTTGCTTCACGTCTTGTATTATCAGGGTCTTCAGCTTCACCAGGAGATGAAGAAATCTTATTTTTAGTTTCTAAAACTGGTACAGTTAGTGTTTCTAAACTAGTTGTCCATTCATTTCCAGAGACGCTGTGGCTTACTCCTTTTAAAATAAATGCAACCTTCCCTCTATAAGATTTAGGTAGTATGGTATCTTCAAGGTATATCTTATCAAAAATTTTAATACCGGAAATTCCCTTCATTTTGATTTGTAAATTGAAAGGTATAAAGAACGGAGCTGGTATCGTTTCTGTTGTTGCAAGATTTCCTATACAGAATTTAGCATAAGTACTGTTGGAAGAAACTGCTGTTTTAACTATATCTTTATCTATTTCTCCAAATTTATAAAATTCGTTTGTACTTTCCTGAAGTTCTAATAAAGTTGTGCCAAAGGCTACGAACGGGTCAGCTTCTCCTTCAGCATCTTCAAAAGTTCCAGGTTTCTGTTTTTTAGCTATCATTCTATCTTCTAGACCCTGATTAAATTGAGAGAAAGCTGTTGCATTTTCTCCTGGTTGATTTCCACTGGCTTGGGCTCCTATGGATATTTGAGAAGCAAATTCATTACTTAGTTCTGAACTGAATGATATGTCAAGGAAAGTGGTTCCTTTTGTACTTGTTACTCCGTACGGTTTTAATGTGGTTTTATTCTCTTGTACTACTTGTATATGAGCTCCCTCATCATAGATACTTAAATAAGGTCTAGACTCATTATCATTATCTTTTATACCTTCGTGAATTACTCTAGTTTGAAACTTATTAATTCCTCCTACTGCTAAAGTAATTCCATCTAAAATCTTTTGAACAAAGTCTATTAAAGATAAATCTCCTTCTTCATCGGTATTGTCATCAAAGACCTTCATAATAAAATTGAAGTTAAGCATGACTTTCATCAGGTCTCCTACAGCTCCGGTATCATCAAGTAGAAACTCTTTTTTAATACCGTCATCATTTAAAACTGCATAATTAAAACCGGAATAGGTCAAATTCTCACCTTGAACTTCGGGGTAGGCTACAAACGGGATTAGACATGTTAAAGGATCTGCTGAGATTTGACCAGGAAAAGTTACCATTCCTGTACTACCGTATCCACAGTCTATACTTACTAGTGGAAGACCTGCTTCATCTTGGAAAATTGTTTGTTCAATAATCTTAAGTAATGCACCTAAAGTTAAGTAGTATTGATAGTTACCTAAATCTTGGTCGTCTGATGAGCTTACATCAAAACCTACTCTTATACATTCTGAGGTTTGCACTTGTACAACACTTCCTTTAGATGCTGCATTTGACTTAGCAAGAACTCCTGTTGTACTTTGTAGTTTTTCTATTTTTAATTCTCCAATCCCTGAGTTAGTAAAATCTGGAAAGTTGGTTGCTAAGTTAAATAGTATTTTATGAATCTGTGATTTAGTTCTATTAGCTAAAAGTTTATTTATGAAGGTCTGATCATCAACTACATCAACAATATCTCCTATAAGATCTCTCGCTCCTGAAAGAAAGCTTGTAAAGAAAGAGGCAATCTGTTTACCTACAAAACCTAAACCATTTCCAATACTATCAAGAACACTACTATCTTCTTCTGATTCAGCATCGTTTTTAACTTTTGCCTCTCTTTCTTCTCTTTCTTTTTTAGCTATTTCTAAAGATTCTGGAGTTGCTGTGTTAATTTTAAGGTTTTCTATTATATCACCGTGGGTAATAGTCTTGATAGTAATACTGTAGGATAGATCTGCGTTAAAGCTCCATTGAAAATTAACAATCTTTCCAAAAAATCCGTCGTAGTTAAAGTCTGTTGATTCTTTCTGTTTCTTTATTTTATTAATAAGAACACCTTGATTCTTATTTCCACTTAAAAAAGTAGTTAACGCTCCGTCAACATCACCTGTTTGTAGGGCTTTGGGTTGATTTTGATTAGTAACATACTTAGTATGACCCCATTCTACTAAAATACTATAACCAGGTCTAAGGTATAGTTTTTCAATAGTATTAAATTGTTCAAAGGTAAAGCATTTAATAGTTATATCACAGCTTGCCAGTGCTCCGTTATTCTTATACTTAAAATCTAAAGTTTCAACCCCTGGTTTTGGGCGATATCCTTGAGTAGTACTAAAATCATAAGCTTCTACAAAATAGTTATTTGACTGTCCACCAACTGCGGCATTGCTTTCTGCTGTTCCTCCAAAAAGTACAAAGTTTTTAGCCTCCGTACTGCTTCCGTCTATATTTACAGATGAAGCAAGTCTGGCCCAGGCTGTACTGTTTTGGGTTTGTATTGTTGGAACATCTCTATTGGTTCCGGCGTAAAGTTGTTCTCTGGCTTGTAATTGTTTTCTTACATTTACTCCTAGATCTGCTCCTACTATTCCCATAACTGTTACTTTATTTTAAAGTTCGTTTAATAAATTATACCTCATAATAGCTTCCGATATGTTGGCTGGGATTCTTATTTGTGTTCCTGGTTCTACTATTAGAGAATCTTGAGGTAGATTATCATTAGCAGTAGAAATAACCCAGTATAGGGTAATATCTCCATAGTACTGTGCTGCTAGTAAATCTAACCTATCTCCTACAGTGATGATTACGTAAACATCGTTATCAGCTACAGGTATTTCAGGGTACTTCACCGTCCGGTAAAACGGTACCTTTTTTATCTCTTTTCTATTTACAAATACCTGTGTGTTTTCGTATCTTGCCATTGTTGTATTTATGTAGTACGTATAAAGTCCTTTTTATAAGCCGGAAGGAAATCGTGTATTGGTATAAAGTTAAAGGTACCTACATTTATTAAATGAGGCAACTTATTTTTTTCATTTGTATTAATTCCGTTGTTATTACGTCCTATCTCCCAAGGAGACTCTGAAGGAATATCTAAACTGATTTGTCTTATATATCCGGGGGTCTGTCTTAACCAATCCCCAACAGTAAGTTCCACAAATACCCCTCGCATAAAACCTCCTTCGCTATAATCCGGGGCTGTAGTTGATACCAGCCTGTTTACTTTTTCATATAATCTTAAGAGTTCCGGTCTTGATTGGGCATGAATTTTAAAGCTCATTGAAAAGTCTCTATAGAAACCTTTATAAGTATAAAAATCTTCTCCTCTTCCCATCATCTTAAAACTTTCCCATTCTCCTGTAAAGCTATCTGATACGCTGTCTATAAAGGCTCTAAACTGTATAAGTGTAGGGGTAACAGAATCATTTTCGTAGATTTTAATATAGAAAGGGATCAGATCTGCCATTGGTGTTATCTGAGTTCCTAATTTTTTATAGTTTATTCTATCTGTACCTTGTCCGGCTATTTTAGCTGAAGATGGGTCTTTCTTTCTATTAATACCTTTATAACCAGGTAATCCAATTTTAAACTTTTTATTTAAGTTGAAGGAAGTGCTACTGTAAGCAGCTCCTCTCTGATCTGTATCTTTTCTAAAGTCCTTAGGATCTGATGCTATGCCTTCATCTCCGTAAACCTTCTTACTATCGATTTCCTTTCTAGTTAATAAGTTCTTAGGGCTGTTTTTTGCAGATTGTAGATTATCTTCATAAACACTCTGTGCATCTATGTTATCTCCGGATGGAGTTAAATTAGAGGTTACTGGTTTACTAGGTGAGGTATTATTATAAGCGTTACTAGCTGGGTTGAAGAAAAATGGTTTATTAGTTTTATCGTTTTGTACTTTTGCTGTATACTGAGTTCCAAGACTAGGGTTAAGTCCTATATCTCTGTTTCCTGTTTGCTGTAAATCGTTTAAAGTACTATAAGATGTCTTAGCTAATGCGTTAACCGGTAAGTAATTATCAGTATCTAAGGTACGTCCAAATCCAGTAATACTTTGAAAGTCACCACCTAGAACTATGTTGGAGATACTATTAGAACCTTTAGAAACCGTATTGAAATAGTTTATCTGTGTTTGAGTCTGCTGACCGTTATTATACTGTAGATAAGCCCCTCCTGTTTTAGGATCTTCTACCGGTGTTACATATCGAGAATAATTAATATTATTAACTCCGGTTCGTTGATCTGATAATCTTATATTGGTTGAGCTGTTTCCTCTTGAACTACCTGGTCCGTTAGGGTATGATAATACGTTAACAGCATCAATTTTTTTATTAGCAACTAAAGTATCTGTTAATCCTACTAATCTGTTTTCTTCAAGGCTTAAATTTTTAACTACGTTGTAGTATGTTAATCCTTGAAGATCCTGTTTTAGATAATGTTCTCCTCGATAGCTGTTAGCTGCTTGCTTAATAGTATTTTGAGGATCATATTTACCGGCATTATACCCGGTTGGGGATGCTTGAGTTTGTACGTTAGTCTTACCTAACTGTTTTTGCTTCTGAGAGAATAGAAACCCGTTTGGAGTTAGAGGGTTATATAATAGCTGTGTTAGTCTTGAGACATCATCTGCTGTAGATTCTGCCACTAAGGTTCCGCCCCTAACTATAAAGTTAGAACCTCCGGTAACTCCAATTTGTGAAAAAGAATCTGGTATAGGTTTTTTAACAAACGGCTGTCCGCTTGATCCGCCACCTAATTTATCTTTTCCATACCGGAGTGATTTCAGGTCGGTTTTAAGATCGACTAACGCCATTCAATTATTTAGGTGGATTGTCTAAATATCTTTTAGGAGTTTTTCCATCCAAATCCAACTGAGAAGTTTTTAAACCAGGTCCGCCTAGTTCTTGCTGCTTCTTTGGATCGTCGATAAACTTTTCAGGAGTTTTTCCCTGCAGTCCAAATACTGATGTTTTTAATTTGTTTAATAGACTCATAATTTCACTGTTTATTATAAATATTAAGTCTTGTAAGTTCCTAGTTTTAAAGTCTTACCTACTTCATTACCGTCTAAGTAGACTTTTCCTCCTGACTTAATTGCATCTCTAATTTCTATTAGGATCTCCATAGTTTCATCTTCTCCTTCATCTCCGCCGCCTCCGAAGAATATTCCAGCAAGACTTTCTAAGGCTGGTGCCATTAATCCTAAAGCTGTTAATGCTCCGATGATTGGCAAGGCTAAAAGTCCGGCTCCTGCCATCATACCTAAGCCTCCGGCTATAGCTACTAGAGAACCTCCTAACATCATTAATTGCGGTGCTACTGATCCAAATTGTATCATCTGAGATAGTATGGATTCTATATCGGCATCTTTTAGTAGATTAAATGCCATTGCTGCTGGTATGATTGCTACACCTAGAGCTGCTATCATTGCTATACCTAATCCAAATGCAATCAATTGAGGTCCCATAAATAAAGCTCCTATTCCTGCTATTGCTAAGGCTAATAGCGGTAAGGCGATTGAGAATGCTATAATAGAATTTGGATCAACTCCGGCAAGAAGTGAAAATGCATATGCTGCTGGAATTAAGCCTACTGCCATAATTCCCAGTGCTAGAGCTCCTTTCATGATATCTTTACCGACTTTACCCATATAGGCTACTGTAATACCTAGCATAGTTAATGCACCAGAAAATGCTATCATTTGGACAGGATCTACATCTTTAACCATCGACATTGCGAATGCAAAACTAACTCCCATTGCAGCAATAGTAACTCCTAATGCTAGAGCTCCTTTCATGATATCTTTATATTGCTTTCCCATAGAAGCTAAACCGTCTCCTAAAGATTTTAGGAATCCTCCAGGTCCGGCGCCTTTGGCACCTTTGGTACCTCCTTTGGCTTTATCTGCATTTGCAGCTGCTTTATCCATCAAACCACCTCCTGCAGATGGTTTAACTTTATCAACAAGAGATTTACCCTTTCCTCTTAACTTGTCTATACCTCCTTTAATAAGGTCTTTAGCAAACTTTGCAGACTCTTTAAGATTGTCTCTCATTCCGCGAAAAGAATTACCAACGGCTTTCAACTTACTAAACAGCATTACACCTATTACTGTGTATAAAACATATGCGTTTGATAAGATACCGGCAAAGAAACCTAGTATTGGTGCGAGTGCGTCAGCTATTTTAGTTAATGCTGCTTCAAGTTTTTTCTGAATGTCTACTTGCTTGGCAGCTTCATAGGACTGTTCTCCGTATTTTTCTGTAAATTTCTCGGCTCCGATTCTGGCAAGTTCTTGCTGTTGTAGCATTTTACCCATCTGTTCAGAATTCATACCTAAAGCCTTAGCTTGTGCTTCTTGCTGTATTCTGTTCATTTTAGAGAACTTTTCAGCTGTAATGCCTTGACTTTCTAATTCTTTTCCAAGACCGGCTAAATCGTTGTTTAGAGCTAACTGCCTGGCTTTTTCAAGATTTAACTGTTGACCAGTTAACAATTCAGCTTCCATCTCAGCGGCAATTGAATCTTCAAAATTTACTAGTGCACTAGCTATATTATTCAACTCTGACATATTTATGCCAAGTCTCTTAGCTTCTATTGCAGCTCCTGCTAGTTTTTCAGTATTAAAACCAAACTGGGCTCCAATGTCAGCTGAAACGTTTCCAACTTCTGCTAGAATCTCACTACCGCTATACAGAGTCTTATTAAGTTTATTAGAGTTGTTAACTACTTCGAAGACTTCTTTACCGGCTGCCTCTACATTCTTACCGGATATACTTGCTTGTGCGGCAAATCCTCCGGCTGCTTCTGCAGAAAGACCCATTTGATCTTTCAATGCCGTGGCTTCAACTACTGCTTGTGCTCCTAAGACTTCAGCTGACATTCCGATCTGCTTGCTGATTTCTCCGAAAGTCTTCATCATGTCCAAACTGGTCATGTACATATTACCAGATGCAACTGATGCTCCTTGAAGTTCGTAGTTAAGACCGGTGACCTGCATTTCGGTCATTCCAGTAGAACGCTGGATGTTGTTCATCGATTTGTCAACCTCCAAAGCATGTTTGGCCATAAACGCTAAACCGGATTTTAGTGCAATGCCTGACATAGCATTTAACTGCATTTTAGCAGCTTCAAACTTACTAGGGACTTCTCCTCCTTCTTCGACTATCTTTTGAATTTGTGCTTCAGCTGCTGCTAAAGAGTCTGTGAAAAGACTTCCAACAACAGGTAGCTGACCTAGAGCTTGAGAAGCTTTACGGATACCGCCCATTGAGTTTTCAATCTGGGCAAGAGTGGCTGCTTCTTTTTGGCGTTCTTTGTTTTGCTCTTCTAATGTATTAGCTATGCCCTCCTGGTTCATAGCCATTTTTGCTGCAGTAGATAAGCTTTCATTTGCTGTTGCTAGATTTTCCTCTTCTTTAGCTGCTCGGTCATCTATTGCTTTTAGTGCTTTTTGATCTAGATGTCCAGTCTTAGATGCAATTTCCAACATCTCTTCCCGGGTTTTGTTCAGTATCTCTAAATTAGTTAAAGCTTTTTTAGCAGCATCGTAAGTATCCTTATCTTTACCTACTAAACCCTTAGCAAGGATGTTAGCAGAGGCTCGGGCTTTATTAATTAAGTTTTGGTTTTTTTCAATACTTTTTTGCTTCTTCCGAATATCATCGGCCAGATTTTTTCCTACAGAGAGGCTAGAGTTTTGATTCTCTAAAGCCTTAGCCATGTCCTTAGCTAGCTTTACCTGATATTTATCAGCTTCAGTAACTCTGCTCTTGATACCAGCGAGTTCTTTTATAGTCTCTGTGTAAGCTTGAGCTATGTTTAAATTTTCCTGGTTTGCGTCTTCCTGAGTCATAAAGATACCTAGTCTATTATAAATATTTACTTAGACCGTTTCTGAAAGCCTGGATGATCAGGAAGGTCGTCCTTATTTGGATTTGCGAAATCAACAGTAGTCTGAGATTTTGTTCTACCGCGGCTGGTAGTTTTAGCTCCTGCTTTTTTTGCAGCTGCTGCTTCTTCTTCATAATAGTCGGACATCTGGGCTAAGGTAAACTTTCTTAACCACATAGGCATATTATAGACTGTATGCCAGTCGTATCCTCCTTTTCCAAAGAAGACTATTTCATGAATCTGTTTAAATAGTCCGTGACGGTACTGAGCTGCGTCAGTCGATGTCAGGGTAAAGAAAGCTGGCCCCGATTGGGATTGTTACGGGGTTATCCCCTCCTTCTGGGATGAAAGTCATGTCAACATCTGGTTGTATCTGTCTCATATACTCTCTTAAAGCTCTAGAGTCTCTAGCTAGCATAGCATTATCAACAAAAGATCTAATATCTTTACTTTCTGCACTTCCGTTAACTGAGGTAATGATGTGCTTTAGTCTAGTTGTTAACTCTGGGGCGGTCTCTTTTGAGATTTTCTTAAGACCTTCTAATTCCCTCTCGATCTTTCTTTCATCGGCTCCTGTAAGGATTTTGAAAGTAATTTCATTTTGAGAGTGCGGTAGTGTATATTTAAATTCATTAACTCCTTTAGTAATCAAAGATTCATCGAAAGGTTTATTTTCGACTATACTTAAATCTATAGACTGTCTTTCACCATCATATTCAAATTCATAATCTTTTCCGTAACCTAAAATACGGCAAGCAACTAAGATTGCATTTTTATCTCCTACTAAAAGATCATCGTAGTTAATTTTACTTATGATCAAAGATTGTAGTAGTTTATCTACTACAGTTCCTTTTTTGATGTAGGCTTGGTTAGTTAGAATGTCCTCTTCTTTTGCGGTCATGTATTTGATTTCAATTTGACCGGATGCTAATGGACTGTCTTCTGGGTATAATAACCCTTTTGATGGAAGGTCAATGACCTCTGTCGGCATTTTAAATTCTGACATAGATTTTCTTTGTTATAACTGTTCTATTATAAATATATACAAAAATACTTTATACGTCAACTAAAACGTAATTTCCTTTGTATTTCATTACGTTATATGGAGACCAGTCTATTTCATCAGTCTCAATTCCGGCTTTAATAAATGCCTGTCTTATGTCTACTACTAAATCTTTCAAAGAGTCTGGTATATTACTTAGAGCATCTTCTTCTCCGTCTATAATATAAGCTTCAGCTGCTGGTTTAGCATCTTTTATCAAGTCTTTCTCATCGTTTCCAATCTCCATTGCATTAGGCATATCTATGATTGCTAGCTTATCAGAGACCTTTTCTAAACCTAGGATAGGGATAATGTGAGAAGACGTATGTCCTAGTAGTTTTTCTGCATGCTCAATCTCTAAAGAGTCTGTGGTTATTTTTTTAACGTCTTCTCCTTTTTCTAAGACGATTCCCCAGTCTCCTTGACCTATACGCCTCCAACCTTCATCTTCAAGCTTGTAGACTTGGGCAGTTAATGCCGGGGTCATTATTACTTCTTTTAATATAGCTAAGAGTTTCATAAATAAAAAAGCCCTCTCTAATAAATAGGAGGGCTCTTATAGATCCGTTAATTAGATTAGAAGTTCAATACAGCGTAGTCAAATCTTAGACTTACTGTAATTTCTTGATGGGCAGCACCTTCATCCCAACTTAAGTCAGAGAAAGTAGCTGTTTTAGCATAAGCACCTTTAAGCACCCACTCAGAAACAATATCCCCTACAGGTCCTAAAACATCAATGGTTACGTCTTTCTTATAGAAGTCGGAATATCCGTCTCTACCTGTTACTGATTCGTGTCCTAGACGAACCCATTCCATTACTGCTTGTGCTCCGGAAGGTGTAATTGGATCAAATAAAGTCATATCGAGATCTGACCAAGTACTTCTACCTTTAATTTTACGTTGAACGTTAATATGGTTCAAAGTTATATCTTCTGATTCTATCACTACCGAACCTACTCCTTTGATAAAGTATGAAGGAATTCCATCCACATACATTATAAATCGATTTTTCTGTTTGGGTTCAAAGGCGGTGAAAAATATTTCGTTTGGATCTAATACTGCCATGTTTTTATTCTTTTAATCTATTATAAATATCTTCGTTTAAATTAATTATCCTGGGAATGTAGCTCCTGTTGGTAAAATGTTGAAGTCTAAGTAGATAAATTCTGCAGTCTTAGTAGGTTGTAAGTAAATCTGACCTACTAATTGATTTCTATCAATTACATCTGCTGTGTTATTTGAATCATCCATTATTACCTTGAAAGCGTAAAGTCCCTGTCTCTGTTGTACTGATTCTAAGTAAGGATTAACCTGGCTTAAGAATTGATTTCTAGTTGCTAATGTATTCTGTTCAAATAATAAGTTTCTAGAAACATCAGAAATATAAGCTTTTAATGTGATTAATAATCTCCTAACGTTTACTCTATCTAAAGCAGAAGCTCTAGTCTGTAAAGTTTTTTGTCCAAATACTACTAACCCTGTATTTGGGAAAGAAGCAATTGGATTAATTTTACCTGTGTAAAGATCATCTCTCTGTCCTTGAGTTAGTTTTCTTTCTGCTTGAACTGCAGTTGCTAATGCTCCTCTGTTAAATCCAGCAGGTGCGAACCAAGTTTCAGAAGTACTGTCATTATAAGCATAGACTGCGGGTACTAAAGTAGAAGCTGGTACCCAAACATTATTTCCAGAATATGGATCTGGTGTTTGAATCCAAGGCCAGTACATTGTAGCGTATGAAGTATTTCTACTTGACGCTTCTGATGTTGCCGAAGTTACTGATGCTCCATAAGCTACTGGGTCTATAACAAGAATATGATCCTGTCTTTCCTGAGCTGTGTTAATCATAGTAGTTAAGGTGCTTGCATAAGCTGTGTTATACAATCCCGGTACTACCATTGTATTGTAAGCATACTCATCTTTATTACCTAGCAAAGCTAATGCAGTAGTGTAATTATCTGCTTCAAGTCCTTGAGTATTGGTACTGTTAATATTTTGATAAAAATTAGCTGCTGCTGCACCTTCGAATGGTGTTCCTACTGCTCCACCAAAACTTCCAGACGATGCTGCTGGTAAAGAACCTGTAAGGGATGCTTTAGCGTTGCCGTTATTATCAAAGTAATTTGGAGTTGTGTAATTAACTGAATCTACAACTACGTATTCGCTTTTATTAGGATAAGAACCGCTAACTTGAATATAAGTTGTTCCATCTCCGTCGGCAACAACTGTTTGAGTTTGATCTCCAATTGCACGTGAGATGTAGTTTGGTTGAGTTGGGTCAAGAGATAAATTAGGCCAACTTTCTACAACAACCTTGCTATTATTATTATCATCCCCTCTTCTAATTAAGAGAGTAAAGGTTCCTAAATCTCTATTTACTCCTGTGATTTCCCATCTTACATTATCTTTACTTCCTGATGGTAGAATACCGTTACTGCCTTCAGTAGATGTACTGTTCATGATTGTACCTTCAGAAGGAGTCTTTAATACGAAAGGTGATAAACCTGATATAGGTCCTCCAGATCCAGTTGGGATTAGACTAGAAGTAGCTGCAGTGAATGATCCAGATGCAACTCTTGTTACTAGTAAACTCTCTCCTCCGTTTTGAAAGTAGTTATACGCTGTGATTGAAGTAAAATAGGTATACTCATTTGAACCAGAAGTAGCTTGTTTACCAAACTTACTTTCAAACTCAGTAAATGATGTTACTAATGTAGGTATATTAACTAAACCTCTTGCGGTAGGGCCGACGATTGCCGCTCCAACAGCAGGTGGCTGTACAGTTAAGAAGGACTGGTCATTCTCTCTTGCTAAAATACCAGGTGATAATAAAGTTTCTGCCATTTTTATTTTTGTTTAAATAGTTGTCTAATATAAATAGGACTTATAATTGCAAAAAGTCTAGGTTATAAACCTACTTTAAAGGTTAAATTTTCAGTAAATACTGTAGTGCTTCCATCTAAGGTTGTCTTTAGCAGTACTGTGTAATAACGTTCTGGTTGTAAACCATTCATGTAGATGTCAAAATAATTTCCGCTAGAATCACAAGATACTTTTGTGTAGTTAGTATCAAAATCTATAACATACTCATCTGTGTCTAAATCTTTAATAGCGTAGTATGTACTTTGAGGTAGTGCGTAATTAGTTGTATAGACTGAGCTAGTAGTGAAGGTTCTTGTTGGATTTTGCGGTCTTACGTTTAGTCTAAATCGTTGAATTGATTCTGAATTATAAGTTATTGGTCTATTCTTGAGGGTTATTACAGTATCTTGAGAAGTAACTGTTGTTAAAGATCCTACTGAATAAGAAGAATCATCCCATTTAAAATCTAAACAAGGTGGATAGATTGTATTAGTATCTACGGAAAAGTATTTTAATTCCGTTCTATAAGCTTTATTCTCTAGAAATTCAAGAGCCTCTGCTTGTTTAACTATAAAACCATCATTAGATAATCCTCCAGAATACCAAGTGAGTATAGTATTTGTGACGTTTAAATTTAAATCTAAATCACTTCTATATGAAAAGGATGCAGACTGTATAACTGAAAGACCTAAACTAGAACCAGTATACCAGGTTCCTCCTCCTTGATTTGATCCTGAATAGGAAGCTGTTGCATAAGTTCCAAAATTTGAAGTATCCCAGCTATCAGAGCCTGAATTGTTAGTCCATGTCCAGGATACTCCGTTAGTTGTTTGAGGGCTATCTAAATACTTACCTGTTCCATTTTCCCAAGCTCCTGATACGGGGTAACATTCTACTGTTGTTTCTTGAGATAACCCGGTTACTTTTGCAATATAAAGGTTTAAGTCGGTTTTGAATGTTCCGGTTACTTTATTTTCTAAAACAGAAGTTATTTCTGAGGTTGGGAATTTAATTAAAGTACGTGCAACTTCAGGTGTTCCTCCTACAAGCTCTCCACCAGTTAAAGTATCAACTTCTAAAATTTCATCAATACCAGTATTCATTGAAGGGTATTCACTGTATATAGTAGCATCTTTTTCCGGGAATATTTTGTATACTGCCATTGTTTATAAATATTTAGTTATCTGTGGATTGTACCTCTGATGTTGTTATAATAGATCCTTTAGAGAAGGATTTACGAGCAGCTACAATATCCTTATTAATAGTCTCTGGTACTAAATACCCGTTTAAGGTAATGCTGAAGTTTGTTTTTATTAATCTTTCTTCTCCTTGATTCAAAGTTTCGTTATTTGTAAAGCTTTCAATACGGGCATGAAATTTATATCTTGCCGGATCTCCCCAATATGAATTAGTAGCATAATTAATACCTTCAATAACCTTATTCATCTGCTCAATATAATAAGTCCAGATTATACAATCATACTGTAATGTTACATAATCAGGAACAACTACTACATCGTAAGAATCTACAGGTTGCCTATTATTTAAAAGATCAAAACGGCTATAGGTGTTATTTTTTTGGTAACCTTTACCTACCACAGCGTAATTTAGAGGGAAATTAGCATCAATTTTATTAGTTAACGCAAAATTATTTTCCATACTAGTACGTCTAAACATAATAACTGGTGCCATGATTTTGCTATTCTTATCTCTATAGTAACCGTCTTTTTGAACAGATTTCCATCTTTCAGGATTACCGTAAACTACAGGTATATTTTCTAGAACTCCGTTTTGATAAACTTGAGGTTTTATAATATTATTAAAGTAGTAGTGTACTGCTTCGTCTATATCCTGTATTCCGATCCCATATGTTTTATCTGGTTCATCCTTTAAGGTGATTTGTTGGGCTCTATACGCTTTAGCAGTTGCTGGATTATTAGGATTAGTAAAACGGGGAAGAGGTGTAACAGAACTATTAGGGTTTTCCAGTAAAGGGTCCTGTTTTGAGATTGAAATATCTCTCTGGTTTTTTGGTATAGGTTTTCTAATATTGTCTGCCATTATCCTCTTTCTTTAGTTATTCCTATTTTGTCTGCAGGAATAAGGTGTGTATTACAGATTATAGATATAGAAGATCCAAATTGATTTAATCCCTCTGAGTAGCTATAGTCTGGTGATTTTCCTACAAATAATTGGTTTTCAACTATTCCATCAATCTCATAGTAATTTTCATAATAGAAAATTGCATCTCCAACCTGCGGTACTAAATCAAGATCAACTAAATCTTGTCTAAAGAATGCAAAATCTAAAGTTCTAGTCACGTCTGGTCCCCATTCATCTGAGTTCCAAGTTTGATCTCCTCTAGTTACTAGTGAATTTAATAGAACAGGTTCGTGAACAAATTTAGAAACTGCTTCTCCGTACATATTAGTTCTAGAAGCTCCGATAGTTATTTTATAATAACCTACCTGCTGGGTAATCACATCCCCAAGTAGTTCTCTGTTTATTGAATTAAACAGGTGAATATCTCTTTGTCTTCCAAATAATGCCATTTATAGTTCATCTATTTTTTCTAGTCTCTTGAGACTGTACTTAAATTTTTTAAGCTCAGGAATTTTTTCTAATGCTAGCTTTTTTACTGTATCAAAAGTTTCTTGTCCGGGCTTGGTTGTTACAACTTTTATTTCCAAGATTCCTCTAGGTTCTGGATCCTCTTTGTCTGTCTTATTATTAACAACAGTAACATAAGGTAAAGAACGGATAATCTGGGCAATATCAGTTATATTGGTTTCGTCTGAGAATTCTACATAAGCGTAAGTGTCGTACATGCTATATGTTAACTCAGATAATATGTTGATTAATTTACTCATTATATGTTATCCAATATAAATGTAATATGGTGCTTGTGAAAGCTCTTTTTGTTTATAATCAGATTCTGCTGCTCTTCTTTCTAAAAGTTTCTCTCTTGAAGTTTCTTCCAGGTAGGCTCTTAGTCTTTCAACCAAAGCATTTTTTTCTGCTGTTGCTGCAGTGATTAGATCTGCAGAGTTTAGAGTTACTTCAGCACCCGGGATTGGAACTGTACCGTATTTACCTCTAATATACCCAAGCATCTCCTTAGCAAGAGAAAGCGTATATTCAAAAATCCACTGACGTCCTATAGAATTAATCAACTTATAAGTCGGGTTACCGTAAGGAACGTTTGATACATTAGTAACCGGTGAAGGTACTCCTGAATCTGCTGATGGATTTTGTCTATCTGATTTCTTAATATATTCGAAAAATAACTTTCCTCCAGCTATTGTTGGTATTGGGAAGAGTCTTAATTGATTATTTCTTAATTCAAATGAATATTGAGACTTTCTAATCTGGTCGTTAAATTCAATTGCCTGAATCTTCTGGAGATCATAATTCATAGGCATCAATAAGAAGTTGATTGCCGGTGAGTAATTACCCCAACCGAAAGTATCTAAGAGATTCATCATCCCTGTTCCGGTTCCTGCATAAGGATCAAAGTACCGTACGATGGCCGGTGGTGCTTGGTAAAATACTCTTTTAATTTCAATTGAATCTCCGGTATCTAAAGATGCAGAAGCTGCCGCCCACGCATCCATATCATAATCCTGCACATTTTCACTTACTGTTAAAGATCCAGTATACCAGGTTACATTTCCTCCAACTCCGGCTTCTTCACCGTACTGTTCTGACATCCTTATTATAGATGCCATATTAGGCTGAATTAAAGTATTGTTTAAATTAGATCCTGTAGCTGATCCTTCGACGTCAAGGTAATCCTGTCTTACTTTATAAGCATAGACTTCGTTACCGTAAGCTGTTACTGCCTCTTCAAAAGCTGTATAAAGGTGTATAGGCTGTAATTCAACGTCGGATAATGGATACCCTAATCTTTTAGCACAAAAATCCGCTACCTTATCAGCATCAGTTTGAAACTGATAATCGTAGTCATAAAATCCGAAAGGTGTATCTCCGGGAAAGAATGAAGAAGATCCGGGCCAGATTGTAGCATTTGCCATATGTTATAAATAGCAAAGGCTTTCGTATTAGTTTATAAATTCAACATAAGCTGCTGAACCGGTGATGTTTATATCTGAAGATCCTGATACGATAAATTTAAGATCTCCGTTTATAGCTGTCTTTGGTATACCGCTGTACAGATCTGATAAAGTGTATCTTTTATAATCTTCTCCTTTACACCATCCTATAAAACCGCAGCCGTAGATCTGATCGTTTGAAAAGATAATTTCGTACTCTATTTCAAAAGGTACATCATCTATTGAATTTAAAGTTATTGCTCCTGCCTGTCCTTGCTGGGTTCCGGTTATAATTGTTTCTCCTATCTTAACATAGGAATCTAACTGGGCATTTGATGCTCCGACTGCATTTCCGGCACAATGTCCTTTAATACCAAATTTAACGATTTTAGCATCGGTTAAAGTACCCTGTTGGGTATATGGGGTTGGGAGATTTCTATCGCCGGTAAATCTAGTAGTTGCACTTAATAAATCGTATTCATCAGTTGCTGATTGAGATGCATAAGTATCTTCAAACTTTGAATAGATTGTACCTTGTGGGTATATTGTAGTGTAGTTATAAGACCCGGTAATATATTCTTCAAAAGCTCCAGCATTTAAAGCATAAGAAGCTGATCCTACAAAATCAACCTGGGATCCATCATTAGAACCTGAAAAGATTCCTGCATTTAAAGTATTGGTGGAAGGATTATAAAATATCCCTGATCCATCTGATCCTGAATCAACTACCAGTTGAGAGTAACCGGTTCCGGAAGGGTCTGGCAATCCTGTCGGGCTTACAAAAGTCAACCGGTAATCTATATTGTTAACAGGTAAATTAGCAACTTTAGCATTATTTGCATTTGTTGCTGTTCCTGTAACATCTCCTGTTAGGTCTCCTGTAAAGCCGTTAAGAGAGGATACACTTCCAGTTAGTTCTAATGATCCTGATAAGGTAATATCGTAAGCTACCGTTCCTGCAAATGCATCGATAGATTGGGTAACGTGCCAGGCATTAATAGTCTGATTTTGTTCTATACCGGTTTTTGAAAGCGAGAGTGCCATATATAATAAATATTCCTAAAACACTAAAAGGAGCCCGATTTAATGAGCTCCTAAAATAGCAGGGATCTTAAAAGATTAACCTTCAGCTACTGGGATGAATTCTCCCTTTTCTAAATCTAGACTTCCGTTACCGTACTTTTCAAATAACACACGGCTGAGTTCTAACTCCGCGTCACGGATTTGAGTGAAAGTCTCTTCTGCCACCTTACGCTGGGCTTCTAGATTGAGACGCTGTATTTCAAAGCTTCCTAGCTGCTGGGCAATCTGCCCGGATCTTTCCTGAAGGTTCTTTAGGCTGCTTACCTCTTCTTCGGTTAGTTTTTTAGGTTCCATATTTCTTAATATAATTAAAGTTTCTTATTACTGCAACATATAAGTGTCGGCTTTTTTAGTTCCTTCTAAAGTATCTTCCATTATTTTTAATATTTCCGGATCTACTA
>Ga0222718_10001722_pt1 | contig 20413 bp, 16 predicted proteins | sample C33_27DmetaG_FD_165045 | JGI IMG/M metagenome (GOLD analysis project Ga0222718, IMG submission 165045) | Estuarine water microbial communities from San Francisco Bay, California, United States - C33_27D | ecosystem: Environmental > Aquatic > Marine > Unclassified | place: USA: California... | reverse complement strand
GCGTTGCCAACATCAGCGCTTCGACATTGCTGTAGCCAAACGTCATTAAGAATTGATCATTCACAACCCAACGCAATTCGAACTCGGTGCCTTCGGTCTTGACCGCTTGGTTTACCGTGATGGACTGGGCGTTAAAATCAACCCGCTCCATCTCGTAAGTCGATAGTGCGAAGTACAAACGGTTGTCTAATAAGCTACCCTTGACGCCATATTCCAACAGTTCTGAGCTGTCGAAAGCAGCATTGGTGAACACGTTACCCACTTGCAGCTCAGACCCCTGCCCGGCGATTACAGTGCTTTGCTCAGAGGCCGTAACGTAAGGCACCAACCCAACAGGCGTTGACCAACTCAAGCTTGCCGACCATGAGACACCATTGGGATCATCCGATGCACTATTGACTGGCACATCAATACCCCCTTCGGATGAGGTAAAGGCGGCATCAGACTGGGTCTTACCTGCAGGCGTCTCCACTTCCATATCAATCGTGTCATAACGCGCGCCCAACAACAGCGACAGTCCCGACTGATGCGAGAAATCCAGCATCACACCAAAGCCTAGGTCGGTGTACTCACCTACATAGTACTCACTGTACTCAGCGTCAATTCGAGTCGAGAGCACCCGACGATCCAGGGCGGTGGATGGTCCAGTCAAATCTCTACGCGAAAAGTATTCATTGAAGTAATCATCGCCATGCTTAAAGGTGGTTTTACGTATCGACGGAGAGATTTGGATACTGGTGGTCATCGAGTCACCTTCAAATACCCGCGCCAAAATCAACTGATCCTCAACAACCCACGTATCGTGGAATTGCGAAAATCCATAAGCGTTTTCGTTGAGATTTTCATACGTCTCGTAAAACAGCTTATTCGTCAATGTCCACTCGTTACCCAGATCCACATCAATATCGAAATACAAGGTGGTAACCTGATTCTCTAACGTATCGTCCGCAGCAATCAAAGTCGATGACATGGGCAATATCGTCGTACCCACATTTTGAAGCGGCAAGTTGGAATTTTCGTAGTCAAAACCAAAAGAAGCCGCGCTCAAGGTATCAAGATCCATGTCCTTTTGACCGAAAAACGCGTAGAGGGCAAAAGGATTAATGTTCCCCGCGTAATATTCGTCGTGAGAGATAAACCCATCGCCTGACGTATCCAGAGGAATCGGCGTTCCTGTGATATAAGTCCCGTTATCGATCAAATCCTGGGTCAGCCGATTCCATCCCGCGTTTTGCGAACCCTTGTAGTCATGCCACATGCCACCAAACTGCAGTCGCACCGTGTCGCTCATATCCATATCAAAGCTTGCTTGAATCAAGGACTGGTCAACACCCGGAGCATTGGTGTAGAAGCTTCCAGAGTGCTCGACCTCACCATAGAGATAGTAGCCTAGCGGTTTACCACCAAACTCCGCAGGTCCGCCAACCTCAGCCGTCAGTACACTTCGATCCCAGCTACCTCCTGAGTAGGAGAGTTCCCCAGTACGCTCTTCGATGTAACTTCCTGTTTCTTCGATTCTCGCAGACTTCGGGTTGAAATTAAGATAGCCACCAATTTTTGAAGGTCCATAAATCGGCGAAGCCGGCCCTCTCACAATATCGACCCGGTCAGACGCCCCAATGGGGGTCGGGTAGTTGCCTGGGTTATCCAGTCGTCGAACCCCCCGAAAGTACGTTTCGCCCGCGGTACCACGAACATCCAACGAACCCGCCACGCCGAAGAAAGATTGAGTAAAGGTGCCAGGCGCTAGCGCGACCAATTCATCAATATCCTGCATATTGAATCGGTCCATCATCTCCTCGCTCACTGTCGAAGCGGATCGAGGTGTTTCAAGGATGGACTTTTCGAGACCAAAAACCGAATCCACTCTTTCCCCAGGTAAGCTACCCAAGTCACCTTTTACCACGATCTCTTCCATATCTGACTCGCCCATTGCTGGATGCATCACCAACAAGCCAGCAGCCAGTAGGGTTAGACCTCTTAGCTTCTTATCTACCGATCCCATAAGGACTCCCATTGTGTTTTATGAATTAAAAAGTACCTCTGCCATATGGCTTTTTTTGATGCCGCTACTGCTCTCTTACCACTGCTTACTGCTCTCTTACCGCCGATTGCTGCGCTTTTCGAGCTGCCGCGCGCTCTCGCTTTTGTTCAATGCAAAAAACGCACCAAATATCCAATGAACTTGAACCTTGAATTTTGGGACTTCGAACTCAACAGACGCATAACTATGCACTATAACGGTGCGATCCAGTCACTGCTCAAACCGCATTTCCTGCTGTACGCTCCGTTTTACAACCCCATTTTGATCGCAAAGCTCTACCCTAAATATTGTTACAGATTTCCTGAAAAAGTGCACTAATCTCCTGCACAAAGTTGGTATTTACGACAAACGAAGCCTCGTTTGGGGCTTTTAACCCGAGAGAGAGCCTCTTCGGCGCCTACGTCCATAAAACGAGCCTCGAAGGTCTGACTCCGTAACGCTAGGTTATTCAGCAATTGCGCTTTTTCCTTATCGGGCAGGAAAGCGTATTGCAGAGAATTACGGACCAATCGCTGTATTTCAGACCAACTCAAATCAAAGTGCCTAACAGCCACGAAAAATTCATCGGTCATTGTCGAGTCCCACATCCCGCGATCATCGGTCGAGAGCGCGACAGGGATGCCGGTTCTCAGAAATTCAGGAAAAGGATGCTGCCGGTAGTTTTCAACGTACTCCAAAAGCAGATTACTGATGAGGTTGATTTCGATGAGATAGGGCCCCTCTCGCATCTGGACCAGCGTCGTTGGGTCAGACATCAGATTGAGGCCATGCCCAATTCGTTCCGCACCCAGCAATAATGTATCTCTGATATGAAAATTCGGTTCATCAACCTCACCCGCGTGAACCGACAACCGGACATCCGCATGGGTTTGCCGCAGTTGCCGCAAGGTCTCCAAGAAACGTAAGGGATATCCACGATCGTCGTCCTCTCTACCCACTAGGTTCACCCCGACCCACAAAGGTTGACTGGCCACTATGGCGAAGGCTTGAGCAAGATCAGTTTCGGCCGATGGTACGAATCGCAATATTGCTTGCTGAAACCGCAGGGTCATACCAACCTCTCTTAAATCGGGTTGGGCTAGCCGACGAGTAATGACGTCCGCTACCACGGAAGGCGGGATGGCCTCTCCCTTCGTATCCCGATAACCGAGCAAAGTGAGTTGCGGTTCCAAATAAACCAGGCCTTCATCAGCGAAGGCCTTAATATTCAGGGCTAACGCCTCGGCACGTATCCACGGGTTCGCGGTCAGATCACCTAGGCGCTGCCAATGCTTCTCAAAAAATTCGTCCCTGCCTTCATGAGCCTTGTCCAAGCGGATACTGTTCATCCAAGCTTCCTGCTCTTGCTGGGTCAGGTCAGCCAGGCGTCGAAACTTCGCTTGCTCGCAAGCAGACAACCGTTGATAACGATAGGCCGCGATGGTCTGAAACATTAAATTGGTATCACCCGCTCTCGTGATGTCTTCAAGCGGTTGACAGTGGCCAATATTCAATCGAGTGTAGAAGACATCCCCATGTTCAGTTTCATTCAGCGCAAGTTGCCACCACCACTCGACAAAGACCGAGCCTGACAAATGCTGGTGAAGGTCTCCGCCTTTGGGCATGGCGTACAGAAATGCGTGCAACTCTGCGTCCGTTGCAGATTTTTTGAAGTTCTCAAACCAAACAGAGAACCCATTGTCGGCCATCACCGACGGTGGGCCCAGCAACAGCCCTAAAACAAGGCAGATTGTTGCAACCTTGTGCATAGTTCCGATCTCTCCGTTGGAAGCCGATTGCGAATAACTATTGTAGTCTCGGAGCCAATCCATAGCTACAATCTATTGAACAAGATGCCTCACACATTCAGCGCTGACAGGAAATCCTATGCGTGACTTTACCGGGTATGGTGCACAGCCGCCGCATGCAGCCTGGCCCCATCAAGCCAAAATCGCCGTCCAGTTTGTACTCAATTATGAAGAGGGAGCAGAACGTAGCGTGTTAGAGGGCGATGCCCATGCCGAAACGTTTTTGTCCGAAATTATCGGCGCGCCAGCAATCGAAGGCAGACATCTATCGATGGAGTCTCTGTATGAATACGGTAGTCGCGCCGGGTTTTGGAGGCTGCATCGATTGTTTCAAGCCTACCAGTTACCCCTGACCGTTTTCGGCGTCGCGGTTGCTTTGGAGCGGAACAGACCGGCGGTGGACGCCATGCTGCGCGCAGACTGGGAAATTGCCTGTCATGGTTATCGTTGGCTGGACTATCAGCACATTCCCGAGGCTGTCGAGCGTGACCATATTCATCGCGCGATTGCCCTACACGAGGCGATCGTTGGCAGTAAACCGAGCGGTTGGTATACGGGCCGTGATAGCCCTAACACCCGTCGCCTGGTCCTTGAGCACGAGCATTTTGTTTATGACAGTGATTCCTATGCCGATGATCTTCCCTACTGGATTTCGACTCCCTCAAAACCGCACTTGATCGTCCCTTACACGCTGGACGTCAATGATATGCGTTTCAACGTTGCTCAAGGCTTTAATTCTGGGGATCAGTTTTTTACTTATCTCAAAGACGCTTTCACCACGCTCTATCAAGAAGGGGAAAACCGCCCGAAAATGATGTCAATCGGTTTGCATCCACGCATTATCGGTAAGCCAGGCAGGATCCAAGCGCTACAACGATTTTTAGATTTTTTGGTTCAACAAGATCGTGTGTGGGTCGCCAGACGCATCGATATCGCCGAGCACTGGCAGCGACAGCATCCGCCACCCTCGGTACCATCAAGCTAATTTTGGTCAACAAATTTCAATGGTCGCGACGCCCAGGAAGCACTAGCTCGAGCATCATCCCAATCAAAGCACCCATAGAAACGGGGAACGACAAAAACTGCACTAAAGCAACCGGCAATGAGTCCCAACCCCCTGCAAGGTTAGCGATAACGCACCCGCCAACCACACCACCGGCAAAAACCACGTAATCGCGCGGTTGTTCGGCCTTGCTAAAAAACAGTTGCAACCCGGCCAAAGCCACCAATGCGAACAGAACAATCGTCACGGTACTTACAACCTGCTCGGGAATCATCTGCACTAATGCTGTAAAGACGGGTGTTAGACCAAGCGCTATCAACCCCATCGCTGCGTATATACCCACCGTTGGTCGAGAGACTCCGGTCAAACGAATAAGACCATTATTTTGACTGAAAGTCGTATTCGGAAAAGTTGCAAACAAACTTGCGATCACCGAATTCATCGCATCGCCCATCAACCCGCCACGGATACGCGTCCAATAAGGCGCATCCCCATGAGCGTAACCCGATAGCGTATTGGTTGCCGTTAAATCTCCCACGCTTTCAATCGATGACACCAAAAATATAGGGAACAAAATCACCACTGTGGTCCAATCAATACCCAGACCAAAGGGCATTAAGGTCGGGTAAAACAGCGTCCAATTGACTTCAACCTCAGCCCAGCTGAGCCAGTCAAAATACTCAGCAAGCAGGGTTCCAACGATCAGGCTGGCAATAATTGACAGGAGTCTCGCGTATTTTATTGGCAGTAGAGTCATTACCAACAGCGTCGCTAGGGTTGCGCCAGAGACGAGTAAATTCTGAATAGGCACCTCAACATCTTCGTAGGCCGACCAGAGGTTTTGGGTGGTCGTCAGGACCAAAGATGCGCCGATTAACAAAAGCGTCAGACTCGCGACATTACTGGTCACTATTCGTCGGAGTTGCCGAACAAAAGGCGTAATCAACACCATACCCAAGGCACACACCAAGGCGGATCCAAAAATGATGCCCAGCACGGTGCCGGGTGGTTCAGTCGCAGACAGATTGTGAAATACAACAATTAACGGACCCACGAAGGCAAAACTGGTTCCTTGAATACTCAACAAACCCGAGCCGAATGGTCCGATTTTGATGATTTGCAAAATGGTCGCTAACCCGGACACCATGAGTGATGCGCCGATAATATATCGGGTATCAGCAGCCGAAAGCCCCATGCCCATTGCAATAATTAATGGGGCAGCAATAATGCCTCCGACTGCGGCCAGTGCATGCTGCAAGCCCGCCAAGAAGGACCCACCGGAAAGCGTTACCTGATCGTCCATCGAGTGCTCTCTGCGAGTCACAGCAAGATAAACTTCATGAGAAAAATCGCCGCAATCACATAGCTGGCGATATCCGCGGGTTTAAATTCCCACGTGCCAATCCGAATCAGAGCGTAGCTAACGAAGGCTAAGCCAATACCATCAGCAATCGAAAAAGACAGTGGCATGGCAATCGCCCCAATCACCGCTGGCACGTACTCAGGTACCGACGTCCAATCGATATCTTTTAGACTACTGACCATTAAGCAAGCCACAAACAAAAGGGCTGATGACGTTGCGTAAGCCGGCACACTCTCCGCCAGCGGCGCGAAAAACAACACCCCCAAAAATAAGCCTGCTACGACTACTGCTGTGAGTCCCGTTCGTCCACCGGCTTCGACGCCTGAGGCACTTTCAATGAAACTGGTCGTCGAAGAAGTACCCAAGACAGCGCCTATCGCTGTTGCTCCCGAATCAGCCAGTAGCGCTGGTCTCAAGTTAGGTAACTTCCCCTCGGCATCCAGCATTCCAGCGCGATGCGAAACCCCAACCATGGTGCCCGCAGTGTCAAAAACGTCGACCAACAGCAACGATAAAATGATGGGGACCATGGTCATCGTTAATGCACTGGCTAAATCAAATTGCCAAAACACGGGCGCAATCGACGGCGGCGCGGATGCCAGCCCCTTAAACTCAGTCACGCCAAACAACCAGCCAATGCCCGAAACCAACGCAATACCGATCATAATTGCACCAACGGTTCCTCGCGCACTGAGCACCGCGATGGTAACAAAACCCAACAGGCAAAGGCCCGCCTCAGGGTTGGTCAAGGATCCAAGCCCGACAAGCGTTGCCGGATTGTCGACAATAATTCCTGCATTTTTTAGGGCGATAAATCCGATGAATAAGCCAATACCCGCGGAGATACCATACTTAATGTTCATCGGTATCGCGTTAAACAACCACTCGCGAACGGGTAAGATGCTCAAAACGACAAAGAGAGCACCTGATACCAATACCGCTCCAAGAGCCGTTTGCCAAGGCAATCCCATCCCCAGAACAATGACGTAACTAAAGAAAGCGTTTTGGCCCATGCCAGGAGCCAGCGCAATGGGATATCGACCCAATACTCCCATTAGAAAGCTACCTACCGCGGCCGCGAGACAAGTCGCCACAAACGCCGCACCAAAATCCATCCCAGCGTCGGCCAAAATGGAAGGATTGACCACGGTAATGTAGGCCATCGCTAGAAAGGTCGTTCCACCGGCCAAAAGCTCTGTTTTAGGTGACTGCCCGGTTGTGTTGTAGCCCAAAAGCCTCAAAAAACGCGACACATCAGATTCTCTTCTCATGAATTGTTGCTAACATATCAGTCTTTTTAGCGTTGGCCTAATCGAGCCTCGCGGAACACTTTAGCCAATACTAAGGAACCCCATGGACAAGCATTTTATTTCTGCAGCAGACTTGTTGCGTGATTCGTTTTTACTCGCAGAACAAATATTTGCCAGCGGGTTTCGACCCAACTTTATCGTTGGCGTGTGGCGAGGCGGCGCACCCGTCGGAATCGCAGTGCAGGAATATCTTGAATACAAAGGATTAGAAAGCGATCACATTGCGATCAGAACCAGTTCCTACTATGGCATTGACCAGCAAAGCCGAGATATTCGCGTACACGGGTTGCAATATATTATTGACCGCGCCAATCACAATGACCACTTACTGATTGTGGATGATGTCTACGACTCGGGACGCAGCATCGATGCGGTACTGCGTGAACTCCGTGAAAAGTCCCGTCGCAACCTCCCCGAAACAATCCGCATTGCTTGTCCTTGGTTTAAACCGTCGAAAAATCAAACCGATGTTGTGCCCGACTACTTTGTTCACGAAACCGATCAATGGCTTGTATTTCCCCACGAAATCAATGGTTTGTCAGAGGAGGAAATCAAAGCTGGCAAACCCGATATGGCCGATATTTTATTCCAAACCCGCAGATAGCAACGGCCGGTGTGATGCCTCGAGCTTTGCTTGAATATGCTCACCCGACAAAATCGTCTGATAGCGCGCTGGCTTCTCAGCCGTGACAAAGGTAGGCCAAGGCGTCACCTCAACATTCGAATTTGGATCGGCAAAAAAAGCAACCGAGTACCGATCGACTGCATTGCCCTGTTGACGCACGCGGTGCAAAGTTGACGGGTAGGCATCGTTCGTCCAACGTTGCATCAAATCACCGACATTAACCACTACCCGGTTGGCTACAGCAGGCACTAACTGCCAAACTCCCTCCCTATCTTGCACTTCAAGGCCTGGCGCGCCATCCTGAAACAGAAGCGTCAGTAGACCATAATCGGTGTGTTCACCTGCCAACACCTGATCAGCCTCGGCGGACGACGAGGTCGCAGCTGGGTAACGCAGCAAACGCAACGTCACGTTCTCTCCCGACAAGCGAGATTGAAAATAGTCCTCTGGCAGTCCAGCGATCACGGCAATACTGCTTGTGATCGACGCCATTAATTCAAAGCACTGCTCGTAAAATGCGATCATCAGCCTTTGAAACTCTGCGCTCGGCCAGCTCTCCAAGGGCCCAGAATGCTGACGGATGTTGCGCATAGTAAAAGCTTCTTTAGCATCAAATTGGCCTGAGGCGGGATTAAGCGCCTCTTCACTAACGCCCTGGTAGCCAAAGTTTTCAGACGCACTTTGATAGCCAAACCGTCGCTTCTCAGCCATAGACTGAGTAAAAAATTGCCGAGAACCTGTGAATACAAGATGCAAGCGATGCCAATCAAAATCTGGCACTTCAAGCCTTAAAAACCCATGATCCCGCAACCCCTGATCCAACCTTCGTAAGGGCCTGGGTTCTTTTCGCTGCGAATCGGACAGGGGCCATTGGAGCTCGAGCATCATTAGCGATTACTCTCCAGATCGGCGTACCACAGAAAATTCATGAGTTGCTCCCGCTCAACTGGGGTCATCTTGGTGAGGTTTCCCAAGGGCATGTATCCTGACCCAACGGCCGTCGAGGACCGCGCGCGATACTTTAATAGACCCTGGTGGTCGGCAATCACTAAACCGCCGGGCGGCGCAATGAACCCAGGCTGGGTAGGTTGCATGCTATGGCAATTACCACAATGTTTTAAGGCTAACTGATCAATCTCGGTTGGTGCGAGTAAGTCCGGCACCGCCGTCTTGTCTCCCGATACCGTCTCATCCTTAAGATCAGGCGACATCAACCCAATGACCAAAGCAATGGCCAAGACAGCCAGCACAAGATAACGGGGGCGATTGATATTCAGATGCCTTAGGTTGAAAAAATGTCTCCCCACTGCCCCTGCCAGCAACAGCACTACCAAACCAACAAAGTTGTAACGATGCTGATAGAGCGAGGAAAAATGCAAACTAATCATGCAAAACAGCACGGGGAGGGTCAGATAGTTGTTGAAAAAAGAGCGCTGACGCGCAAGCAAAGTCAGCGGCAGATTGGGTGCCTGACCTTGTTTGACTGCAACAACGAAAGCTTTCTGGGCAGGAATAATTCCAAACAACACATTACCCACCATAATGCTGCCCAAGATCACACCAACGTGGATAAAGGATGCCCGACCCGGGAACCACTGTGTGGCGATCAGCACGAGCACAGAGATTAGGAGAGCAATCAGACCCGCAAACAGGGTTTCTCGCTTCGCAATGGGGCTACGAATCAAGCATTCGTACAATCCAACACTACCTGCAATGAGTCCAAGGCTGAGCATGACGGCCTGCGCCGACGACAGGCCAGGCAAGGCATCGCTTAAAAGATAAACATCCGCCCGCAGGTAATACACCAACACCATCAAACCCATCCCCGTGAGCCAAGTGCTATAGGCCTCCCATTTTGACCAATGCAATACGGCGGGCCATTGAGGTGGGGCCAGCTCGTACTTCGTAAACTGATAAATGCCTCCGCCATGAATGGCCCAGAACCGCCCCTTAATTTCAGCGTCTTTCGTATCAGGCTCTAAGCTACGATCCACTTTGACGTAATGCAGCGAGGCACCGATCCACGCAACGCCCACCAATAGATGTAGCCATCGAAATATCAGCTCCAGCCATTCGATCAGATAAGCGGTCATGCTGCCGTCTCGGATTGGTAGACTGCTCGGCCATCGACCGTGGTTTCGACCACCAACCGCTCGTCACCTAGCGTCATATAAACAAATAGCTCGTCCCGTAAACTCACTTCACCTCCAAGTCGTCTTGCCACGAGTGGAATCTGTTCTGGATCAAGGCGCACGAAATCCGCTTCGCCGCCCACTTGAAAACTACCGATCGAATCGTCGAGTTCTGTGGCTGCGGCATTGCCTCTGGTGATCGCATGAAAGGCTTCGTAGGGATGTAGCGAATAGCCTTGTAACTGACAAACCTTGTAGGCGTCCGCTAAGGTTTCTAACAAGTTGATACTGGTGCCGCCGCCCACATCTGATGCCATGCCTAGAGAAATGCCCGCTTCTTTTAGCGCTTGAAACGGCATCAAACCACTGCCTAGAAAGAGATTCGATGTTGGGCAGAAGACCGCGACGGCTCCCGCCTTAGCAAAGCGTTCAATTTCCGATTCAGACAAATAAATGCAATGCCCCATTAAACTCTTGCGGTGCAACAACCCATTGTCTTCGTAGGTCGCCAAATAATCACCGTAGCTCGGATGGATTTGCTGTATCCAATTAAGCTCGGCTCTATTTTCGGATAAGTGACTCTGTACCCATACCTCTGGATACCGAGCTGAGAGCTGACCTGCGGCTCGGAGCTGCAATTCACTTGAGGTCGCAGAAAACCGAGGAGTAATGGCATAACCCAATCGCCCTTTGCCATGCCAACGCTGGATCAGCGCCTCGCTTTCTGCAATGCCCGTTGTCGCGGTATCCAATAGGTTCTCTGGCGCGTTTTGATCCATCAAAACTTTACCCGCAACCATCCGCATATTGTGCCTGTCAGCCTCAGCAAATAGCGCTTCAACGGACGTTGCATGACTGCTACCAAAAGCGAAAGCAGTCGTGGTACCGTTTTTGAGCAGCAACGAAATAAACGACTCAGCCGCAACTTGAGAGAATTCAGCATCGGCATACTGCGCTTCTTGCGGGAAAGTGTAATCATTTAACCAATCCAATAACTGAGCGCCGTAGCTCGCCATCACATCGATCTGAGGAAAGTGCAAATGAGGGTCGATAAAACCGGGCAGGATCAAATGCCCGGGGTAGTATTCAGCGCCGGCGAGATCCAAGCCTTGTTCAACAAACGCTCGCACCGGCCCAATCTTCATGATTTTACCTGCCTCGATCAACATAACACCGTCTTCAAGATATTCAGGCAGGCGCCAATTATTATTTGGCCAGTGCAGCAACCGGCCACGCACTATTCTCATGAGTCTAGCTTCCTCGATAGGTTGAATAGCCAAACGGACTCAGCAACAGCGGAATGTGGTAATGCGAGCGCAAAGGATCAACCTGAAACAGCACGGGCACCGTCTTTAAAAACGTTGGGACGCCAAGTGCCTCAAAGTAATCACTGACTTTAAATTCCAATTGATAATCACCGCCCAGCAGATCGAATCCTCGATCCCAAGCCTCGACTCGACCATCCGCGTTGGTGTTGCCTTTCAGACGATCACCCGATGGCAGCAACAGTTGCACCCTTAGGTCAGACGCCGGCAAACCGGACTGCAGATCTAACACATGGGTAGTAATTGCAGACTTACTCATGACGCCCCCTTGTCGATGGTGTAACACCGTATTTTGACTCCATCCATAGAGTCCCATCGGTGTACGATTTGTGTTGCGTTTCACCCCGGAAGGTCAATCTATCGCCGTTGCTCACGATTGCCATGCCCCGAGGCGCAGTGCCATGATGTTTTCCTGCTCCCTGGCAGCCCGATGCAGTTCCGACCTACGATCTGCGCCTAATGCCGCTTCGAGGACTTCGAGCATCGCTTCCGGCGACTTACCTGTCGCGCAGATAATAAAGATAAACCCAAACTTTGCTTGATAGAGCTGATTTAGACGATCAAGTTCGGTCCGCAGCGCCTCAGAACTGGATCGAACTTGGCCCTGCTCTCGAATCGTTGAGGTCTTGTTGGATGCCGACAGCGCCCTACGATCACCAATCTTGGCGTGGCCGGAAAAGGCTTGCAACCAGTCAGATTCTCCGGTGGTTGCCCACACCGCTCGGCTCGCGGCTAACAAGGCTTGCTGATCCGCAAAAGGGCGCAGGCTTAACATGCCATCAACCCATGCTGTAGCAGAACAAACGGTCATGAGTATTGAACGGGCATCTTCCACCGGCAACTGATTCAACGCTTGTCGTGAAGGTTCCAACATCACGACTTACCCAAAACCCTTTGAACCGACTTCCACGGCACGCCTTGGGCCGCTGGATCACCGCTTTGAGGCAAACTTAGGACTTCAGACACAATACTTACGGCCACTTCCATAGGTAACTTACCCTTGACGGAATCCAAACCCACCGGGCATCGCCATCGCTGATCTTCCGAGCTAGGAATGCCATCGTGCCGAAGCCGAGCCCGAAATCGATCAGCCTTCGTTTGCGATCCAATCAGTCCAATGTAGCCGATCTCGGTTTCGTCCAATAAACTCTTAAGAAGACGATAATCCAATGCATGATCATGGGTTAGCACCAGAACTAAAGTTTGATCCGACAATTTAGAGACATAGGATTCGGGTTGTTCAAGCGATAATTGTTGCACATTGCCTGGGGACGTCTCTGGGAATTGCTCGACTCTTGCATCTATCCAGTCGACTCTCGCCTCGCACTCGCCGAGAACTTTGACCACCGCCCGTCCCACGTGTCCCGCGCCAAAAATCGCAACCGTCAGCCTGGGCGGCGGAAACACTTCGAACAAGGCCGCAACACTGCCGCCACAACACTGATTGGCTTTGGCAGCCAAAGGGAAGTGATTTAACTGTTGAGCCGGTACCGAAAAGGCCAATAGCCGCCGGGCTTCATCCGTAACCAGTTTCTCTAGGGCACCGCCGCCGATCGTGTCAAATGTATGAAGATCAGTCACCACCATTTTACTGCCTTGATCCCTCGGCGTTGAGCCTTTGGTTTCAAGCAGGGTAATGACCACGAACCCTTCCCCGCGCTGGTGGCAATGAGCGATAGCCGTCTGCCAGTGACTCACTTCCCCTCCCTCGCGTTTTCGGTGGCCGAGTTTATAGCCCAATATATCGCTTCCGGCGTTGCCGGCGCGTCGAGTTGAGGGAGAGAACCGTCCGTTCTTCGGCAGGCATCCCGTAATGCACACCAGACCGAGATAGCCAACATCAACGGTGGTTCACCGACGGCCTTACTATGGTATACCGTGGCCTCAGGGTTATCCTCTTGGTAGAGAGATACCGAAAATTGATCAGGCACATCAGCGGCGGTGGGGATCTTATAATTTGATGGACTGTTCGACAGCAACACGCCATCTTCACCCCAAATCAGTTCCTCGGTGGTTAGCCAACCCATCCCTTGAACGAACCCCCCTTCTATTTGACCACGATCCAGCGCAGGATTGATCGATCGCCCTACGTCGTGACAAATATCGACTCGAGACACTCGATATTCTCCCGTTGTTCGGTCAACGATCACTTCGCTACAAGCAGCACCAAAGGAGTAATAATAAAATGGTCGGCCTTTTCGAGTTTCTGCATCGAAATGGATGTCAGGCGTCTTATAAAAGCCCGTCGCCGACAAAGAAACTCGATTCAAATAAGCCATTTGCACCAACTCAGGCCAGGGCCAGGTATGCTCTCCACAAATCACCACACCATCACAATATTTCGGCTCATCGTTAAAACCGGACTGTTCTAAAAATTCGTGCAATCGCACTTTGAGCTTCGCTACCGCATCGAGTGCAGCCATCGCATTCAAATCAGTTCCCGACGAGGCTGCGGTGGGAGAAGTATTGGGCACCTTGTCCGTCTCAGCAGCCGAAACCGCAATCCAACCCGGGGTCAACCCGAAGGCCGCCGCCACGACCTGCTGCACCTTGGTCAGAAGACCCTGCCCCATTTCAGTACCGCCATGATTCAGATGCACACTGCCATCCGAGTAAATATGAATTAGGGCGCCCGCTTGATTTAAATGGGTTGCCGTAAAAGAGATCCCAAATTTGACCGGCGTGAGAGCGATACCTCGACAAAAACGGCTCTGGGCCACGTTAAACGCCAAAATTCGTTCTCGCCTAGCACTGTAGTCAGCATCTTGACTGAGTGTTGTCATCATACGGCGTAATCGAAAATCGGTAACTCTTTGCCCGTAAGGCGTTTCATTATGGTCTGGGCGATACAAGTTGCGTAACCGAACTTCTAGAGGATCAAGCTTCAAATCAGCGGCAATGTCATCCATCGCAGCTTCTATCGTCAGCATACCCTGCGGACCCCCAAACCCTCGAAAAGCCGTGCTAGAGACCGTATTGGAATGACACCGATAACCGGTGATCCGCGCCTGATTCAGACTGTAGGCGTTGTCGGCATGAAACATAGCACGATCCACAATACCTTCAGATAGGTCCGCCGAATAGCCGCAGCGAGCCGCCAGCGTAATGTCAGCAGCCTCGATCACGCCATCAGCCGTTACACCCAGACGATAGTGACTTTCGAAATGATGGCGCTTACCCGTTTGCACCATGTCATCCCGACGCGGCATCCGATACTTAACGGTTCGCTGAGTCCGCACTGCGAACAACGCGGCGATACAAGCCAATGGCGCCGCTTGGGTTTCTTTGCCACCAAAGGCGCCACCCATCCGGCGTACCGTGACAGCCACTTTATGCAGCGGCACGGCTAGTGTGCTCGCCACCAATTGTTGCACCTCACTCGGATGCTGCGACGAAATTAGAAGGTTCACTCCGCCATCTTCTTGCGGGGTTGCTACCGCGACTTGCCCTTCCAAATAAAAATGCTCCTGCCCATGTATGCCAAAGGCTCGCTCAACCCGATGAGCCGCCTGAGCTAAGCTTTGATCAACATCGCCCATGACAAAGGTCTTGGTGGGTCGAACAAACGCTCCGGCTTTGATAGCGTCTGCAGCGCTCAGCCGAGGCTCGTAGGATTCCAGCTCAAATTTCGCCAGTTTTACCGCCCGGGCCGCCAACACTCGTGATTCGGCAGCGACAGCGAAAACGGTTTGCCCGTGAAAAGCAACCTCTTGATGGGCAAACAGCACATCGCCCTCAAAGACCGGCGAGACATCATTGGATCCCGGCACATCGGAAAAACTACAAACGTCTACAACCCCCTCCGAGGCGGCTACTGCGGTAAAATCCGCTGATAAAATTTTCCCTGCACTGATCGGCGCCCAACCACAAGCCACGTGCAGAGCATTCTTTGCAAGGGGGACATCATCAACGTATTGCGCTGTTCCCTCGACATGATGGCGACTGGACTCATGCGGCAACTCAACGCCCAACACCTGAGTCTCATGACGGGCGGCAGCGGGCTCTACAAGTTTACGCATGCATCTGCACCTGATAGACGTTCGGTTGTTCCAGACCTAAGGCCGCTTCAAGGCCCCGCGTGATTAAATTCGCTGTCATGTCGCGACGATAGGCTGCACTGGCACGGACATCACTAATTGGCTCAACTGAGATCTTTGCGCTCTCTCGCACCTCTGCAATCAATTGCCGAGTCAGAAGCGCTCCCTCAAGCATTGCCTCAAGATGCCTCAAGCGGATCGCCTTTGCAGCAACGCCACCCACTGCGATCCGAGACTCTATCACCTTATAGCCATCTAACTTGAGCCGCAAAGATACCCCAACCGCTGAAATATCATCTTCCTGCCGTTTCGTGATCTTGTAGTATCGATGGAAATCATTGAGGCCTTCCAACTCGACTTCAATGATGAACTCCCCTCGACGCAATAACGTTTGCCGATAATCGACTAGGTAGTCCTCTAACGCTACGACTCGCTCAACCCCGGACGACTGCCCGATTCTCACCTTCGCATCCATTGCGAGTAGGATCGGCAGTAAATCCCCAATCGGCGAGGCTGTGCCCAAGTTGCCGCCAAGAGTCCCTCGATTCCTAATCTGAGGGGAGCCTAATCGCGATAGAAACTGGCCTAACTGCGGCCAAGCATTATCAGCCACTTGCTTTAAGTGCGACAAAGTCACTCCAGCGCCAATCACGGCTGTATCGCCCTTGAGCTCGAGCCGTTGTAATTCGGCAACGTCAATCAAGCTAATCAGACGGGGAAATTGCACTTGCTTTTGCGTAACCTCAAGCATGAGATCAGTCCCTCCGGCAATCAACGTTGCTTCTGGAAACTGATCTAATATCGTCTCGAGCTCACTCATCGTGCTGGGTTGGAAAAAACGCTGATTCATTTGAGGGCCCGCCGCAGATTTGGCTGCTTTCGACCCGTGTCCCTCGTTCTTTGGCACAGTCCAGGGTAAACGCAACTCAATTTTCGGTCGAGTCATACACTCGGTCATTGCCGACAGTATCGACCGATAGCCGGTGCAACGGCACAAATTACCTGAAATCGCCTCGCGACTCTCTTGCCCCACCTCAACAACCTGAGTTCCTCCGACACCGGCTTGGGCCGGGTCATCATCGAGGAGCGGCGCATCGGTACTCAACCAACCTGCCATCGCCATGACAAAACCCGGTGTGCAAAAACCACATTGCGAACCGTGGTGATCAATCATCGCCTGTTGAACTGGGTGAAGTTTGCCCAACTCCGATAATCCTTCAACTGTGAGTACACCCTGATTTTCGAGTTGCCTTACCGGTAATATGCACGCATTGGCCGCTTTATAAGCGCCCTCTGAATCAGCTTGGATAAGTACCGTGCAGGCACCGCAATCGCCCGAAGCGCAGCCCTCTTTGGTGCCAGTCAAGCCCACTTCTCGGAGATACTCAAGCAGCGTCTGGTCGCAGGACCCGGATTGACTCATGCGCGCCCCGTTCACCCAAAACTGACTTTCAGTGTCCTGCATGGATCGTTTAACTCCTTCCTGAGTTCATGCCCAAGCCAGGGCTCGGCATACCGTTTACGCCACCCCTCGATACCCCAAGCCGAATTGCCACGCCTTTTCGATATGAGATCTCAAATACAGTGCCTTTATGACTCCGCATTTCAACATTGGCGACTCTCATTAAGGTTTTTCTGCTTTCGATTCGACAATCTCAAACTCAAATATCGTTGCGTTCATCTATCGGTAGCCGCCGCTCCGTGTACAAGTCGTCATATCTTGCGCGGCCCGTCCATAAGCCATTGGGTTCATGGCCTACTCTACACCGATTCAACCCGTCTGAAGCGCTCGCTGCTCAAGCAACGAGCTACTCATCGACCAGTGCACGGGGGCTTCCAAACGATGCCTGGACTATTTTTACGATGCATAAATGCCAATTTTTTAATTCTTTGATGCCTTGGTTCTTTAATGCTTTAGATCATCATTCCTTTGGTCCTGTGGTTTAACCGCTCTAGCTTTCTCTTTGAAAAGCCTTCACAGGACCTATTTCCACCCCTTCGCCAAAGCTCCACAGCATTACATCGCGATTTCGTTAATGATCCACAGTCTTGACCAAATGGTCAAGACTGTTTTTTAGCCGGCAATCTAGCCTTAAAAATAGCATTGAAAATAATAATTTAAATTCGATAGATGTTTATCTATACTTGATCATATGGTCAGCACTGAAGCCCGCTCCATCTCTAATCGTCCTAGCTCTGACGCAATTGCCCAACGCATTTTGGCCTCCGCAAAAGACGAATTTGCACAATTTGGCTACGAGGGCGCTCGGATGCAACGAGTCGCTGACCGTGCCGGCGTGCCCAAACCCAATATTCATTACCATTACAAATCCAAAAGACGGCTTTACCTTGCTGTTCTTGAAACCACCATTGAGTCTTGGAACCGAGCCTTCGACAACGTTGATCCTGAGGCGAATCCAGCCGAGGTGCTCGAAGCCTTTATCAGGGATAAACTCTCCCAAGCTCAACAAGATCCAGCGGCTTCTCGCGTTTTTGCCAATGAGATGATCCAGGGCGCACCGAACCTGAACACTTACCTCCATACGGATATGCAAGCTTGGCTGCAAATGCGAACGGCAGTCATCAGACAGTGGATGGATCAGAACAAAATGCAGAAAGTGGATCCGGAGCGACTGATATTTCTCATTTGGGCAGCGACCCAGCATTATGCTGACTTCCAAGTTCAAGCGCTCGCACTGTTGAACCGAGCGCAGTTTAACGCGCAAGTCGCGACCGAAACCGCAGACTTCTTAGTTTCCTTTATCCTACGAGGCTGCGGTTTAAGCTCGGAGAGAACCAATACATGAAGCTCTGGATCAAGAACCCTTTGGCTGTTTACGGTGCTGAATCCCCAGCCACTTCAGGCATTCTGGTCGAAGACGGAAAAATTGCGGCGATACTAGACACACCGCCGTTGAGCTATGACGATAGCTTCGATGCGAGCGATCTGGTTATGCTTCCGGGCCTGATCAACGGGCACCATCACTTTTATCAGACGCTAACCCGGGCGGTTCCCGCCGCGGGGGACCGTGGTTTGTTCCCATGGCTTGAGGCGCTCTACCCAGTATGGGCAAATCTGACACCGGAAGATGTCTTTGTCAGCACGCAACTCGCCGCCGCAGAGTTATTACTATCTGGCTGCACAACAGCGGTCGATCATCATTACTTATTTTCAGAGCAGCTCGACAACGCGACCGAAATTCAAATAGAGGCGCTAAGCGAGCTGGGCCTGCGTCATATTCTGTGCCGGGGATCGATGAGCCTCGGCGCGTCTGAAGGGGGTCTACCCCCTGATCGAGTCACGCAATCCGAACATGATATCCTGAATCACAGTGAGCAAATGTTGGAAAGATTTCATGATCCCTCCCCTCATGCCATGACCCAAATCGCGATCGCACCCTGCTCTCCCTTCTCAGTGAGCAAAGAGCTCATGCGCCAAAGCGCTGTCCTCGCAAAGTCATACTCCGCTGGTTTACACACACATCTTGCTGAAACCCATGACGAGACCCAATTCTGCCTGGATCTTTACGGTCAACGTCCCCTTGATTACCTCGAAGAACTCGACTGGTTAGGTCACTCCACTTGGCTTGCCCATGGCATTCATTTCGAAGCCAGCGAGCTTGACCGCCTAGGGCAATCAGAAACCAGTGTTGTGCACTGCCCCAGCTCCAATATGATTCTTGGGTCTGGCACCTGTCTGACCCTAGATCTTATGAGCAGTGGTGTTAATGTTGGCATTGGGGTTGATGGCTCGGCATCTAATGATCACTCCAACCTTATCCAAGAAACCCGGCAGGCCTTTTTACTGCAACGACTTTACTATGGCAGCGATCGGGTTAGGGTGAATCATGCCCTTGATTGGGCCACATCCCATGGCGCCCTCAGCCTTAACCGCCCAGAATTGGGCCAGTTGAAAGTCGGCTACGCGGCCGATTTGGCATTCTTTCGAGTGAGTGACATTCAACACAGCGGACACCACGATCCGGTTACCACGCTGATCTTATCGGGCGCCCACCAAGCCTTCCACGTTATGGTTGCCGGAAAATGGTGTGTCACCCAAGGTGAACTGGCCAACTTCGACGCCGAGGCCCTGAAGGCAAAACACCAATCAGCCGCCCGAGCGCTTCTCAGTCGTTTGTGACCCTGTTAGCGTCCGGCGGGCCATCTCGGTAGGCTGACCAGTCCCGAACGATCGTTTTTGCAACTGCTGAACCCATACGGTAGGCCGACTCAAGAGCGGGCAAACCGTCGTCAGGATAATCTGCTGTTGCGCTCCATGCGGCCGAGGTTCCAGCGGGCGGTTGGGTAAAATTGCTCACCGTTCGCAACACCATTACCCGGTCTGGATCCACCCTCCCCTCTCGAGCCAACCGATGCAGGGCGGTCAACGTCCCACTGTCTTCCATGTTACTGGTCATAAAGTTCATGTCGGATGAACTATGAACTTTTACCCAATCATTCGCCCATTGCGTCAAGTATCGGCCATGCCAATAGGTGCTGGCAGACAGTGTTTCACCGAGCACAACGGCAGGCTGCCCCTTTGCACCCTGAAAACCATCAAACTGCGCGGTAAAGGCGCGAGATGCTGGAAAGTCTGGTAATTCGACGGCTTGCGAAATCCTGGCGGCATGGACAGCCAGCTTTGAAGACAACGCAAAACTGACGGTATCGACTGTCCACCCTTCGATGACGGCATCGTCCGGCCGGGCAGGCTTGGTTGCGCCCAGCGGTATCAAACCATAGGGCCAATCCTTAGGAATTTCTCTTGCATCAATCTCGAAAGCCAA
>Ga0222718_10001720_pt1 | contig 20430 bp, 35 predicted proteins | sample C33_27DmetaG_FD_165045 | JGI IMG/M metagenome (GOLD analysis project Ga0222718, IMG submission 165045) | Estuarine water microbial communities from San Francisco Bay, California, United States - C33_27D | ecosystem: Environmental > Aquatic > Marine > Unclassified | place: USA: California... | reverse complement strand
TTACTCCTTATTGGCCAGCTACGCCTGCACTTCCGTACAGATGCTCGTTGATTTTAACCACAACGACAGCGTTAGCGCCCACAGCATTAGCTGGGACATCCCAAAGACCTATGACCTTCAGGTTCAATGCAGCAGTTGTAGCAATAGAACTGGTATCAAGCTCATTAGCAGAAACACCAGTAGTGGTGCTACCTGTGCCAATAACGATATCAGCGTTCTTGCCATAATCAGCAGCAGTTGAAGTGCCGTCATTCTGAATGATGAACAATTGATTTGGATCGTCCAACACCTCAGCAACAATCTTGCCTTGAGTGATGTTGACAGAACCGGGGTAGTAGTTAGACCAAGTGGGCTTACCAGTGGTTGGATCGATGTAATTACAACCATTGAACACGCCTACCGCAGCTGTGTGTGAGCTGGGGTCGAACTGCAGAATGTAACCATCTTTCAAAGTAACAAGGTCACCTTGATAGATAGCACCGGCTTGGTTATCCGCAATCTCGTAGCCGTACTGCTTCTGTGAACCAGAGGCAGACAGGTTACCGAGCGGACGCAAACCGAAAGCTTTATCTACATTAGCCATGATATATGTCCTTAAATAACAGGGTTATTCGGAGGTCCGAGGACCTCCGAGGCTTACACGGGACTGCCTATCAGGAGCATTGATCTTCATCGACGAATGTGCGTTCGTCTTCATCAGGTCATTGTCCGCAGCCCGCATCTGATCGTGGGTTCTACTTTGATAATACTCTCGACGCTCTTCTGCTGTTTCTTCAGGAATTCTTGCCAGCAACAATCCACCGACAGAGATAACACCTGCGTGCTTTCCATCTTCTTGGATCATGCTGTCAAACTCAGGATACTCATCAGCTCTAACCAGTTCATACCCCTCACGGAGTTTGCCTGTTACATTGATTCGATCCTCTTGACCTGCAGACTCAGCCCTTATCCAACGATGCTTATAGCCGGGAGGAGCAGGGGGAGCGTCTAACCGAGAAGGAGGTGCCCAATTTTTACGACGCGCAGTATTTTCGCGAGTCTCAGATTCACGTTTACTGCGAGAAAGTTTTGGTACAGTTTTGTCGTTCATGACTACCTCTTCACATGTTTAGCGTATTCTTCAAGCGGAACCCCTAGCTTTTTAGCGATTGCAACTTCGCTGGGTTTCAACTTTATAGTACGGCGTGCTGAATTGTTGACTCCCGACGATCGGGTTGCAGGCGCCACCGTTTGCACGGGTCGGTTGGCCCTGTTATCTGGCGCAGCTTCTTGGGGCGGTGTTGCTTCCCCAAACTGTTGCGGAAATAAATTACGCATTCTGCGATCTATCTCATCATAGTACTCGTTTGAAGTGGGGTCAAACCCCTCGTTCTTAACAAGTTCTACGTGAATACCCCGCACGGTGTTGGTCATCACGATGTTTTGACCAAACCAAGGGTTCTTTTCTGCCCAGTCCTCAGCCTTAGGGTCAGCTGCTTTTTGTGGCTGTGGAGGAGGCGATACAGCCTGCTGCGCCTCTGGCGCGGGTTCAGCTTTTTGACTATTGAGCTGTTGCTGCTCCCAGATGGCCTGCGTAAGTCTTTGTTGTGCCTCAGTTTCTGTGTCGATATCGCCTTCTTCTCTGGCTCTCTTTACCACAGTCTTGAGTGCGGTGATCTGTGTTTCAACGCGGCCCTTGGCTTCGCCTACTCGCTCTGTAGCAGTCTGCTCGTATTTTTTACGCAAGTCTTCATGCTGCGACTGCACGCTTTTAGCGTATTCCAGAGCAGATGCTTCACGGCGTTCCGTCTCACGTAGACGAGCCGTAAGCTTATCTATTCGTTTCTTTACCTTGTCGGAATACTCATCCAACTGGTCTGAATCAGGTGCAGCCTGATCCTTCTCAGGAGCGGCTTCTTGCTCAACGACGGGTTCTTCCTTTTCAGCGACTTTGGCCTCAGTGCCATCATTATTCATCTCGACCGTCGTTTCCTCTTCGTTCTCACCAACGTCAAACTGGAGTTCTTCGTTCTTTGGCTCTGCCATCAATCTCTCCTTACATGTGCAAAATGTTTTCGGGATCAGTCACTATCCCTAAAATTTCGTCATCATTGAGGAGTCGGATTTCGCCTCCGTCAATCTGAATGCGTGACCCGGCATATCTGCCAAAAATCACCCAATCGCCCTCTTGACACCACGGACCGTCTGGAAATTTAGACGCATCCGCGTATGCCAAAGGCCCTGCCTTTAACACGTATCCCACATTAGTGGCTAGTTGTGTCTTTTCCTGCGTTTCCTTGGCCAGCATAATGCCGCCCTTGGTGGTTGCAGCGCCTCGGTATGGAAGCAAGGCAAGACGCCAGCCTGTCGGCTGGGGAATCAGGTCTCTAACACTTTCTGCAATACCCTCTTCTCTTACCTTTCCATCCTCAGAATACGCATCATTAAGACTTGGCCTAGAGATTTTTTCCTCTTTTTGCCACTTCTCTTCTAATGCGGTTAGTGTAGGCTCAGATTGCATGTAGTCTCCTTTTAGTCGTCTGAGTATTTTTTAACTTCATTACGAATAACCTCATCAATGAGGTGAATACCCTCCAGACGACCCATCAGAAAACGATACCGCTCCATGTTGGAGATGTTTCCGTTTAAGACAAGTGCTTCTGTGTCCGTTTCTAGCTTTCTAATTTCTCTTAGAACGCGCTCGGCGAACTCCAGCATGGTCGTTTTCCCATGTAAGCAGACGGTTTAATGCCACCATCTGGAAGGCTTAGTAAATCTTTACTTTCTTGTTGCCGTCGCGTTTCCTGACAACTCGAGGCTTTGGCTTGGCCTTGACCGGGCCACCCTTAGCCATTTTGCGCGACTTTCCTGCCTTGCTTAACGCAATAGCCACGGCCTGTTTTTGCGCGGCTTTCTTACTGGCAGGTTTACTGGCGCCTATCTTATCTTTTTTCTCATAGGTTTTAACCAGTTCTTTTACATTTTTACCTATTGTTTTATTACTTTTCCCACCTTTTAGAGGCACTACCTGCCTCCCTTTGGCGCGTAAATACGCTCTCTGGCCACCGCTGTCCTTTCAGCTGCAATCTTTTCCTGAGACGCAATGCGCTCATCATTGGCCTGAGCGTTCTCTTGGATACGCATTTGCTCGTTCTGTAGTCCCTGCTGCTTCAATGCAATTTCAGCCTGATCCTTAGTGGCACGCTGCTGCAGCTCCTGAGCCTTCAGTGCCACTACAGGGTCCTGACCACCTTCTTCGCCGCCCATCAACTGAGACTGCATTGCTTTCATGTCCATCATGTATTCTGAGACCTTCAACGCCACTGTCGCTTCACGTTGCATGTCAGAGATCATCTTGTCTGGATCACTGCCGTACTGCTCAAACAATTCAGCTTCGGCATCCTCTTCAGCCTTGAGCTTGATATGGTCCAGAATATGCTTCTGCAGCTCAGTAGCTGCCATAGGGTTCGCCTGCAGTAACGGCGACATGCCCATAATCAAGTGGGATGCAATATGAGAGTCATGCTGCTGGCCAGCAAAAGCCTGCAGCTGTTTGCCGTCTACTACATCAATGTTCTCGCTGGCTGGGTCTTTCGGCATCTGGTTGGTCTGTACCTTCAAGATGCCGTCGATATCCCGCACGTTCATTGCCTGATACACGCGATAGTACGCTTCGTACATGTTGTGCATCTGTGGGGCGCTCTGAGCTAGCTGGAGCTGCGTTTGCGCCAAGGTAATACGTTGGGCAGCAGAGAAGATGTTAGGGTCCGCTACGGGCAGCACAGCGACCATGTTGTCAAAGTCGCAACGCTTGACTGAACGACAAGCTCCGGGCACGTCATACGGGTACTCATCCGGCAGATACTCGCCGAATCCCTTAAACAGCATCTCGAACTCTTGGGTCTGGGCGTAGTACAGGCGCTTATGGATGGCCGACATGACCATAGAGCCACGCTCAAGCAGAGCTACTGTGGTGCCCACAGCGGCTTGTTGATTACCATCCCCTACCTGCATGTCCGCAGTGCTTGCAAGACGCTTACCGGCGTCCACAGTGAAGCCTAGCAGCGAGAAAAGGGTCTGACTTGGCTCTTTGTAGGGCATTGGTAACAAAGAGCTGCTCAGTTCTGCCCCGCCAGCGTCAATATCGCGCCACTCACCCGGTTGAATGGGGTTATTATCATCCGCTATACGCGCTCCCTTGGCTTTAAAGCCAGCAGGAAGGTTAGATAGCGTGCCTGCGTCCAAAAGCTGCCTGAGGGCGGCTGTAGCGGTCTTAGAAAGGCCACCAATTAGGTGCACAAAGCCCAAACCGTAGGCTCCGGGGCCTTCTACCAGCACATAATGCACAAAATACTCTTTGCGACACTTGTATTCGTCGTCCTCGTTCCAGTTTCTGCAGATTTTTAGCACTTGTCCGCTGTTTTCGTCCACTGTCACGACATAAGGCAGTCTAATTCCGGTTGGATTGCCTTTTTCGTCCTCGTCTTCGTAACCGGGGATGTCTAAATCGACCTGAAACTCTAGTAAAAATAGCTCTTCAGGCTCTCCAGAGGCTTCTATGCCCACTAACCGATCTACTGCAGCACCAATCTGGTCTACATTTGCACCTGCGCCGTCAGGATCGACCTCAATGTCACGGTATTCGCCTGCCAGCACCCGCTTTTTAAACTCATTTGAGTCCATCGTCAGACGATGGGTGATGCGACGGCACTCTGACATTACGCTAGAGCCGTTATAGGGGATATACAGGTCGTCAGGAAGCACTACACGGCTGACCATTCGGCCTAGTGGGTAGTCGTAATAGACTTTTTTGAAGGCAGAACCGCCATAGCCTACATAAAACAACAGCTGATCAAACTCCGGTGTGTACTCTTTCATCACCGTGCCGATCTGGTAATTCATAAAATCCTGCACACGAGACGCCTGCTGGACTTTATCCAGTGTCTCCTTGCCCATTGTCTGAGTTCTAACAGGCCCACCGGCTGGCATCAGCTCTTTAAACGCCTGCGCTTGGAACTGGACAATAGATTCGGTAAGCATTGGATGAACAGCACCTGTTGCACCACGGAATGGGCGGGTGCGCTCTTCCATCTTCAAGCCCAATAGATCAAGGCCCTTGGCGTACATGTTTTCCCAGTCACCTCGAGAACTCTTGTCGGCATCAAAAAACGCCAGTAAATCTAATGAGATTCGCGCCAGATCGCCGTCGTCCATGTCTTCAGCAAGATTGTCATAGAAGTCCGGGTCTTTTTCTGGGGACATGTCTATTTCAAGCTCTTCGCCGTCAAGGACCACCTCGATTTCAGGCATATCCTCCATCTCCTCAACCACAGTGATCTCGGTGTTTGGAGCAAGGTTCACTACTTTATCTACTGGCATGGTCTTGTCCTAGATATATGTTCTGTTGTCGTCTTTGCGGCTAACCATACCGCCACGGTTCATCTCTCGATAGCGCACATTGCTCGGGAGTTCTGTGCCGTCAGACGCGGCTACTGGCTCAGGCGCCTCGGATTTCTTGTGGTAGGTGATACCCTTGGCATACACCCTGTCGCCCACGACAGTGGCCACGTCAAACGATTTAACCGCTTGGCCTGTGTTCATGTCTATAAACAAGTGGTGAGCAGCTGGGTTGAACCCAATTTCAACAATGTCGCCGCCTTCTCTAAGCACGTTTCTGTCAGGTGCGTAATTACCGTCAACCGACATGGCAGGGAATTTAGACTTAGCTTCAGGCACATCCATCCCTGAAATCTTAGCCACTATGTTTCTGCGGCCAGTCTGGCTTACGTTAAAGGTGCCGTTTTCTACAGTGGCATAGGGGATATAGGATAAAGCTTTCCCGTTGAAATTATTCTTATGCAAAGTCTGAAGCTTGTCTAAGCCTCGGGGGGCATCGGGGATTCTTGAGTTAAGGTTAAGACGGATACCCACTTTAGTACCCGCTTCAACAGGTGCGTTGATAAGGGCATCTGCTGCTCTTGTCCCTGCAGTGGCATTGGTTGCCAGACTGTCTAAGTTGTCTAGTTGCTCAATACTGTAGTTCCTAAGTCTTTGGCCTGCAGCTAAAGACTCGTCAATACCTACGCCTAGTGGCTCTACGCTATCTTGTCTGCTCTGGAGGTTTTGCCCATCTGCTTGATTCCTTGCATCAACAGTCGGCTGATCTCCTCTGACTTCTGCCGTGCTGTCTTTGGCGACGGGTTCGTAGTCGGCTTTAGTGGCGGTGTAGATTTTTTCATTAATTTTATCATCCTTTCTAAATTGCTGGAGAAGCTCAAAACCTTCTTCCAACGATTTATCATAGTCCATGGTGCTAATTTGATCAATGTTTATGGGTTCTTGCTCTCCGATGCCCTTTTGATTACTTATTATATCTATTGTCACATCGTCATTATCTTTGTACTTGTCGTAAAGTTTTTTGATGGACTGCCTTGCATCACGGTGCATTCGCATAAAATCTTCAAGCCTTACCGGACGCCCTGTTTCCATGGCTCTATCCAAAGCTAGAGGAAGGGCTTTTATCGGATCACGGTCTATATAAACTATATTGATCGTTTTGCCAGAAACTAGCGCTTTTTCAAGTTGGTCATCTACTTTATTGAATTTAGCCATGGTGCCGTCCATAACTAAATCCGCAGCATTCTCTGCCTCTTTTGAGAGTCCCGCAGTTTTACCTGAAGCAGGGCCTCCCCCAGTAAATATCCAGTTACCCTCTTGGCCCATCGTCTCCGCTACTTTTCTGTCATACATTAGTCGTGTTAAGGCGCTTGAAGGCTCATGGACTCGCCCAGACAAAGACCTATCCGCTCTGTACTCTTCACTCAGTTCTCTAACTAGATCAGGATTAAGAATCTTGCCTCCGTTAGTTTCCCCTATGTTTTCGTATCGCCGTATAGCTGCCTCTGGGTCCGCAGCTATCTCATTGTTGAATTTTAAAGTTAGAGGATCACTGGCCACATAAGAAATACTGGCAACTTGTTCAGCGGGATATTCGGACATCAATTGAGTCTCTACTCTCGCTCTGGCTGAAGCTCCAGCTATATCGTCCAGCATTCCCCTAGCCGACGTAGTGGCCGCTTCCTCTGCCGCGCTGATCGCAGCACGCTTCCCGGCCCTCGCGCCCATGCCCGCCATCGGAGCAACACCAGCCGCTGCCATAGCAACAATCTGTCTGTAGGTGTCGGCCAAGTCCTTATTGCCTGCAGCCTCTGCTTGATTGGCAAGGTCAGAGTACTTGTCCGCGTCCATGCCGGATCGTATCTCACCGACCACGGGCAACATGTCCAAGGTAAAGCCTAAAGGGTCCTCTTTTAGGCCCGTATACATAGCTTTACCTAAAAAATCTACATCCTCGCCCAGCTCAGTAAGTGGGGACTCACTCTGCACAATGTCTTTACCATAATCATAAACAGTGCCGGGAATCTGACTTACGCCAGACATGATGTTCTGAAGCATAGAAGCACTTTCGGTCTGAGCCGTGTCGCGTGGTTCTTGGTCCACGGGCACGGCTTCAGGCTTTTTTACAGCACCACCTTCGGCAAAGAACCTAGTTCCCATTGTCGGGTCCCTAAGGTCTCTGGCCTGTAAAGGAGCGTTTACTCCTCCTGTGGCACCTGCGTATCCGCTGGTCAGGCTAAACGGGTTTCTCGTGCCCGCTTCCATCTCCTTCAGCCCGAAAGTGTTGTAGTGGTTCGCGGCGAACTGCTCAAGGGTCATGTCAGAAGACATACGGCCCTCATCTATCTGAGTATTAAAGTCCTCTACTACATCAGGATTAAGGGCAATGTAGTCCTGTATGGTCCCGGTTCGTGGGGCTTGGCCCGGCGTAAACGCTCCGGCCCCCGCGTCTGCCGCAGCACGGGCCTCTCTTGCCTGCTCCTGCCTCATCAGAGCATAGAGCTGGGACCTAGACAGGCCGCCGCCGTAGCTGCCCGTCCTATCAAGAAGGGGCTTGTAGCGCATGTAATCCTCTTCCCTACCTCCAGTGAGCTGGCGCAGGTCCTGAGCTGCGCGGCCTCTGGTGTATCGACCAAGCTGATCCGTGGACATCAAACTCCTTGGCCTGCTCGTGACAGAGGGTGGCGTGAAGCTGAATCCTGATCCGGTGGCCGAGAGCAATTTTGCGGCGGGCACGTAGTCAAAGCCTACTAACTGGTCCTCACCGAAGATATCTTCTGTGACCTCGGTCCGTGGGTCGCTCTCCCTGAACGCACGGTCCAACGCTTCTTCGCCTGCCGCATAAATGCCGGGGTCAAAGTCAATTGGCTGGTAGACAGTGGGGGCAGTATAAGTGTCTTGGGTCTGGGGAAATTGGTTTATTACAGGGGGCACTACAGGGGGCTTTTCGGCCTCAGGGACATTAAACAAGATGCTGGGGTCCACGCCCGCCGCTTGAATGTCTGCCAGCGTATAACCGCCTTCCAAAGCAAGCTCTCTTAAAAGCTTTTGCTCCTCAGGGGTTATGCCGTCTTGCTGGATGTTCGCTACAAACTCACGGCCCTGTTTTTGCAATGACGCTACCCCGTCCACGCCCGTTGCTGAACGCGCAGCAACCTCTGCCGCTAGGACAGGATTAGCCGTATACGCGGACTCCACAGTGGTTGGCAGGTCAAGTCTTGGCCCAGTGGCAGGAGTAGTGAATATCTTATTCAAGACATTCTGCCCAACACCGGCGTTGATGAGGTCCGTGTTGCTGATCCCTGCCTCAAGCATGATATTGTAAGCTTCAGCGCCTACAGGCTGATTGCCAGCAAACTGGTCTTCTCCAGCCATGTACTTGTCAGCAAGCCCTCTCAGGTTGGCGTAATAAGCCTGCACGCCCTCTAGGCCGCCGCTCTCAAGAGCGCGTTTATAGGCAGCAGACTGATCTAAAGCAGATTCTTGGGCAAGATTTATAGAACCGCCGTTTGCCATACGCAAAGGCAGCTTCGAGAGCATCTCTCGAGCAGAAGGACCGGGCATAAGGGCGTCCCCTTAATTTATTAATAGTCCGGCCATTCTAACCTAATAATACTCGGGCACAAGGTCTCCGGTAGAGTGTTCCTCGGGTTCGTCCGAATACAGCGAGATGAAATTGCCTGCTCGGAACCGCATCAGGGCCTGCGTCGTGCTGTCCACCATGTCGTCGTTATCGCCATTCGGAAAGGCCGCGCATTCCTCGATCAGCTCTTCAGCCCACTGAGTTTCAGGCGCCCAGACCATGCCGGACTCAATGATCGGTGCGACAGAGTTGGCTCTCGATATCTTATCCTGCCCCGCTCGCCGACCACCGGGAGAGTACATCGTGACAGGAATACCGACACGACGCAGTTCCTGCTGAAGCGTGGTCCCTGTCGCTTTGGCCTCGATCAGGACATTATCGGGCTGCCAGTAGTCATACTGCTCCTTGGCCAGCCGTTTAAGCTCAGGAAAGTCATAGCGTCCCTTTCTTACATCTACCAGCAGGATATGTGGCCCCGAATCCTCACTAGGATAGAACACGCCCCACGTGGTGATGACAGAAAAGTCAGCCGTCTCTTTTTTCGAGTAGGCAGTGTCATAAGACTGGATGATGTAGTCCAGACGGGGCATATAGTCATGCTCCCAAATATTCCACCACTCTCGCTTGAGTATCGCGCCTTCGTCCGCAGTGGGGCGCTGCTGGTACATGGCGTTCCATTTCTGGACCGATAACGACGCCCGGACAGCCTTGAGTTCCTCCAGTTTCCAGAAGGATGGCCATAGCGGGCGCTCGTTTTCCTTGTCCTCGTCAAACACAGCAGGAAACTCAATAACCTCCCACTGGTCCGCGTTATGTGAGGTCTGGGCCTTGATCAGGCGTGCAGTCAGGTCCTTCGTGCCCCAACGGGTCATCACAATGACTACCGCGCCACCGGGCTGCAGTCGAGACCGGGGTCCAGAGGTATACCATTCCCACGCATTTTCTAGCGCCAGCTGGGACTGGGCGTCCTGTTCAGAGTGGGGATCATCAATGATCAAGAGGTCCGCGCCACGACCTGTCATCGCACCGCCTACACCAACAGCAAAGTACTCCCCGCCGTGGTTCGTGTCCCATCTTCCAGCAGCCTTGCTGTCCGCTTTGAGCTGCACCGCGTCAAATAACTGCTGATAGGTGTCCAGCTCCATCAGGTTACGGACTTTCCGGCCAAAACGGACAGCAAGTTCTCCTGTGTGAGTTGCTTGAATGATCTTGGTCGTCGGACGACGGCCCATGATGTATGCCGGAAGCAGGTAAGATGCAAACTCAGACTTCGTGTGTCTGGGCGGCATGTTGATTATCAGGCGCTTTAGAGTGCCGTCGGCTATACGATCAAAGGCCGCAGCCATTTTCTCGTGGTGACTGGACAGGATTGCCTCTGGCCAGACGTAGCGGGAGAAACCTAGAAAGGAATCACGCCCGTGTCCCTGTGCTTCTAGCAGGGCCAGCCTGAGTTCTAGCTTGAGTTGCTCCGCTTCTATCTCAGGAGGTATTTGAGCTGCTTGCATAAGATGCTTATCGACCTATGTTTTCTAAGGTGGCTAAGACATTAGCTAGATTTAAAGCTGCTTGTGCGTACTTCATTGCCTCGTCTTGGTTGGAAGCCTTCTCTGTTTTTGTAGCCATTTCTTTTATGGCATTTTCAATTTCATTTTTCATAAGGGTTCTAACTCCTTTTCGTTTGAATTTTGCAAAAAATTTTTGCGGGTTTGATTTTCCAGATAAAGGGGGTGGGTTTCAAGGTGTTCCACGTGAAACATTAAAGGTCATTTTCGTTTTGGCCAGAATTATTTGTGTGAAATCTGGCTATAGCCCCAGCTGCCAGCAGCTGGTCAAAATTTGAGCAATCGAGCGAGCGTTCGCTCGATTCACGGATCAAATTGGCCAAAAGGGACCCGTGGAACATAAACCGTGGAACATGGACCATGGTGATTGTAATAAAATCAATGACTTAGGTCTTTACTTCCGGTAATTACTATTACCGGAAATAGCGATTTGCCCAAAAATCGGGCGCCACGGCCCGAGAAAATTGAGGGCTGGGACCGCCCGCCCCCTCTTTCCCAGTTTATTCTCAGGGCATCTTTCAACCTCGCTCCTGTGAAACATTGCCCCAAAGCTTGGCTTTGATGCCTGTTATACAATAAGGCAATCTGGCCACTCTTATGGCTATCTAGCCATGACCATTTAGACGTCAAATAAAAGTATAAAAAGAGTATAGTTTCGTTGACATTCGTTTCTAGATAGGCGAGAATCTCAAGCGTTGGATAAATGATCACTAGAAAGGAGAAAGAAATGTTGAAGGTCACTTACTACTGGGTTGAGCGATACACTCCCAAGACATGGTACAACAAGAAGGGAGAATGGACTTGCGGCGTGAATGATAAGTATACCACGCTTGCTGAGGCCGAAACCGAACTTGCCAAGGAAAAAGCGTCAATGGAAAAGTGCTTGGCCAATAAAAAGATTTCTGAAGATAAGAAGGCTGCTGAGCATCTTGCCAAGATGGAGGCTGAAATCGATTGGCGAATCACTGAGAAAGTTGTCGATTACAAGTATGTCTGTGAATACCTTTATAGCGACGTGCATGCTTACGAGATCGTCAAGGTAGTTTCTGATAAGACCCTCGAAGTCCGAAAGATTGACACCAAACACAACATCGCTCATCTCAAGCAGTATGCGGGAGGGTTCGCCGGACATGTTGCGGATCAACACAATCAAAAGGTCACTTACGAAACCAACCCTGACAACGAAGTAATCCGAATTCGAAAGAAGAAAAACGGCGGGTGGGGATACAAGGACTGCAAATTTGGCCTGAGCGAAGAGCCTTACGCCTTTTACGATTTCAACTTCTAACCAGAGCGCCCTTCGGGGCGCTTCCTTTTTTTAAATAAAAGTATAAAAAAAGTGTTGTAAAAGTATAGGCCTTCCCTTATACTAGCCTTGGTTTTTGAGAAAACACTAGAAAGGAGAAAGACATGACCACATACGAGCAAGCTTTGAAAAATCTCAATAATGTCGAAACTTTGAAAGAGTTGACTGAAACTGTTCTAGGTAGCGCAGTTATCGAGCGTATAGCAGAAATAGCAGGTAACAAGGATCTTGCCCCACGGGTTAAAGAAACAATCCTAAAGAATCCCAAAGGCGAGCTTTGCGCTGAGTTCGTGAACGTAGTCAGGAAAGTAATCAAGGCTGGTAATTAGAAAGGAGGCAGAGATGGCAACATATTTTTCAGTATTAGCAGGGCCCGAAGGTTACTCTCTTGCAGAGTACACCTACAAAGTAGCGGAGTACGCGGGCTCCGCTTTCTACACTGTTCCAGCGTGGGTCAAAACAGTAGGCGAGTTTGATCAGATTATCCCAATAAACAAAAAAGGCGATTACTCTGGCTTGTTTGAACGCCATCCCGCTGGCACTGCTCAAATTATTTAAACCCAGAAAGGAGAGTGGAATGAGTGCATATATGTACAAGGTAACAGCGAAGAGAAAAACCATGCCTGATGGCTCTGAGGCTAATGTGGCAGTTTATGCGTACAAGCCCTATCACGGTTACGGGGCTGCAATCGAAAAGATGAATAGAGAGCTTCACCGGACCACAGGATGCTATAGCGCAGAGCGATACGCAAAAAATGGAAAGACCTATACCGGACTGGTGGTGCTAGAAGAAAACGATGACGTAGCAGTGACCGTGAAACACGGGACTTTTACTGATTACTGGTTCGATAAACAAATTGAAGAAAAGTATAAAAAAAGTATTGCAAAAGTGTAAACCTTCCCTTATACTGGTTTTGGTTTTTGAGAGAACACTAGAAAGGAGAAAGACCATGGCAACACAATTCAACTTCCAAGCACTGGGCAAGACAGTTGATGTCGAGTTTGACAGCAACGGACGAGGGCAAACTCTCACAATTCTTTTTGACAACTACCAAATCTCAAGCTGTGACGGTGAGATTCTTAACTACCCGCGAGAAATTCAAGCAGGAATAGTGAGGGGTGCGGCAGCGGATGCTTGGGAACGCAAGCAATTGAGGGAGATCGCTGAAGCAGAGCTGGCTTCAATGCTGAGAGAGATCGCGGAAGCAGAGCTGGCTTCATGGTACAACAAGGAAGGAGAATGACATGAAAAAACTTACTGAAGCGGCCCAAGCGGCCAAGTTAATCAGAGCGGAACTGAAGAAGGCCTTTCCGAACGTCAAGTTCTCTGTACGGTCAAGAAATTTTGCGGGCGGCGACGGTGTAGACGTTAGCTGGACCAACGGTCCAGTGCGGGATAAGGTCACAGAGATCACTGGAAAATATCAATACGGACATTTCGACGGGATGATCGATCTGTACGAGTACAGCAACAACATCGAAGGGCTACCGCAGGCCAAGTTCGTTCACGCACAGCGCACGATTAGCGATGAGGTGTATGAGGCCACAAAGGCCAAGATCGCTAAAGAGTTCGGTATCGAGGATGCGACAGACGAGAATCAGTGGTGGGCCTGTTTCAGCCGTTGGTCGAACGAAGTGGTCTATCGAGAGTTGAGTAAGGCAGAGATATAAAAAAGTTTTGATCGAGCGGGAATAAACCTCTCGCTCGATCGTTGGTTAAAGTGAGACAGGAGAAAATGATGATTAAAGACCTTCCCCCACTTCCGCAGTATGTTCTTGATTATGAACGCGAGCGAGCAGCTGCTCTCGATCATTTCTTCGCACGCCCCTGCAAGGCTAGAGCTGCAGCCCTAGTGGGATTTGCACGGGCCGAAGGGCCCTGCTTCCTCACGGACATGACTGAAGAGCAGGTTCGATTGGTGCGTCAATTTGTTGAGATTCCTTGGGAATAAATCCTAGACTCAATCGTTGTAATTAGTGAAAGCAGTAAATTTAAACAGAAAGGAGAAACAAATGAAAAAGATTTACATCGTTAAAGATCCCGCAACCGAGCAGTTTGTAGCTGTTAAAGAAGGCGAGACTGGTTTCTACCAGCTCGACGACAGCAAGCGTTACAACGCGGACTATGCCGCTGAAGTGAACGCGGCAATGGGCCACACTGACGAGGACCTCACGGAAGCGGTCGGTCGATCTATGTTCGGGACTTGGTGATCAGACGGCCTAGCAGGCCGTCCCAGTCCATTCCCACCAGCGGCCACCGTGCCGCTGGTTTCGTATCTATACCTCGTTCCATCAGCTCCACCACTTGCTTGCCGTGGTAAAGCCTCAGCTCGATCTCAGTGCGGCTTCTGGTGCCCTTTGGGTGATACTGGATCAATATCCAAGTCGGCAACCCCATCATCCCGTGCTTCAGATTGAACGCCACCTGATGCGGACTCAGCCGTACCTTCTTCCCACGGTCCACCACTTTCAGCTCCACCAACACGAAACCCTCGTTCGGGATCGCTATCAGGCAATCCGGTAGACCCAGCCCCACCCGATTCTCCAGCCGGGTTATCACCGCCGTCGGCAGGCCCTGCTTTACCTTTTGATACAGGTTCGATTCCGGGGTTTTCGCCATTACTCAGGTTTTCATCTGTACGAGAGTTTTCATCTGTACGAGATTTTTCATCTGTACGAGAGTTTTCATCTGTACGAGATTTTTCTGTACGAGATTTTTCGGCATCTCTTATCTGCTCAATAATCGATAAAGGCAATGGTACGTCATCCTCAACTTCAGGCATAGGGTCCTCGGGTGCCTCCTCAAGATCCTCAAGATCCTCAGGCGTCACGTCAATGATTTGCTTAGGCGGCGGCCCACCATACATCGCCTTGATCTCTTCGAGCTTACGGCGCACCTCATCAACGCTCATACTATCGATCGTGCCGTGCCTGATCTCTTTTCTGTCCACGTAGATCGTGCCCAGTGCCTGTCCCCGGCGATACTCTGCAGTGACAGCCGCGCCATAGTTGCCTGCCTGTAATGCGGCGTCGCGGATATCCTGCAGGTCGCGTAGATGCCGCTCGATATTCGTGCCGTATTTCTCGGCCACATCCTTTCGATATTGCTGGATAGCTGCCACCACTTGCGGGTTCTGGCGTGGGTCTGTCAGGGCATGCGCGTCCTTATGTGCTGTCTTGGTGTTGTAGCCTGCATTGATGGCCGCCTGCTTCAGGGTTTGCTTACCCTCGCCGTCCACCAACTCTGTGATGAACTTCCATTGCTGCGGCGTGACAGCTTTCTTCTGGTCGTCCAGAGTTCCCACGTCGGCCTGCAGGCGTTCCTCCAGTTTCCGCTTCTTTTTGTCCGGTTCGACGGGACTATTGTTAAACAATTCAGCCATTCGTTTTGATCCGCTGGTCATTCAATTCTCCGGTTCTATATAGTCTTTTCAGGGATTTTTGTTTTATATTTCAATAAAATAGAATAGCGGGTACGTTTCGTATCGTTTTGTAAAAAAGGTTACAGGTTACATCTTAGTAAAAACAGATGTAACTTTGGTGTAACCAGTATTCTCTATATAAAACAGTAAGATACAAGACGGTTACGTTGGTTACACCAAAAAGCCTTAAAAAATAAAAAAACTTTTTTTATTTTCTGAGAAATTACCTATATAAAGCGATTTATTACTTTTTGATGATTTTGTTACCCGTCGGGTTGCCGAAAGCGTCAAAGTCCCGCCAGACATTTTCCCCACTCTTGGACCGTGGTCGGCCGCCCTTGATCTTGTACTCGGCAGTCCCTTGGCCCGTGATCCCCGGACCTATCACCTTGATCTTCCCGCCACGACTCAAGAAAGCTGCCACGTCGTCGTCCAGCTTCGCTCGAAGCTCTGCCTTTTTTTCGCTAATCGTCATCGCTTAAATATTCCTCGACGTGCTGCAGCAGTTCCCCGGCGTAGTCTACTGACTCGATGGCCACGACATCTGGCTCGAGTTTAGACCCGTGGCGCGTGAGCAGTGCATGCATGGCCATGCCGCTCAAAAGAGTCATTAGGGCTTTTTTGTCGTCGCTCACAGTTCTACTCCTTTTTTCCTGAGCCTATTGTACATGTGCTTCAGGGCAGTTTTGACATCGGCCTTGGAGCCGCCGAAATAAATTAAAGCAAGATTTTCCTCGACCAGCATGTCATTAACACACTGATCTCGGTTGTCGTCGAGGTAAATCCGGGCAAGATATCTGCCGAATTTGCCTTTCTCCACGGTCCAGATCGGATAGGACTTGCCGACCTCGAGCAGCTCCTGAACGCGGGCCTTGGCCATCAGCCCGACCTTCTTTTCTACCGAATCACGGGTCCGTGTTTCGGGCGTATCGATGCCATGCAGCCTAAGGCGTTGCTTGATTCGCATGTCGAAACCCACGTCCACCCAGACATCCACGGTGTCGCCATCGACGCAGCGGATGATCTCCGCGTTGTAGTGATAAGTCATTCTCTGCTCCTCGGATATCGGAAGTTGTAGGAAGTCTCGTTCTCTTGAAACAAGACGGCGCCGTTGGACTCGTGGAACCGCCGCGCCATGTCAGTTTTCGGCGACAGTGTGATCACTGGGAACTCGTCCTTCAGTTTGTATAACAAGGCGTTGATCAGGCGGCGCCCGGCTCCCTTCTGATGGGACCAAAGCGAGTAGGGCACGACGATCTCGCCGGGTTCCATGTGCGCGATGTCCTCGAGGTCTGACTCTTCCTCTGGCACATACTGGGCATAGGCAACGCACGCCACGGCGTCTGTGGAGACGCCGAAGCCCTGTTTTTGAACCATGGCGTAGACCTCAAAGGGTTCTTCAAAACGCCCCTGTGGGCCTCCTAAGAGATCCACGGGCCTCACTGGGTCCTGCTCGATTATTTTTAGAAAATCGAGGTCGCATTTAATCAGCATCGGAGATTTCCTCGGGGTCCGGGGCGCATGCTTCTTCAGGCAGGCACAAGTCTACCGTATCCTGCCGTGCGTGCTTGACGTAATCAATCAGCTGGCACATAACGCCACCGGGATCGTCAAGCACGCCTTTGAGCAGATTCGCCACTCGTAGCTCGTCGAACTTGGCGATATCGTCCAGATGCTCCAGCACCATGCGCCGCTTGTCCTGTTGATGCTTATGAATAATCTCTACTACTTCACTCATTCTACCCTCCAGATTCTTAGACCGCCGTCTGTGCAACGGATTACAAATTTCCACCCTCTGCGCGACTCAAAAGCTTTAGCCGCCCTGTAGGGCTTGCTGTCGGTTGTCTCGTTGGGAAAGAACACGCTCTGACCGACATCCATTCGATTGAATGGATATTTTGCAGCGCGGACTTTCTCGGGGATCGGAACATTTTGCTCTACTTCCACAGCTATTCCTCCTGTAAATAGGCCAGCACCGCGTCCCAGTCAGGGAATCGGTCCGTGCCGAAGTGGATGTGTTCACCTGTAAACTCACCGGCGCCGTTGGCGGTTCGGTCGTCTATCAGGTAGTCACCGATGCACAGTGCCTTGTTGTGCGTCAGGATCAGTCGTTTGTGGGCGACATCATCAAGATACTTCTTGATCCAGTTGGCCTTGTCGGTCCACGCGCTGGGGTTGCTCCACGGCGCGGTAGACAAGACGTAAACGTCAAACTTCTCTGCCAGCGTGCGGAAAGCCTCGAGGGCATCAGGCAGCGGCAGCATTTTACTGAAGACGTTGGGCGTGTTGTCGTATCCGTGCAACTCGTCGGGTGTCCCGTCGAAGCCGCTTTCGTAGTCCACCAGCACACCGTCCATATCGACGTATACTCGTTTCTTCATTCCATTCTCCTTTCTGTGTTTATGGGGTAAGTATATCAGTTAAGCTATACCTTAGATACATTTTATCTCAGGGTCGTAGGGCGGCCAGCCCAGCTCCCCGTTGCTTGATTCGTAAAGCTCGACCATGTCGCAGTACTCAGACCCGTGGCCCTCGGCCTCCTGCACGTCGGCCTTGCCAGCCAGCCCGAGGGCGGCCACAAGGGCCGCCGCTGCGGCGGTTAAAAGGTAAGGGTTCATATCATTCTTCTTTCTTTGATGGAATTTGAGGAGCGAAGCCGACAAATGGACCTTTCGGCTTATTCGCATAATTAATCTTAGCTATTGCTTCCTCCAAACTGACAGATTCCTCGCAATAAATGTGCTGCTCTCCGTCATCCTCAAATGTCGTAAATGTGCCCGACCACTCTTCAATGTGATAACTCTTTCCCCGACAAGCGAATGCGTACTCGGCGAAGCCGTCTTCTCGTTCAAACACTTTAGTTACGTTCTTCATTTTTTCTCCTTTCCTTTCTGGTTTAAATATCCAATCCGTTCCTGTCTATCCACGGTTGTTCTTTAACTTCATGCTCTTCCAATATTCGATTGCCGAACATTCCACCAAACATAATCCGGCTATCAATTTTTTTAGCCTTATTCTGGGCTTTTCTTTTTGTGTCGGCTTCAACCCTTAACTGGATGTAAGGCTTTCTTTCTGGAAAATCACCGAAGCCATGCTCAGGGGTGTTGCTATTTATGTATTTTTCTCCAATCACATAATATTTTTTCATTGTCTGTCTCCTTTCTGGTTTGTTTTTCGACAGGGACATAATACTACATTGGCAGATAAAAACAATACTTTCGCTATATTATTTTTATATTTATCTGAGGAAGGGAAAGGCCCGTGACGTGGGCCAATCGGTGAGACTACTGTGAATGTTAGTCCATCCAGCCGTCGTTGTACGTGGCGGCCTCGATGCCATGCTCCTTGAGGAACTCAAGGGCCGGAGCCACACTCCCCTGAGCAGATAAGTTACCCTGCACCCAAGAACAATCGATGATGTTCTTGTATTCGTAATTGCGCTTTCGTGGGCCGATATAAGGCACCTTGATGCCCTTACCGCCGCAGCAAGTCCCCTTGTCCTCACCGCCCTGCTTCTTCCACTCAGCGTGCCAAAGCATAGCCGCGTGGGCAATGACCGTGGCCAGCTCATCAAGATCGGCGTCTTGATAGGCCATGATGGGTTCACCGTGATAATTTTTAACTTCTTTCATGTCATTCTCCTGTATTGGAATTGATTAGCTTTCTAGGAACTCAGAGGACCTGTAACCGACGATCGCCTGCCTGTAATACCTCTGGAGCTTCCCGTTGTAAACCTGCTTAAACTTGAACCTCGGCAGCCTGATGACAATCGGCGGCTGCTTGGGCAAAGCGTTGTGAACTATCCTGATCATGTCATTCTCCTTTCTAGTGTTCTCTCAAAAATCAAGGCCAGTATAAGGCATACTTTATACTTTAGCAATACCTTTTTTATACTTATTTCCAGAGCATCAGACAGCCCGCATTCTGTGGCTCGGAGAACCATCCCGCCTCGGCGATGATGTCCCGCAGCTGGGGATGGACCTTGTACGGCACGCCGTCAGGCGACTTGTGTGGCTCGTCAGCCCACTCCCAATAATTGAAGATGCGCGTCCCGTCGTTGTGGTAATCCTCGGACCCACGTATCCAGACGCCTCCGTCTCCTCCGTTGTACTCCTCACTGGGCACGGCTCGGGCCTCAGGCACCAGCCGGTTGATCTTGTTGATCAGGTTACCGCGTCGCATTACGTTCATTTGCTTCTCCCTTTCAATAGACGGTGAATTAGCTTGGCCTCTTGGCCCTTGATCCGTGGATCACGTTTGATCGCCTTGTCCACGGCCTCCTTGTTGTACTTAGGCTTTTGCATGCTTCAGCTCCTTCAGTCTATCGCCAAGACGATCATGAAACTGAAGCAGCGCAAGATACAACTCTTCCTGTCTATCTTCATCGCTCTGAAATGAGCCGTACTTACCTTGGGTATTAGAGCCGAAGAACAAAGTTAAATCGAGCTTCTCGCCATCTGCGTCAGAGACCTCAATCTCAGCCCAAAACTTGTCCAGTTTGATATTTACATCGGTTACGCAGTGACAATTAACACCTGTACTCATTTGTTTTCTCCTGTATGGAAGGCCCCCGGAGGGGCCGTGGTCAGTGGTTAACGATTAGCGATCTCAGCGCAAAATTCTTCAAAAGACCAAAAATCATCCCAAGATTCAAAGCCGTCTGGATAATCATAAAGATCGGCTTCTGGATGAGGTCGTTCCCAACCTCGATAATATGGATTAGCGTAAACGGCGTCTCGGCCAGTAACAACCCATGCTTGATCAGGATTAGTATAACCAAGCTCGGAAGCTTCCTCTCTATCCCACTCAGCGGCTGTAGTGTAGGTGTACTCCAGCTCTTCTCGCTGTTGAATTGGTAATCCCCACATATCTTTCTCCTGTATGGAAGGCCCGCAACTAAGCGGGCTGGCAAATTGATACTACTTCAGTGTTTAGCTTGTAACCTGCGGGCAGCTCTATCCAGCCTTCAGACACAAGTCTCTCAAGTATCTTACCGACTATTGAGCAAGGGATGAGCCTTCCATCTTTGAAGTACCTATCTGGTCCTGACTGCCCCAGCAATTCATTTAGGCTTATCTCTGCTTCTAAAATACCCTGCGGATAATGATCATCATAAACTCGGCGATAAACATTTATCTCATTTGAGCCGTCATCAAAAGAACAAACGTCAATAAGATATCC
>Ga0222718_10001719_pt1 | contig 20445 bp, 30 predicted proteins | sample C33_27DmetaG_FD_165045 | JGI IMG/M metagenome (GOLD analysis project Ga0222718, IMG submission 165045) | Estuarine water microbial communities from San Francisco Bay, California, United States - C33_27D | ecosystem: Environmental > Aquatic > Marine > Unclassified | place: USA: California... | reverse complement strand
ATACTCTTGTTAACTATTTGCTTAATAGAAATTACATTTACTATAAGGAGATGCCAGAGCTTCTGATACCGACCACCATCTATGCCCGTCTGATCCAGTACCTGTTGGATGAGGTTCCTATCTTAGGCATGGCACACATCACTGGTGGAGGACTGCCTGAGAACCTTCCTAGGTGTCTTCCAGCAGGTCTTACGGTTGATGTTGATTACTCTGCTTGGGAACGACCAGAACTCTTTAACAAGATCCAGCAGGCAGGAGACATTGCTGAGGATGAGATGCGTAATGTATTCAATCTTGGTATTGGATTCTGTCTAGTTGTTCCACAAGAGTTAGTAGAGCACACTCAAACTTTGATTGCTGACACTCCGTTTGGTATGAGATCTTGGGTTATTGGAGAAGTGAAAGACCTTTACAACCAACAATAATACTGCTAAACTTGAAGGAGTAGTCTATTTTATATGCTTGCTTCTAAAATTGCAGAGACAATGAACACTCTTGGATGGGACAACGATGATGACATTGTGGTAGAGATTGGTGGCACAGTAGTTTCTGGCATTCACCAAGGTGAGAATTACAATAAAAAGTGGGCAACTCCACACGGTACTCGTAAATATAATAAAGACGCCTTCATTGTAATTAAAAACAAATCACGGGACCCTTTCGAGTCTTCCCAACCTATGAGTAGAGAACACAACCCAGCACATCCATATGATCCTGCGAAAAAAGAAGATTAGGTATCCTGAAGATCCACCAGGATCAGCATGTCCTCACTGTGGTGAAGAAGGGCAAGTCTGTAGTTATGTAAATAGTCTCTCAAGGGCATGGGCGAGACAATCCTGTGCTTACAAACATAAATCTAAAAGTAAATAAAACTATGACTTCACCTTCGTTCACAGTCTACTCTAAAAATGGATGTCCTTTCTGTACAAAAGTAATTACTGCCCTTCAACTTGCCGAACTTACTTACGTTGAGTATAAACTCGATAGAGATTATAAGAAGAGCGAGTTTTATGCTGAGTTTGGACCAGGTTCTACCTTCCCTCAGGTATTATCAAATGGACAAAAACTTGGTGGATGTCAAGAAACTGTTAAATACCTGAAAGAAAATAAACTGGTCTGATGGATAACGTAGACTTATATGACATTGTAGAGCACGCAATTGATCATGCTTTTCAAGGAAAATATGTGATAAACATGTACCAGTACTTGAAAAGTATTCAGGCTACCAAGAGAGATGCAACTGAGTTTATTGAAAGTTCTACCGCAAAAGAAATCAATCTTTTAATATTAGACTTAGATGAATATCTTGAAGGTGGTGCTGATGGAATGCATCAACAACTTCGTGAAGGATATGGTCATATAAGAAAACCAGAGGCACGAAAAATAAGAAAATACCTTTATGGTATACTTGAGGATGCATGGAAGTATGAACAAGAAAAAAGACCAGGACGAAAACGAAAGACCAATAAATAATCGTGACAGTGACCCACCTCTAAATCTCAATCGAGGTGTAGAGTTACTACTTAGAAACAAAAGGAGAAAACCAGACGCGCCCAAAACTTTTGAGATAAAGTTTGGAAGAGTTATTCCTTTTTTTAAGAAAGAGATTAATTTATTTCTAGACTTTAGTTTAGATGTTAAAACAAAAGAATCTCTAAAAGGGGAGGACTAAAATGTTAGCAGTAACTTTAACGCTATCGACTGTAATTTCTGTGATATTTCTTTTGGTAGGAGGAGTAATCGGATACCTACTTAAAGAATATGTGATCGAAAGAAACTCAACTTTTATACCTACCCATCCTGAAATGTTCGATGAACATGGTCAAATTTTACCAGATGATATTCTTGCTGTAAGATTTGAGAATACCCTTGAAGATTATTCTGAAGGGGAAGAATAAATAACCTAACCTGATTTGAAATACTATGCCTAAATCACCACTTCCACCTAATCCTTTCATGCATGAGATTCTTGATCATGTTAGTAAGCAGAGAACGGTAACTAAAAAAGTTGAAGTATTGAAAGAGTTTTCAAGTGCTGCACTTAAATCTCTTCTTATTTGGAACTTTGATGACACTGTAGTCTCTCTTCTACCTGAAGGAGATGTACCATACGAAAAGAATGATGTTCCTATCGGTACAGACCACACCTCTTTGAGGAAGGAATACAGAAATCTATATCACTTTGTACAAGGAGGTAACCCAAATCTCTCCAAGACTCGTAGAGAGTCTATGTTTATTCAGATTCTTGAAGGTCTTCATCCTGCAGAAGCAGATTTGCTTTGCCTTGTAAAGGATAAAGGACTTCAGTCTAAGTATAAACTGACAAAAGGCGCAGTTGAAACTGCATTCCCAGACATTCAATGGGGAGGTAGGTCTTGAAGATTTACGAGACTAATTGTGATCCAACTCTAGCAGAAGATAAGTTGCTACCTAACAATGCTTTTCTTGTTAAGTATAGTGATAAAGAAGAAATTAAATATGATATTGTAATCTGCTCAAAAAAAGTATCTATTTTTGATCATTATTATGACCAGTACAAGTCTGGACTATTAGATATCACACAATCTGCAGGGACTGTAAATCCAAAACTTTGGAATGACCCTAAGCAGCCACAACCACAACCTAAATCGAGTAAAAAGAAATGAGTAGTGGATTTGATGTAGACTTTGATATGTCTTCTGATGAGATTAGCACTCTCTTAAAAAAGTATAAGAAGATTAAGAAGTATCAGAAGTCTAATTTGTTTACCATTAAAACCATTGACGGCACAGAAAACTATGTGTCTAAGATGGTTGAGGAAGCACAGAAAGAGGGATTTTGATTCACTCTTGACTAAATATAGTATGAGGTCTATAATAGACCTGTCGTTCATCTCCTAATTTGGAACAAATTTGGACTTGATTAGGAGACGCAAGTAAGTCGCGGAACGGAGCCGTTCATCCCATGTTAGAACTATTATTCTATTCATCACTCACCTGCCAACAAGCCGATGCTATTATGCTGAGGATGAAAGCAAATGAGAATATCTCAAATGCTTTTAAGGTAGAGTTGATAGAGACCGTAAAGGAATCTACACCTGAGTGTATATGGGACGCACACGACTGAAGGAACGGGAAAAACGGATCCTGCGTAAGCAGAGAAGGTTCAACTTTCACCCAACTTCAGGAGTATACCAATGACTACAATCACTTATAGAGGACAACAGTACGACAAAGAGGCATACAAAGCCGCTGTGTTGGAAGAACAAACTCAAAACCACAACCACAATCTAATGTATCGTGGTATTAAAATCGAACGCAAGTTCGCATCTAAGAGTTGATAGTTGCATTGTCCAATAAATGATGCTATTATGGGGACTAACTGACTAGTCCTCATTTTTTTATGGAAAAGGATAAACTTAAACTTATCGTCAGGAATTTGAGACTCCTAGTTGATGCTTTGGAGTCTGAAGTTTATTCTGATGTTGAGTCTTACAAATACGACACTAAATACCAAGCACCCATCCTTGATTATGATGAAACCTATGACGATGATGGATATCCAGATTAACCATGTATGAAGAACTAGACTCCTTTGAGCGAGCACTCCAGCATTTTGGAACCAGAGTTGAAGTTATCAGTGCTATGGAAATGGCAAAGAAACTATCACCTGAAGATGCCTATCAGATGATTAAATCAGAACTCAAAGAACTTAAAAAGGTCCGCAAAGAGATTAAAAACGATGAATAAAGTATCACTTGTCTCAGCAACGCCTGATGCTGAAAAACATATTGCTTATTGTGCCAGAGTTAGTAATCCATCTAATCAAGGTAATGATTCTTTTGAAGGATTGCTTAAGTATTGTATTAAGCACAAGCACTGGAGTATTTTTGAACAGTCATTCATGACTCTTGAAATTGAAACTTCTAGGGCAATCGCAGCTCAAGTGCTCCGACACAGGTCTTTTACATTCCAGGAGTTTTCTCAACGCTATGCAGATTCATCTTTGCTAAGTGAAAACATTCCATTACCTGAACTACGTCGTCAGGATACAAAGAATCGTCAGAACTCTACTGATGACCTTGATCCATTTATCAAACAGAAACTAGAGATGCAGATGCAGACTCTGTTTGATTCTTCTATGGCACTGTATCAACAGATGCTTGAAAGTGGTGTGGCAAAAGAGTGTTCTAGAATGGTGCTTCCCCTTGCCGTAGGGACTCGACTCTATATGAGCGGTTCACTTCGTTCTTGGATGCATTATATTGATTTGAGAGCCTCTAATGGTACTCAAAAAGAACATATGATTATTGCAGAAGGATGTAAGAAAATCTTCTGTGAGCAGTTTCCAATCATTGGTGCTGCTCTAGAATGGGTCTAAATACTACACTGAAGAGGTGACTATGCCGTCATACCCTGTTGTTAACAGCGAAACTGGTGAACAAAAAGAAGTGAAGATGAGTATTCACGAATGGGATCAGTGGAGAGTGGACAATCCAAATTGGTCCCGTGACTATTCAGACCCTTCCACATTCCCTGGAGTTGGAGAGGTTGGTGAGGTTTATGATAAGTTGAAAAAATCACATCCCGGATGGAATGATGTTCTTCGCAAAGCATCTAAAGCTCCTGGATCTATAGTAAAACCTATTTGATTATTATGCCTGTCAGAAAAAAGAAAGACAACCCGGTTCCATTTGGCACGAGTAATCGTACAATGAAAAGAAAGAAACCAATTAATCTAGATTACACTAGAAAGATTGAACCACTTACTGAGAATCAGGAAAAGTTTTTTGAAGAGTATAAGAGAGATCAAAACCTTGTAGCATATGGATGTGCAGGTACAGGTAAGACCTTTATTACCCTCTACAATGCTATCTTAGATGTATTGAACCCTAGTACACCCTACGATAAAATATACATCGTCAGGTCGCTTGTACCTACCAGAGAGATTGGTTTTCTCCCTGGTGATCATGAAGATAAATCTTCACTTTACCAGATTCCATATAAGAATATGGTAAAATATATGTTTGAGATGCCTGATGACAATGCGTTTGAAATGCTTTATGCTAACCTCAAGGCACAAGGCACAATCAGTTTCTGGAGTACATCCTTTATTCGTGGAACTACTCTTGATAATGTTATTGTTATTGTTGACGAGTTCCAGAATCTAAACTTTCATGAACTAGACTCTATGATTACCCGTGTTGGTGAGAATAGTAAGATTATGTTCTGTGGTGATGCAACTCAAACTGATTTGATTAAAACAGCAGAGAGGAATGGCATCGTAGATTTCATTCGTATCCTTAAGAACATGCCTTCATTTAGTATGGTAGAGTTTGAAGCAGAAGACATCTGTAGGAGTGGACTCGTTAAAGAGTATATTATTGCTAAACTTGAACTAGGTATGTAATGTTTAATCATGTTGAAATTGAATATCCATCTCTCAGTAGACAGATGGTTGATGGAGTTAGGTATTATGATACACCCGATGGACAAAAGTTAGTATCAATCACGTCCATCATTAGTCATTACAATCGAGAAATCTTCATTAACTGGAGAAAGAAAGTTGGTAATGATGAAGCAAACAAGATAACCAAGCAAGCAACTAGCAGGGGCACTGATATGCATACCCTTGCTGAATACTATCTTCGCAACAAGGATCTTCCGACAGTACAACCACTGTCTGAGTTTCTTTTTAAGCAAGCAAAAGGAGAGATTGATAAAATCGATAACATTCATGCTATCGAACAGTCTTTGTTTAGTTATGAACTGGGTGTTGCTGGTAGTGTAGATTGTATTGCTGAGTATGACGGTGAACTTGCGGTCATTGATTTTAAAACAGCAAAGAAACCCAAACCTAGAGGATGGGTTGACCATCATTTTGTACAATGTGCAGCATATGCTTGCATGTTATACGAGATGACTGGTATAATGGTAAAGAAGTTTGTCATTATCATGTCGTGTGAAAATGGTGAGACCACAATTTATGAAGAGTATGACAAGAAAAAGTACATCCAACTTCTCTCCAAATATATTAGAGAGTTTGTTGAATTTAAACTCCAGGAATATGGTAAGTCCTGACAACAAAGAAATCGAAAATCTAATAGAGACAAAGTTCTATTGCTCTAGAAGGTTTGCGGAAGAGATTGAATCTATTGCTCATACCAACAAAGGTATGAAGTATATTGATGCGATTGTATTCTTTTGCGAGAAGAACAATCTTGATGTAGAATCTATTCCCAAACTTATATCTAAACCACTGAAGGAAAAACTGAAGTGTGAAGCAATTGAACTTAACTTGCTCAAGAAGACTTCTCACGCTAAACTTCCACTATGATATCATCCCAAGATCTCAGACATCATCAAATGCTAGCAGCAATTCGGGAAAATAATATTCCTGAAGATGAACTGAAATACTTGGGAATGATTGATGAATCACATACCTATCTCATAGATGGGAAACATATTGTGAAACTTGAAAACATTATTGACTTTGAAGAAGTAGATGATCCCGAAAGTGACTCCCTTTGATTGCTATAAATCCTACCTTGGATTGAAAAACCATTTTACTAAAGAGAGTTATGATTACCATAGATATGGTGGTAAGTCCCGTGCATCTCTAGATAGTTTTTATAAACGACGTGATAGGTTTTTCTTTGAGAAACTAAGTAGACAGAAGAACGATGAGGAAGTAGTTCAGTTCTTTGTGTCTAACTTTGTATCTTGTGATGACCCTCAATCATTATGGATTGGAGAGATTGTCCGTAATGGTGAACAAAACTTTACTGACTGGAAGAAGCGGTTGCAGTCACTAACGTATACATTTAAAACAGAAATTGAAGACGTGTTTACAGGTCAGGACTTTGATGCTATGCTGGTGATTGAAGGAACTAAGCACTCCTCAATCATCAAAGAGCACCTTGCTGGACACTTGTCTTTAGAATCAATTGTTATCTTGAATAAGATTATTGGATTCAAAGATGACTATGATAAAAAGTTAAAGGATCCTGTATGGAAGTTTCTTTCTATGAGAATATCTAAGTATAATTCCTTTATACATATAGACGTGTTCAAGTATAAGAAAATGTTGAAACAAATTATTTGCGGAGGGTTATGAGTTTCTTTAGTTCAGACTTTGTTCAAGAAGAGATGAAAGCAATCACAGAACTTCAAGATAAGATCTATGAAAAGGTTTTCTCTTTTTCTACAATGAATAATGATGACAAACTAGAACATGTTGAACTGCTTGAGGAATTGTTGAACAAACAACAAATTCTGTATGCTAGGATGACTCTTTCTGATGATCCCGAAGCAAAAGTAATGAAGGATAATATCTTATCTTCTGCTCAACAACTAGGATTCCCTCCTGATGTGGATCTTAATTATGTCTTTTCTAATATGACGAACATCATTGAAAAGATGAAAAAAACTATTAATGAGTCTGCTTGACAAACCACTGAAACTATCTTATAGTTCATGGTTCAAGAGGCTACCCAAACCTCAACCAAGCTACGGGACACAAACCAAATACAACAAATACGGAGTCTATCAAATGAGTTTTTCGGATCTCAAAAAGCAATCTTCTCTGGGTTCTCTTACCAATAAACTGGTCAAGGAAGTAGAAAAGATGAATAACACTGGCGGTAATAGTGATGACCGTCTGTGGAAACCAGAAATGGATAAGTCTGGTAATGGATATGCCGTTATCCGTTTCCTCCCTGCCCCTGATGGAGAAGATCTCCCTTGGGTAAAACTGTTCTCTCATGCCTTCCAAGGACCTGGTGGATGGTATATTGAAAACTCGCTGACCACCATTGGTGGTAAGGACCCTATCGGAGAATTGAATAGGGAACTTTGGAACAGCGGAAGCGATAAGGATAAGGAAACTGTCCGTAAGCAAAAGCGTAAGTTGTCTTTCTATGCCAACATCTATGTTGTAAAAGATCCTGCCAATCCTCAGAACGAGGGTGGAGTATTCCTCTACAAGTTCGGTAAGAAGATCTTTGACAAGATTATGGATGTAATGCAACCTGAGTTTGAAGATGAAACACCTATCAACCCATTTGATTTCTGGGGTGGTGCTAACTTTAAACTGAAACTGCAGAAGAAGGATGGTTATTGGAACTATGATAAGTCAGAGTTCGACCGTCAATCACCTCTTCTTGAAGATGATGACGCACTTGAAGCAATCTGGAAGAAGCAGCATTCATTGACTGCCTTCGTTGCTTCTGATCAGTTCAAGTCATATGAAGACTTGAAGAAGCGTCTTGATTATGTTTTGGGTAACAAATCTACCCGCAGGTCAACAGAGCAGGAAGAAACGGAGTATGATAACTACGCAGCAGCAGAACAAAAGGCAGTCAGTGAAGAAGATGTCATGCGAAAGCTTGAAGATTCTTACCAAGCATCAAAGGGTACTGAAACAACAACCACTTCTGATGACGATGATGATCCTATGTCTTACTTTGCAAAACTTGCTGATAGTTGATGAAGTATAACCAGGTTTGTTTAACTTTACTGGTCATAGCAGCATACATTAATCTTTTGAGGGGGTAATACCCCTCTTTTTTTGTGCGAAAATCAACTTTTAGTTTCAAAAAAGGTCGGAAAAAATCTCCAGCAATTTTTTGACCCTATTACTTTTTTCTAATCATAGATTCTAATATTCTCACCTTTAACTAAGTCATCATTAACATATTGTGATGACTCAGAACTATATCGCATAGCATCTTCAATTTGATCTATAATAGTAGTAATATATTGAGGTTTAATTAAAAAGATATTCCTTTTATTATCTTGAATCTTGTCTTCATATTGTTGATTAGTAACCCCTTGAGTGATTTTTCCTTTGGTGACTGTGCCTGGAATACTTCTATCATAATATGTTATACTATAGTCTGCTGGTACTTCAAGACCTGCAGGAACTAAAACTCTAGCACTATTGTTCAGTACTTTTATCGTTTCATAGTGATGTACTTCAGCAAAATTTGATTCAGTATCATACTTGTCTATCATATAGTTGTAGAATGAATCTTGAGATAATGGCCATTCTGTTTCTACATTAATAATATTGTTTGCTAACAGGACAACCCAATCATAATATGGATTATTATAATAAGTATAAGCAATTTGATCTGGTCTTTCGTCACCAATAATCTTATACTTGGTAAAGTATGATAAATCATTAAGTATTTCTGAGTTTATTTTAAATCTTTTAAAAATATTTTTGACTTGAACATAGTCATTAATATTTTTAGCACCAGGAATCCTGCTGACGTAATCAAAGTTTGGAAGATACTGGAAGTAAGGATTAGGCATTTTAGTAACTCATGTCGTTTGTGGCGTAGTCGATTTCGTCAGCATATATTGGTTCAATCTCTGAGAATGATAGACCAATATCATAAGAAGTCATTGAAGGATTGTTTGGATCATTATAAGTCATGTATGAACCATCAGGTGTATAGTTCACATTAAATGCTGATAAAGCACAAGGTTTAATCTTGTTCATATATGGATTCTGTTTTCCATCAAACCCACTAATATATTTAAGTTTAAATACGTTTGGACTTAGCAAGAATAGATTTGATGCAGACCTTTGTGCTGCCATATTCTTTTTAAAAAACTTAATAATCTTTCTAACCATTATTGCTTCCTTCGCACTTCTTGGCGTTAGTTTAAAACTAAAGTTGAATGTTCTCAACTTAGGTCCATTGAAAAGTAACTCAAGGTTTGGATTGATAACAGCACCAGTAGTCCTGCCTGTAATATTTGCCCTAACTGCTTGACCTGCAAAATAGGCAGCAATAAATTGTTTCCCTTCTACCCCGAACGCATCTACTGTATTTACTCCGGCCTTAATAAGATCTTCAATAGCTTTCTCAATTTGTAGTTTAGACCCTTTGTTTATTGCACCTAGTGCTCCTTTTGCTAACTCACCCTGAACAGCATTTAGCATATCACCACCCCATTCTACAGAGTTTGACTCTGAGAAGTTAGGTTGCATCGGTAATATAACTGTACCTAGTAATCTTTCTACATTTTTATATCTGTCCTCAGCAGCAGTGGGTTTTAAACCTAAACCAGCAGGCACGTATGCATACGGAGAAATCTGTATGAAGTCATACTTTAATTCTTTAGGAATATATATGGGATATTGTAAACTTACGTTTTCTCCGAATGTTCCTTCTCTCCTTTGTGAATTAATAAAACTCTTAAGATCATATTCAGTTATAGGAGTACTAGTCTGACCATCTTCAGGAAGTGCAACGTTAGTATCATCAGTGTTAAGAGGGGAGTCTGGGTTTCGGTCTGGGTCTGGGTCTGAGTCTGAGTCTACATTAACACTAGCACCAGGAACTCCCTTAAATCCCGCATAACCTGAGATTGTTTTTTTTGTTTGTACTAAGGTATGCTTTTTATTATTTCCCGTTAAATAGTCAAGAGTAGCTAATGTCGCTCTTTTTGTACGGAATGTTATGCCTTTAAGTTGTGTTCTACTGGAGGGAGTTAACTGACCATAAGCAATTCTTTGATAAATGACTTTATTTTCAGGGGAAAATTTATCAGTGCTGGCGTTGTATGTTGCAAACAGTTTATTACCACCCCCAATACCAAAGAGACCACCTTTTTCTACAACATATAAATCAAAATTACCAGTCTTAACATTGAACCTGGATTTAACCGTTTCTTCACGCTTAGTGCCAGATTTATCTTTTGTTTTTACATTTGGAGTATCGAGGTCATATAAAAGGTCCCCGCCCTTGTTAACACCCTCAGGTAAGGTAACACCATCTGGTAGTTGGTCCGCCATATCTTTTTATTTTTATTTATCTAGAAGTTTCAAACTTCTGATACGGGATTGCTCTAGCATCATTAAGTTCAAGTGGATATACGACATGAAACTTTCCAATCACTTCTTGCCAAGAGTAGTTTCTATATGTTCCCCAGTGATAGTTGATGCCTCTAATACCCCATCTGAAGATACCAACACAAGCAATTAACGGATGTTCATCATATCTAATCCTTGATGTTTTAGGTTGATATATGAATGTATAATATCTTCCAACCTCAGGAACCAATACTTCTTCATTCAAAACCTGTAATAACTCAAACATCATATCATCAGGTTCACCTTGATTTATAATATCATCACGAACATATTCAAGTCTATTTGTTTCGCTTTCTAGATACTCTTCTTGTTCTTGATCCATAAGGTTTGATACCTAGTTCGTCTTCAGTGATAATCTTAAACTCAACACCATTATCTATACAGAACTCGGTTGCTGCTTTCCACTTTGCTTGATTCACAGCATAAGTTTTGGTTTCATAGATGAATGATTTAGTGACACGTTCACCTTTCTTAGGTGGTTGTGTTTGTTTCTTTGGTTTCACTTCAACCACATATTTTTTAGTTTTACCGCCAACTTCTTTAACTTCAATCAGATAGTCTGGATAGTAACGATGTACTCTATTATCAATAGGAGAAACATATGGGATGCTAAACTCTTCTGATGCCCACTTCAGTATGTTAGGATTGTTATCACACCAGTTGCAGAAGCGACGTTCCCAAGAACTTCTACAAATAATATTATTAGCATTACCCTGATACTTCTCAGGATTGGATGGTTTATATATCGACTTTATACTTTCTCCCACTTCCCTACTACATAGTATAGTAATCGAGTCTATTTATAGATGGCTGGCCCACGTCCAAAGGGAATTAGAACATCTGATTTGAAGAGTAGGGTAATGAACCTTGCTCAAACTTCTTCTTATGCTATAAGTTTACAACCACCTAGAGATGTATTGAACTTTCTGAGAGCCAGAGGGTTTACATATAATACTGATGGAAAGAATGTTGAACTTCTTTGTAGTGAAGCATCTATTCCCGGTAGTTCATTAGCAACTCACGATCAGGTGGGTGATTACTACGGAGCAAGAGAACAGTTTGCTTATCGTAGAATCTATGATGATACTTTTGATATTCAGTTTTATGTTGATAGAAACTATAATACGATTAGGTTCTTTGAAACCTGGATGGATTATATTGTAGGTCAAGGTGTGCCTCCAGGCACTACGGATCAATATAAAGGAGACACTGCCATCTATAGGATGAGTTATCCTAAAAGTCCTGGTGGTGGATACAAATCCAATATCTATATGACTAAGTTTGAAAAAGAGATAACAGGACCTGCTCTTTACTATACTTATGTTGGTGCTTTCCCTAAAGCAATGCAGAAGTCTGCTGTAAGTTATGGTCCAAGTGATATTCTAAAAGTTAATGTTCAGTTCTCATACATTAGACACGTTGTAGATACTGGTATTTCTAATGCTAAAGGAACATCATCTCAAAGAACTGCTACTGATGCTCGTACTAGTGTAAGAAATCAATTCGCAGCAGGCGCTGAAACAGATGCTCAACTTGGATCAAGGGATATTATACCGGATAGAACTCTATTATCGGGAACAACTCTAGGAACAAGTAATAGTATTGGCTAATAAATAAACCGACTGACTGATTAAAACATTATGCCTTTACCTAAGATTTCAACACCGACATATGAGTTGGAATTACCTTCGACCAAACAAAAGATTAAGTATAGACCTTTCCTTGTAAGAGAAGAAAAACTTTTAGTACTTGCCTTAGAGAGCGAAGATAATACTCAGATTACTACAGCAATCAAAACCGTAATCAAGAACTGTATTTCCACAAGAAACATTAAAGTAGAAGACCTTCCTACATTTGACATTGAGTTCTTGTTCCTTAATATCAGAGGCAAGTCTGTTGGAGAAGAAGTAGAAGTCAATATCATTTGTCCTGATGATGGCGAGACTGAAGTTCCAGTCAAGATTAATCTTGATGAGATTGAAGTCAAGTTCAGTGAAAACCATGACAAGATGATTAAACTGGATGACGAACTTACAATGGAGATGAAGTATCCTTCTCTTGACCAGTTTATTAAAAACAACTTTGACCTTAGCGATGATTCCGCAATGGATCAATCCTTTGAAATTATTGGTGGATGTATTGATAAAATCTTTAGTGCAGATGATGTCTGGGCAGCAGAAGATTGTAGTCGTGAGGAGATTAATGAGTTCTTAGAACAGATGAACTCTCTTCAGTTTAAAAAAGTTGAAGAGTTTTTCAATACTATGCCTAAACTATCGCATGAAATTGAAGTAAAGAATCCTAAGACTAAGAAAAAAGGCACTGTCGTTTTGGAGGGTTTATCCAGTTTTTTCGCGTAGGGATGATCCATATGGATCTTGAGGGGTATTATAAGTTAAATTTTGCCCTGATGCAGTACCATAAATATTCATTAACTGAGATTGAAAACATGATGCCTTGGGAGCGTGATGTTTATGTCGCACTTCTACAGCAACACTTAGAGGACGAAGAGCAAAAGTCAAAGGCAAGACAGAATGGATGAAATCCCAGAGGGTCTAGACGATCTACTGAATAGCATATTAGGAAAGAAGAAGTCTAATCCTTCTGGTGGATCCTCTGCGCTTGCTATTTCTTCTAAGGCAAAGAAGAAACAATCAGTTAAGGAAGATAATATTGAAGAAATAATCCTAAGACTCTTAGGATTAGATGATGTTAGTGATATAGATTACGATACATATAAAACTCTTCTCAGAGAGAAGATGGCTGCTGGTAGAATGTCCAACAGTCAGATGCCTACTGAAGAAGTAGAACTTCTTACGAATGAGTTTAAGAGAGTTAAATCAAAGACAGGTAGATTCAAACCCAAACCCAAGAAGAAAGTAAAAGCAGATGCTTTCTTTTCTGGTGCGATTCAGAAAAAAAGTGCTGCCCCTAAGAAGCAGGGACCAGCAACTAAAACTAAGTTGCAGGATGATGTAATAAATGAAATACAAAAGATAAAACCAGATGATTCTTCTGCGTTTATTGAAAATACATTAGTCCCACAAGTCAATAAGATATCTGAGAATCTTAATAGTATTGTTGAAACACTCAACAAACAGTTCCAGTTAGAAAAGAAGAGTGAAAAGAAAGAAGTATCAGCAGCAGATACATTAAAGAAGAAGACAAGAGAGACAAAGTTAGAAACACCTGAAAAAGATAATAAGTTTAAGAGTGCAGCAAAGGCAGCATTGAAACCTGCTGGCAGTTTCTTTGATATGATTCTGGACTTCTTTAAAAATATATTATTAGGTGGAGCATTACTTCGTCTTATTGAAATCTTAAAAGATCCATCAAAAGCATTTCAACCGTTTGTTGATTTTGTGAATAAGTTTATTGATTTTATAAACTCTATATCTACTTGGACAAATGAAAATATATTAGGACCTATTAATGATTTTATTGGTGGTATTTTTGATGCCTTTAATGCTCTAGAAGATAATGTTAATAAAGCATTAGCACTCTTTGGTGTTGACCCTATAGACAATATCAAAGAGGAGGACAAACCAGTTCTGTCAATCCCTATGATAGAACCATATGAAAATCCATTTGCTGCACCAGAACCAGTCGCAGGATTATCTGGTGGTTCACTGGTAACTGATTCAACAGGTCAAAAAATCTCTGGTATGGGTGCTGATACGCAACTGGTAGCACTTTCTCCTGGTGAAGTTGTGATGAGTAATAAAGCAGGAGATATGTATGGTAGGGAAAATCTACTTGCTGCTAATGCTGCTGCTGGGGGAACTAATAGACCTAAGATAGGTAAAGGAAATCTTCTGGGGTTTGAAAATGGTGGTGGGTTAGGATTGGGTAGACAAGGATCAGCACCCACAGCAAATTATGGTTCTGGTGGTGGTGATGGACCTAAGGGTTATATTATTGTTCCTGGACATGCTGCTGGCATGGGTGCTCCTGGTGAAGCAGAACTCACTCGTTCATTAGCAAGAAATGCAGTTGATAATATTAAAGCAAAGTATCCTGGTGCTCCAGTCAGATTGATGGACATGCATGATTCAACTCCAAATACTCCTGCTGGATTTACTCAACAACAAGATAAGTTAAAAACATATGAGAAACAGGGTTATGAAGTGATTGAGATTCATATGGATGCCTCACTTGAGTCTGGATTTGGAACAGGGAGAGGTGTGATTCTTCCTATGAAAGGAACAGATCAAATCAATATTGTTGAAGCTTATTTCGCAAAAACATACGGTGCATTTGCAAGAGATCATAGGGGCGGTCTTGCTGCAACTAATAGAGGCATGAGTATTATTGAACTAGGTAATATGTCACCACAACTTCAGCAGGCAGTGAAGAGTGGTGCTGGTTTAAGTGAAAAGCAACTAACTGGAATAACAGAATCTCTTGTGAACTCTTTTGCAAATGTAAAGATGAATCCCAGTAATGTTCCCTTAGCGGCCGCCACTCAACAACAAGTTCAGATGAGACCAAGTAATGCTCCTCTAACTGCTCCTGGTGCCCCTGATGGAAGAGGAAGAACTAGAGTAGTCATACTGCCTCCTGGTGGTCAGAACCCTGGTGCTAACCCAAATAGTGCGTCTAGTGGGTCACAATCTACATTGCCTAAGTTTTCTGCTACTGACCCTAGGAATACTGAACTAATCGTCATTAAATCAATCTATAATATCGTAGGATAATATGGCGATACCTTTTCTTCTTAGCGCAGCAACAAGATTAGTAACTTCACAGATGGCCAAGAAGGCAGTGAAGGAAGGTGCGAAGAAAGCAGCAAAGAAATTTGTAAAGGGAAAGAAGAAAGAGAAAGTAAAATCTAAAGGCGGTGCTTTAGTTAAGAGAGCAGAAGTATCTCAAGGAAAAACTCAACAGAGAGTTTCATATCAAAAACTTCTTAATACATCTAAAGATGTAGGATCTGTTGATACGGTACAGCAGAAGACTAGTTATGAAAGTCTAACTAAAACAATGCAGGGCATTGTTAAGACTACCACTCAACTTGATAAGACTCTTAAGAAGCAGTTATTAATTGATAAGAAGAAAGTAGATAATAAAAAGAAAGTAACATCTGCTAAGAAGAAGAAACAAAGAGAAGAAAATCTAGAGAAGAGAAGACTAAATCTTGGCGGCATTGGTTCTGCCGCAATGGGTGTTGCTAAAAAGTTTAATATCATTGACTTCTTCACCAACATATTACTTGGTGGACTCATCCTATGGATGATTAATAATGTTGATAAAATGAAATCAGCATTTAAGTTACTTGAAAATAATATCTATGCTTCATTCTTGATTCTGAGAGGCGGTCTTCAAGCAATAAAAGGTGTACTTAAATTTGCTATCAAAGCACCCTTTAAGTTAGTAGCAACAATAGGAAGAAAAATTGGAAAGATTGCTGGTGGTGTTCTTAAAGGTATTAAGTCACTTGGAGGAGCAATACTTAAATTTGCTAGAAATAAATTTAATCTATTGCGTGGACTTCCACCTATAGATGATCCTAAATCAAAAGGATCAACGGGTGGTGGGACTGGAACATATAGAAGACCAGGAACATCAGGTTTCAGAGGTCCAGGAAGATATCGCTCACCGGGACAAGCAGCAGCAGGTGGATTTGATCTAGAACAAGCAAGAAAAAAAACATCACAGTTTAAACCTACTCCTAAGAAGGGACCACTTGGAAGATTAGACGGCGTAAGAAGAAGATTTGGAGCTGGTCTTGAGACTGGAACAGCATTTGGTGGCAAAGGATCAAGATTACAGAGATCAACTGTTGGAACGTTTAGGAAAGGAAAGAAACTAGCAAAGGCAGGAAATGCGTTTCTTCAAAAACTATTTGGAATCGCTAAACCTGAAGATCTTCAAAAACTTACAAATTCGGCCCCTGTTTTGAAGAGAGCAGGCAGAGGTGTTCGTGGTGTTCCTATTGTAGGTCCACTTATTGTTTTTACTACGAGTGTACTTTCAAATGAACCAGTTGGACAAGCAGCATTTAAAGCAATTGGTGCTGGACTTGGTGAGTTTTTAGGAACATTTATTCCTATTCCTGGTTTAGGTACAATCGTTGGTGGACTGATTGGTGAGGTAATGGGCGATGCTGCCTATTCTCTTATCATTGAAAAGAATCCAAAGAAAGCACAAAAGAAAATATTTGATGCTGTTGGGCAAGTAGCAAAGGTAGGTGGTAAAATATTAGATTGGATGAAAGGAGTTGTTTCAAAATTTTGGGAAGCTCTTCCTAAAACAAAACTACCAAAGTGGGTTCCCTTTGGGTTGGGTGGTAAAGAAATACTTGATCCTAAGATGTTTACGGGTCCTTTGGGACTACTTGGAGCATTTGGTACAATGGGTAAAGCAATGGTTACTGCATTGTTCCAACCAAGCACAGATGAAAAGGGAGAAGTTGATGATAAATCAAAGGTAAAAGAAGGTGAGGAGGAGGAAGAATCACCACCACCAAGAGGTTCTATGCCTGCTACAAAACTTGAGGGCAATGAAAGAGAACTGTTATTGAAGTTAATGATTGCTGAGGCAGGTGGAGAAGGTAAACTAGGTATGGCGGCAGTTGCTAGGTCTGTTTTAAACCGAGCAGGTCTTATTCAAAGTGGAAAGGTAACTCCCGATACATTCAATGCAAAGAGTGGTAGTATATTTGATGTGATTAGTGCTCCAGATCAATACACACCTTACAACAATGGATTACCATCTATTACTGAGGATGAAAGACGAAGGGCAATCAGAGCATTAGCAATGGCTGAGAATACAGCAGGTTTAAGGGCAACATTAGAAGGTAAGTCGATGTCTGCGTCTGATATTAATAATATTATGAAATCGACTGGTTTTAGAACTCATAGTGCTGGTTATGATAGGTCGCAGGATGTTAATCCTACTACACTAGGTGGGCACATATTCAATACTGCTGGAAATACAGGAATGGTCTCACCAACGGCATCTATATCACAGGCACAAATAGCAGGATCTGCTGTGTCAAGGGCTGGACAAACGACTGGAACACAGAAGGGTGATATGATTAGTGGATTCCCGGTTAGATCGCCTTATGGAAATAGAACTCATCCCGTAACAGGTGAACGCAATAAACCGCATGGTGGTATTGATATTGGAACACCAGTAGGAACTTTCGTTGCTCTCTCTGTTCCAGTAGAGATTATGTATGCTGCAAGCAACGGTAATTATGGATATGTAATTGATGCTTGGGCACCATCATTAGGTCTTCAATTTAGACTTGCACATCTTAAAGAGTTTCTTGTTAGGAAAGGACAAAAAGTACCTGCAGGCACAGCACTTGGTCGAACAGGTGGTGCAAAAGGAGATAGAGGTGCTGGAATGTCAACAGGACCACACCTTCACTTTGAAGTTGATAATAAAAAGAATGGAACAACATATGGTGGGCTTGGAAACCCCTCACCTTATGTTCAATATCTTATCTTGAGTTCTAATGGACCTAGAGCAGGAGCAAGTGTTACTACACCTGGAGCAGTTACTAGCAGTAGAGCAAGATCTATTAGTGGATTAGCATCTTATGAACAAGGTGCAGAGAATACAATATATGTGCCTTCACAGCAGCAACAACAAACTGTTGTAGCAGGCGGAGGTTCAAGTCCTGTTCTAATGGCAGCGTCTACCAGAGACGTGGTAAATAGTTATTATAAACAACAGTTATTAGGATTCTTATATAAGCAAGGATAATGTTAGAAGCAAAAACGGGTCAAATATCACCACTACAATCTGGTAATATAGTAAAATGTATTATCACTGGTAACACAGGTAAATCAATAGATATTACTGCTGGTGTGGTTGATGTTTCATATTATGAGAGTATATTGTCTAATACTGTAACTGCTACATTGACCATTGTAGATACTGGTGCGGTTAAACCTGAAAGTAATAAACAAATTGAATCTACAGGAGGAATATTAGATCTTCTTCCAGTACGAGGAGGAGAAAGAGTTGACCTTGAGATTGAAGATGCTACTCCAGAGAGTGATTCAGGTAGTAGTACTATTAAAGTTGAACTCTATGTGAATCGTGTAAGGAATGCTTCCCCAGATAGTTTAAAAAATATTTACTTTCTAGACTTATGTTCTGCTGAGTCTCTGTCTAATGAATTATCTAGAGTTGTTAAAAGATATCAAGGAAAGATATCTACTAATGTATCAAGTATTGTTAAAGATGTTTTAAAAAGTAAAAAAACTGTTAATGTAGACCCGACTGCTTTAGACTATAACTTTTATGGTAACAGTCGAAAACCTTTTTATGTTTGTACTTGGTTAGCATCAAAGGCAGTTCCCGATGTAAGTATAGGTAATGCAGCAGGATATCTTTTCTATCAAGACCGTGACTCATTTAACTTTAAATCAGTAGATAAACTATTAGAACAATCTGCAAGCAAGAGAATGATTTATACAGGAACAGTTGGTCTTAAGGATGGATATGATGCGCCAATCTATGATTATGATATTGAGAGAGACATTGATCTTCATCAGAATCTAAGTCTTGGAACTTATAGAAACCGGTCAACTTATTATGACCCATTTTCCTTCAACTATAATGTGATTGACTATGGAAGTAATCAGCAGAAGGGAAAGGTTAAAACAGCAGGTAGATTTTACAGTGCTGATTTAGTCAATAAGAACTTTACTGCAGGTCCCTCTAGATTAATGACTAGTGTTATGGATATTGGATACAATCCTCCAGGAAATAATGCTGAAGAACAACTAAAGTATGTGAAGGATAATCCAGGACAATCCAACTTTGATGCTAATCGGTCAACGGTTCAATCTATTATGAGATACAATCAGTTGTTTACTATCATCACTAACATTACAATTCCTGGTATGTTTGAGATTAGAGCAGGACAAATGATATACTGTGCTTTTCCTGAACAAAAAGCAGGCGGTACTGATGAAATAAATAAGAAGACAGAAGGTAAATACTTAGTGGCACATGTCTGTCATAAACTAACAGCAGATAATACAGTAACAAGTCTTGGACTAGTCCGTGACTCATATGGAAAAGAATAAGAAATGATTGAGCAAGGTTTATTTAAAAGGCATCATGTAGGTAAAGACGGATTCCATTGGTGGATTGGTCAGATTCCTGATGCTAAAACCTGGAGAGAGAATCGTGGCGGGACAGCAATATATTCTAACAATGAACAAGAGGGATTTGGAGAAAGATTTAAAGTTCGTATTATGGGATACCATACTGCGGTTGCATCTGAATTAACAGATGAAGAGTTGCCTTGGGCAAGCGTAGTTTATCCTGTTACTGCTGGTAGTGGTCAGAATGTATTCTCGCAGACCTGCAATATAAAGCAGGGAGACTTTGTGTATGGATTCTTCTTAGATGGAGAAGATGGCCAACAACCCACTATTATGGGTGTGATTGGTTATAATGAATATCAGGCAGTGATGAAAAATGTTCCTGATACAAAGTTTGTTCCATTTCTTGGTCTTGATGCTTCAGAACAAATTCCTGTAGCTGCATTGAAAGCAGTTTCTGGTGGCACAACACTTGTTCAAACTGGTGCAAATGGACAAGGCACCCCAG
>Ga0222718_10001718_pt1 | contig 20452 bp, 17 predicted proteins | sample C33_27DmetaG_FD_165045 | JGI IMG/M metagenome (GOLD analysis project Ga0222718, IMG submission 165045) | Estuarine water microbial communities from San Francisco Bay, California, United States - C33_27D | ecosystem: Environmental > Aquatic > Marine > Unclassified | place: USA: California... | reverse complement strand
TTTTAAAAAATAAGTTTTTAAATGTCACAGAGAATTCGAGCTTGTTATCGAAGTGGTTGGGAAGATTGCCTTTAAGGGCTCCACCAGATTTAGAAATCAAAAAAGAGCAGCAAAAACTTGCATTCTCTTTTAATGACATTGATGAAGAGAGCTACTATTTCCCAATCAGTGACAAAGAATTTGATTTTTCAAGCCCTCAAGCGCAAACAAATAATACCCTAAATATCAAACTTTACCCTGATTTTACAGGTCCTGCTCAAGGCATTCTTAAAGCAGGAGGCAGCTATTACACTATTGACGTACCCTTTGCAGAAAATAATTCAGCTAATGAGTTAAGCCTTATTATGGCCATAGTTTTTGCCTTTCTAGGTGGCTTGATTCTCAATTTGATGCCCTGCGTATTGCCAGTAGTGGCACTAAAAGCATTCTCATTAGTTAAAAGTGCTGAAAAATCCAATACATCTGTGGCTATAAATGCCTTAGTTTACGTATTGGGTGTAGTGCTAACTTTTATGGGTATTGCTGTAACACTTTTAGTGTTAAAAAATTCTGGTGAATTAATTGGATGGGGTTACCAGTTGCAATCACCAACTGTTGTTTCCTCGTTAAGTATTTTAATTTTTTTAGTTGGGCTGATACTGCTTGGAAATATTTCGCTGGGATCATCGCTTTCAAAGCTTGAGAATAATAATAAGTCCCAAGGATTAGTGGGGTCGTTTTTTACTGGGGCACTTTCTGTGATAGTGGCATCTCCATGTACAGCACCTTTCATGGGGGCAGCTTTAGGCTTTGCATTAGTCCAACCTGATATTATTTCTTTAAGCATTTTCTTCTCACTGGCGATAGGTTTCGCTGCCCCATACTTTCTATTCGCTATCAAGCCTGATTTGATTAAGTACTTACCAAAACCAGGCATTTGGATGGAGCAGCTTAAACAATTATTCGGTTTTATGATGATTGGTGCAGCCCTTTGGTTATTGTGGGTACTGTCTTTACAAATTAGCGCTGACTCTCTTATTGTTGTGCTTATCGCATGGTTTGTTGGGGGATTAATTGTTTGGGTTATATCCCAAACAATGAATATAGCTTTTAAGTTTGGGGTGGTTTTTCTACTTCTTGCTGGATGTTTAACAATTTTTGATTGGGATCTAGAAAAAAAAGAATTGCAGACAGACTCTGTAAACACATGGACAACTGAATACGAACAAGAATTAAGATTATCAGACAGCCCATATTTCATAAATTTTACTGCTGCGTGGTGCATAACTTGCCAAGTCAATGAAGCAATTGCTTTCACAAATGCAGTTGAAGAAAAATTTAGGATCAAGGGAATTACTTACTTAAAAGCTGATTGGACGAACAGAGATGAATCCATATTTTTAGAACTACAAAAATATCAAAGATCAGGTGTGCCTACCTATGTCTTGTGGCACCCAAAGCTAAATGAGCCTATACTTTTAAATGAAGTATTAACTGAGAGCTACTTGCTCAGGATAATTGATGAAATTTAAGATATTATTCGTTTTTTTACTAAATTTAGTTCTATTTGGTTCTGCAAAGATTGATAATACTGCACCAGAATTTACATTAAAGAATGAATATGGTGAATTGATTTCATTAAGTGATTTTTCTGGTAAAACTGTCATTCTAGAATGGACAAATCATGAATGCCCTTTTGTAAAAAGACATTATGAAACAGAAAACATGCAATCATTGCAAAAAGAATATACTGCAAATGAGGTTGTATGGCTCTCCATTATCTCTTCAGCACCAAATAAACAGGGGTATGTAACCAATCAAGAATCTATAAGGCTTACTGCAGACAGAAATGCTTCGCCGACACATGTGCTTTTTGATACAGACGGAGAGGTGGGAAAAAAGTACAGTGCAAAAACAACCCCTCATATGTACATTATCGATAGCAACGAGATCTTGAGATATGATGGAGCAATTGATGATCTGGGAATGACTGGAGCATTATTTAATACCGATCTTTCATTGGCCAAAAATTACGTACGTTTAGCAATGAATAGCATTGCTGACAATAAGGAAATTGTCGATAAAAATACTAGGCCTTACGGTTGTTCAATCAAGTACCCTTAAACAATTTCCCCCTGAATAATATTTTGCTTATAACGACTCAAGTTGTATTATTTTAATTAGTACATTCAAGGGAGAGAATATGGAACCATTTATACTTTTTGGTGACCAGCATACACAAACTTTAATATGGTCAACTATAATAATTATCGCAATTTGTGTCGCTGCTAATTTTGCTAACAACAGCTCACAATCAATATTAACTAAAATAATTGGGCTTTCTCTTTTAGTTTTTGAAGCAACCAAACCATTCATTTACATTTTCGGATTTGATAAACCCTGGGAAGAGTACCTACCTCTTCATATGTGCAACTTTAGTGCGGTTCTAATTGGTATTTTTTTACTAAGCAGAGAGAGGAATCAAATGTTTTTTGAGCTTCCTTTCTATTGGGGAATAGGCGGAGCTACTATGGCCATACTCACCCCAGATCTTGATTATGCATGGCCTGACATCGAGTACTTTATGTTCTTTTATGGTCATGGCCAAATATTGTTGGGAATATTTTTTGCCTTAGCTGTTTTGAAATATCGACCACAACTTAAAAATTTTCTCAAAATGGCATTAATAACAATTGTTTTACTGATTCCTATGTATGGCATAAATTTTCTAATTGGTGGTGAAGCAAATTATTGGTACCTGATGGAAAGACCAGATGGTGAATCTCTAATGGATTTAATGCCAGACCCACCATTTCATATGTTAGGCGTCGCGCCATTAGCTCTAATAGTTTTCTTCATAACTTATCTACCATTTTTGTTTTGGGATAAATTTAAAAAAGCTTAATGACTTACGATTACATTATTGTTGGTGGTGGTTCAGCTGGCTGCGTATTGGCAAGCAGGTTAACTGAAAACCCAGATGTATCTGTGTGCTTAATTGAAACTGGGCCTCCTGACAAATCGCCATTAATCCATATCCCTGCAATGTATGCTTTTCTCGTCAATGAGAAGGGAGAATCGGAATTTGCTTACCAGTACGATACTGTGCCTCAAAAAGAATTTTCAACTGTAACCATAAAAGAAGGTTCGGCGAGAGTCAGTGATAACTTGGGTGGAACGTACCAAATACCTCAAGATATCCAAGAACACAGGAAAGGGTTTCAACCACGGGGGAAAACACTTGGTGGGTCGAGCTCTATAAACGGTATGCTTTACGTTCGTGGTCATAAATGGGATTACGATCATTGGTCTAATCTTGGCAACCAAGGGTGGAGCTATGACGATGTTTTACCATATTTTAAAAAGTCTGAAAATAATGAGGTTTTCACTAACCATCTGCACGGACAAAACGGTCCATTGAACGTTGCCGGACTTCAACATGACAATCCCTTCACTAGATCTTTTGTTGAAGCAGGCTCCAAACTATATAAAGAAAATAATGACTTTAACGGTGAAGAGCAGGAAGGCGTAGGGATTTATCAGGTTACTCAAAAAAATGGAAGAAGATGCAGTGCAGCAGTTGCTTTCTTAACAGAAGCAAAAAAAAGAAAAAACCTTTCAATCCTAACAGAAACAACAGTTGATAAAGTAAATTTTGAAAACTTGGTTGCACGCTCAGTTTCCTGCATAAAGAAAGGATCATCGTTTGAGATAAATGCCAATAAAGAAATTATCTTAAGTGGTGGAGCATACGGCTCACCAACTATACTTCTTCGCTCGGGTATTGGTGATCAAAGCTATTTAAACTCAAAAGAAATTGATTGTGTTGTTGATCTTAAAGGTGTTGGAGAAAACCTGCAAGATCACTTGGATTATATAACCTCACATCGTGTAGATAGTTGGGATTTAATGGGAGCACCTTTTAGATCTGGGAAGTTTACTCTTAGAGCCCCATTAGAATTACTCAAACTTTTTTTCAACAACACTGGCATGTTTACTTCCCCTCTTGCAGAAGGAGGGGCTTTTCTAAAAACTGAAAAACACTTAGAAATACCAGATATTCAGCTTCACTTTGTTGTTGGAATGGTTGAAGATCATGGTCGCGCTGAAATATGGGGCAATGGTTTCAGTTGTCATATGTGCTTACTGAGACCAAAATCTATCGGAACTGTAAAAATTGCATCCAAGAATCCAGATGACGATCCATTGATTGATCCAAACTATCTGTCCAATCGAGAAGATATCGCAACGATGGTGAAGGGCTATAAGATAATGATGGAAATTATGAATTCCGAACCCTTGGCGCAATACCAAAACATCAGATATCCAATAAACATTAATGATGATAAAGCCATTGAATCAGCTATTCGAACAAGAGCAGATACAATTTATCATCCTGTGGGCACCTGTAAAATGGGGCATGATGAAATGTCAGTTGTAGATGACAAGCTTCGTGTCAAAGGAGTAAAGAATCTTAGAGTAGTAGATGCATCAATTATGCCAACTCTTGTTGGTGGCAATACAAATGCGCCTACAATAATGATAGCTGAGAAGGCATCTGATATGATAAAAGAGGAAATCAAATGACACCTGAACCATTTTCATTACTAGATCCTTGGCACTTATTAAATGTAGTATTTTTTATAAGTACTGCCGTTTACCTGCCCTTTGCTTTTAGAAATGCTTCGGAGAAAATCAAGGTTTATTTTAGATACCTACTCGCCATAATCATTTTGATCCATGAAACTACCAATCCTTTTTTTAAAATAACCGAACGAGGTTTTGACTGGTGGGATGCAATGCCTATCCACATGTGTGGCTTTTCGTCTTGGTGCATTGCTTTTTACTTAATAACTAAATATAGGCCTCTGTTTATTTTTGCATTCTTTTGGGGTCTTGCAGGTGGAGGCATGTCAATCTTAACACCTGACATTGTTTTAGGATTTCCTGCGCTGGAATATTTAGATACGATGTGGGGACACTCTTTAATTTTAATGGGAGTATTTACAGCAATATTTCAAATGAATGAAAGACCTTTTTTGAAGGACTATTTCTATCTGATGGTAATGACCACTTTTATATTTTTACCCTTAGTCTATTTATTTAATATTTATTTCGGAACAAATTATTGGTTTGTTGTTGAAAAACCATATGGAGATAACCTAATGAACTTTTTCCCAGATCCACTGCCTGGGAAACCTTATCATTTACTTGGCTTAATTCCAGCAGCTTATGCAATCACTTTCCTTTTATACATTCCTTACTTATTAAAAGACAAAAATGCCCAGTGAATTCAATAGAATTCATTACGAAGTAGTAACCTCAACTAATGATATATGCAAAGAGGAGCACAAGAAAAGCTCTGTAATTACTGTTATAACTGCTGACAAGCAAACCCAAGGCAGAGGAAGAAATAACAAAGCTTGGGCAAGCCCCAAAGGGAATGTGTCTTTTTCTTTTGGTTTTACCAGCTCGGGATTAATTGATGGCTTGAGTGTGAAGGCGGGACTTACTGTAGCTAAGACTATTTCAAAATCTCTAGGAAGGCCTGTCCAACTAAAATGGCCCAACGATCTCATCTATCAATCAAAAAAGATTGGGGGCATATTGGTCGAAGCAGAGAATGTCGAAGAAAAATTTATTCTAGTCATTGGCATAGGTATAAACTTTTCAATAGTACCTATGGAGGGGCACTGGGGTGACCTAGATATTGACGATTATCAATTAAAAGAAAGGTTTATATCCGAATTAATTAAAAATTTACTGAAAGATATTGTTGATGATCCATCTCCTGACTGGCATCGAGAATGGAATGAATTCTGCTTGCACCTCAACCAAGAAGTGGCACTAGAAAATAGTGAGACTTATGTATTTAAAGGTGTTAACAATCTAGGAAGAATGATTGGAGAAAAAAGCTCCCAAACATATGAAATATCTGAGAGCTCATTAAAAGTTAAAGGTCTTTATTAACTATTCATTAGTTAAGTAGTAACCATTTTGTTGCCAAAGAAAAAGCTCTTCAGAAAGATCGCCGTGACCTACTAGTTCTCCATTTTCATTGAAAACAAATCTTTCAACATTCCACCAATTAACTTCTGCACCCTCACCGTTGGTTCCAGATAGCTCAAATGCTGCATAAACTACATTGTCTTCAGCTATTAAAGGTCTAAATGTTTTTATAGATGGGCGGTTGTCATAACCTTCCCAGCCTTCCTGATTTGCCAAAACCTCTTCTTTAGTGGCAGTTTGTTCTTGTGCTGCCCTTACCAGAGTCATTAAAAGCTCCTCGCCATCACGTTCGAGAACAATATTTACCTCACCACCTATTGCGCCTTGAAAAGGTAGATCTTCAACATTTTCAACCGTTGCCTCTATACCATTAACTGAAATAAATTTATCTCCAGGTTTGAAATTTTCCTTTGCTGGAGATCTCATTGCTTCAATGACTGTAAGATTTTCCTGATCTATTTGAAAACCTAGACCGACATATCTGCCATTCCATCTAACATAATCATCAGCAAGTATACTGTGGTATGCCTCTATCCATTCTTCCTTGGTACCATTGCTCCAAGCATCATATACAGCCTGAATTTTAGCTTTGTTTGCATCGGATTGCTTGTCAGACGATGACTCTGCTCCACAAGCAGCTAAAAGCAATAATAGACTGATAGAAAATAGTAATTGAGTTAATCTTTTCATATTCCTCCTTTATGAATTAACTAACTTTAAAGATAAAACAAAATACAAAAAAAGTCCTTGGTTCAGATAAAAAATACTATTGCTTTACGAAATTGAATTCATTACATTTGAGAGAGGCCAGAATCGTATGTTAAAAATTTACGGCACCGAAGGAGCAAGATCTATTAGACCAATCTGGGTTGCAGAGGAGCTTGGGATTGAATATGAATTAGAAATGATGCCCTTCCCTCCTAGAGTATTTCATAAAGAATTTCTTGAAATAAATATGCTTGGGACCGTTCCATATCTTGTGGATGGTGATGTAAGAATGACTGAATCTGTTGCGATGTGTCAGTACATTGCAGAAAGATATGGGCCGACAGATTTACTGATTGACTCATCGGAGACAGATTATCCAAACTATCTAAACTGGTTATATCACTCGGATGCTACTCTCACTTTCCCACAGACAGTTGTTATGAGATATAAACTTATGGAGCCTGGGGTTGCCGATGAAGCAATTGAGGGTTACAGCAGGTGGTTTGTTTCAAGATTAAAATTACTTGAGTCTGAACTAGAAGGCAAAGATTACTTATGCTCCGATCGATTTTCTATTGCAGACATTTGTGTGGTTTATGCAATTCACCTAGCAAAAAGATTAGGAATACATCAAGCGATGAAACCAAATATCACAAGATGGAGCGATAATCTTTTTCAAAGAAAAGCGTATCAAACATCAATTAGCTTTAAATTCAAAGAATAGCTATATTATGCGAAGTTATATTTTATTATTTTAAAATTTTACTTTATAATATTTTTTAAAAGGGTCTAAATGTACAAAAATATTGCACCAACATTAAAAACTAATCTAAATACCTCGTCAGATATCTTTATAAAAAATAAAGATATGATGCTAGATAAAATTAACTACCTTAACTCATTGCTTAAAGAAGTAGAGATGGGTGGTGGGCAATACCATCTTGATAGGCTGGCTGCTAAGGGCAAAATGCCTGTACGGGACCGGGTTAAAAACCTACTTGATCAAGATGCTCCTTTCTTAGAGTTATCTCCATATGCAGCTTGGGGTACCTCTTATACGGTTGGCGGAGGGTGTGTCGGTGGGATTGGTGTTGTAGCAGGAAAGGAATGTGTGATCTTTGCAAACGATCCATCTGTTTTAGGTGGAGCAATGAGCGTCTATGTATGGGAAAAATGGATGAGATGCATCGAGGTGGCTCGTGAAAATAGATTGCCATTCATCAACTTAGTTGAATCCGCTGGTGCTGATCTTAGAGGAAGGCAAGACACATCAAATAATAAAGCACGACAGCTGGATAATTTTCATTTTGCCTCCTCAGGACGAACCTTCTATGAAATGACTGAATTATCAAAATTAAAAATCCCTGTAGTTTCTATAGTTTTTGGCTCAAGCACAGCTGGGGGAGCATATCAACCTGGTATGTCTGACTACAATATTTTTATTAAGAACCAATCAAAGGCATTTCTTGCAGGCCCTCCCCTAGTACAGATGGCAACAGGTGAAATATCAGATGATGAAACTTTAGGTGGTGCTAAAATGCATTCGGAAGTCTCTGGCTTTTCTGATTATCTAGCTGAAGATGAGATGGATGCCTTAAGGATATGTAGAAATGTTGTTAGCCACCTTAACATTGTCAAAAGAAGTAACTTTGCATTAACCAAATTTAATGACCCTTTATATGATTCCGATGGATTGTTGGGGTTATTTAGTGAAGATCTTAAGTCCCAAGTAGATATAAGAGAGGTCATAATGAGATTTGTTGATGGTTCACAATTTGAAGAATTCAAACCTCTCTATGGCTCATCAATGGTTTGTGGCTGGGCAAATGTTTTTGGCTATCCAGTAGGCATTCTTGGCAATAATGGTCCAATTTATCCCGAAACAGCAGAAAAATCAGCATCTTTTATTCAGCTTTGCAATCAAACCAATATACCATTGGTTTTTTTACACAACGTTACAGGATTCTTGGTTGGAAAAGAATATGAGCGACAAGGAATTATAAAAAAAGGAGCTCAGCTCATAAACACTGTGTCTAATTCTACTGTGCCACATATATCTTTCATCCTTGGAGCATCGTATGGTGCAGGAACTTATGCAATGTCAGGTAAAGCCTACAACAACCGATTTCTTTTTACATGGCCAACTTCAAAAATAGCTGTCATGGGTCCCAAGCAGTTTGCTGGAGTGATGTCTCTTGTAAGAAGAGCAAAAGCGAAAAGGAAAGGTGAAGAATTTGATGAGAAATTAGACAAGCAATTGGTGGAGTTAGTTGAAAATGCTGCTGAACAAGAATCTCTAGCATTATCGGCATCAAGTATGCTTACTGACGATGGTATTATCGATCCTAGAGACACTAGAAATGTACTTGGATTTTGTTTATCTGCTATAGACAACAGCACCATTAAGGGTGCAGATGGGTATGGAGTCTTTAGGTTATGAAGATCCAAAAGATTCTTGTTGCCAATAGAGGTGAAATTGCTCAAAGAATTATTAAAACAATAAGAGAGCTTGGCCTAGATTCAGTTGCCATTTATTCGGATGCAGATATTGATGGCATTCATGCCCATAGTGCGGATGAGGCAGTTTTTATTCCAAATGGTTATCTTGACCAAGATCAAATTATACAAAGAGCCAAAGAAATGAATGTCGATGCCATACATCCAGGGTATGGCTTCCTATCGGAAAATGCAGATTTTTGTCGAAAAGTGATATCGGCAAAAATTAAATGGATAGGTCCTGATCCTGAAACCATTGAATTAATGGGAGATAAGATAAATTCCAAAGAACTATGTCTAAAAGAAGGCATTCCTACTCTACTAAAAACTACGAATGCTAAAGATGCTACTAAAATTGGATTTCCAATACTTGTTAAAGCCTCTGCTGGCGGTGGTGGAAAAGGAATGAGGATCGTTGAAAATAAAAAAGATCTTGATGAAGCGATAGATGCCGCAAAAAGAGAGGCAAAATCAAGTTTTGGTGATGAACGAATATTCCTAGAAAAATACATTAAAAGATCTAGGCATATTGAAGTACAGATACTTGGAGATAATTTTGGCAACGTTGTTCATTTGTACGAAAGAGAATGTTCGATTCAACGAAGACATCAAAAAATTATTGAGGAATCGCCATCACCAAGACTGACATCATCTTTAAGATCAGAGATAACCAAATCAGCAGTAACTCTTGCATCAAAAATTGGATATAAATCTGCAGGCACTGTTGAGTACTTATTCGATGAAGATACCAATGAATTCTGGTTCCTTGAGGTAAACACACGACTTCAGGTTGAGCATCCTGTTACAGAACTTGTAACCTCTGTAGATTTAGTAAAAGAGCAAATTAAAATTGCTGAAGGGAAAAAGCTTAGCTTCAAACAAAAAGATATAAAACAAAATGGCTCTGCTATTGAAGTAAGACTTTATGCAGAAAATCCAAAAAATAATTTCTTGCCAGAAATTGGACAAATTGCTGCCCTATCTTACCCAGATTCAAAATCAGTAAGATGGGATATTGGCATCAAGAAAAACGACGTAATAACTCCCAACTTTGACCCAATGTTGGCAAAAATCATTGCCTATGGGGAAACAAGAAAACAAGCAACATCTCTGCTAAAAAAAGAACTTGAAAATACTCACCTTGCAGGAATAAGAACCAACAAAGAATTTCTAATTAAGTGTTTAGAAAATTTATCGTTTAAGAGAGGAAAAACAACATCTGACTTTATTGAGCGTGAAAGCAAAAAACTCTTTGTTGAAAGGGGTAAAAAAGATGTTGATGTATTGATGAAAATTGCAACTCTATGGACCCATGAAAAGACTAAAGAAGAAAATATAAGATTGACCTTTTTACCAAGAAATTGGACTAATGGCACACTGCCTAAATCTTTTGTTGAGTACGAGTATGAAGAGGAACTATTTTGTTATGAATATACTGCTGAAAATCAAGAAATACATATTAATAGAAAACTTTTTGAAAGAATCTCCACCTCTACAGCATCGAATATAAAACTAACTCCTGAAGGAATTGCACTTCAACTCGATGAAAAATTTATTACCGCAAAGGTAACTGAGAATAAGGATAATATTACTCTTAACGATGGGTTTGGAGATGTCGTTTTTAAGAGATTGCCAAAATTTAGTGACCCTAATGAACTAATAATTGAAGGGAGTCTTACTGCTCCTATGCCTGGAAAGATTTTAAAGATAAATATCAAGAAAGGTTCAAGAGTATCCCAAGGTGAAGCATTAATTATTCTTGAAGCAATGAAAATGGAGCATACCATCAAAGCCAACACAGAAGGAACTGTAACAGAAGTATTCGTAAAAGTTGGTGATCAAGTAGAAAATGGTGCAGACTTGATGAAGGTAGAGTAAGAAATGTCTGAAAATCTTATAAGAATTGGCAACTGTAGTGGATTTTATGGAGATAAACTTTCTGCGGCAAAAGAAATGGTTGAAGGCGGCCCTCTGGATGTTTTGACTGGTGACTACTTAGCAGAACTTACCATGGCTATTCTTTATAGCCAAAAAATTAAAAAAGGGCCAAAAGCTGGATACGTTGGAACCTTTCTAAAACAGCTTACTGAGATTGCTGATACGTGTGCTAAAAAAAATATAAAGATTGTGACTAATGCTGGTGGTCTCAACCCAGAAAGCATGACAGAAGAAGCACAAAAAATTCTTGAGGGTCTAGGCCTTGATTTGAAAATTGCCTACATCACTGGTGATGATTTGTTGCCAAAAATAGACAGCCTAGTGAATGAAGGAGAAAAATTTATTAATTTGGATACCCAAGAACCATTTTCAAATCAAAACATGGCCACTCTTTCGGCTAATGCATATCTTGGATGTTGGGGGATTAAAAAAGCTCTAGATGAAGGTGCAGATATAGTCATTTGTCCAAGAGTAACAGATGCAGCAGTTGTAATGGGTCCAGCTGCTTGGAAATTCAACTGGCAACCAGATCAATACAATCAACTTGCCGGAGCGCTTGCTGCTGGACACATAATTGAATGTGGAGCTCAAGCAACAGGTGGCAATTATTCGTTCTTTAAAGAAGTTCCATCATTTAGAAACATTGGGTATCCCATCGCAGAGATTAAAGAAGATGGCAGCTTTTACATTACAAAACATCCAAATACCGGTGGTTTAGTTTCAAGAGGGACTGTTACGGCACAACTACTCTATGAGATTTCATCACCAAAATACCTTAATCCTGATGTTGCTGCACATTTTGACAAGCTGTCTATTGAAGAGATTGCCGAAAACAAGGTATACGTTGCTAACCACTTTGGGAGCCCTCCTCCAAACACATTAAAAGTATGCATGAATAATGCAGGCGGGTTTAAAAATACTATGGAACTAATTATCACAGGGCTAGATATTGAAGAAAAAGCTAAAATTTTTACTGATGAGCTAGTTGAATCTCTGGGTGGAGAGGAGCTTTACGACGATATTTCTATTCAGTTAATTCGTACTGATAAGCCTGATGCACAAACAAATGAAGAAGCAATGGCAACTCTAAAAATTTCTGTTAAATCCCAAGATCCAGTGCTTGCAGGACGACTTTTTTCAGCAAAGGTAGTTGAACTTGGCCTTGCAAATTATCCAGGCTGGACTGTGCAAAGCGATATCAATTCGGGTAGCCCTTTCATAGAATACTGGCCGACCAGCATTCAAAGACAAAGAGTACAAGAAATTGTTCATATAAATGGGAAGGGTTTCAAAATTGAGCAAGCCCAACACGAACCAGAGCAGAATATTGAAGCCGATGATTTTGAGGTTATGACAATAGATGGCGACTTATGTGAGATCAAGCTAGGAAGAATATACGGAACAAGGTCTGGTGATAAAGGTGGTTGTGCAAATTTAGGTGTCTGGGCGAAAGATATGGAATCATTCAATTATTTATATAGTTATCTTACCGTTGATAAATTTAAGGAGCTACTGCCTGATATGGCGCAATATCACATAGAACGATTTCACTTGCCAAATATTCTTTCGTTAAATTTCTTGATTAGAGGAATACTTGGTAATGGGGTATCATCAAATGATAGAAGGGATGGTCAGGCTAAGTCACTAGGAGAATACCTTGGATCAAAAACCATTGATTGTCCAAAACATATAGTGCAAAAATATCATGCAAATAGCTAATTCTGATTTCTCTACTTTACTTGTTTCTGAAACCAATCATATTCTCAGCATTTCTTTGAACAGACCTGAAAAGAAGAATGCTATCAATGCAGTGATGACCAATGAACTTCTCTACCTTCTAGATTATGCCAAACAAAGTAGCTCAATAAGAGTTATTGAACTTAGTGCATGTGGAGATGTATTTTGTGCAGGAGGAGATTTAAGGTCAATGTCTGGTGAAAGCGAAAGCAATGTCCCAGATATGAAAGGCAGTCTTGCAGATATTGCTATAAAACTTAACGAATTATGTAAACCTGTCGTTACAAGAATAGAAGGTAACGTCTATGCAGGTGCCCTTCTCTTAGTCTGTAATTCGACACATGCTTATGCATTGGATTCGGTAACATTCTGTGCGCCGGAAATAAAACGCGGAATCTGGCCTTTTATGGTTATGGCTGGTTTATTCAGAGTGGTTTCAAAAAGAGATGGCTTGGATCTAATTATGCGAGGTGAACCTATTGATGCACAGGAGGCAGCACGGATAGGTTTAGTAAATGCTGCTTTAAATAGCGTTGCGCTTAAAGAAAAAACAACCAGGGTAATTTCAGATCTAACAAAACTGCCGCCAAAAACAATGACTCGAGGTTTACATGCATTTAATCAACAAGAAACTATGAGTTTTTCTGAAGCCATAAAATTTCTTGAGAAAGAAATTCAATATACTCTCACCAGCGATGAGGCTAAAGAGGGTATTTCAGCATTCCTAGAAAAAAGAGACCCAAACTGGAATTAGTGCTTTCAAAGATCTCCATGGCTAGCATTACTGGCTTTAAAGTATGGGTTATAATAAATAATTGTTGGGTAGGCCTGAATTACTCAGAGCACAAGCCTTAGAAGGGGGAAATATGAATTCTAAAATTTGTGAGATCTTAGGCATAGAATTTCCATTAGTCGCGTTTAGTCACTGCAAAGATGTGGTTGCACAAGTGTCTAAAGCAGGTGGCATGGGTGTTCTTGGAGCAGTAGGCATGACGCCTGAAATTCTTGAGCAAGAATTAAACTGGATTGATGATCACGTCGATGGCAAGCCTTATGGTCTTGATCTATTGGTGCCAAATAAATTTGTTGGTAAAGAAGATAACATGGCTCCATCTGAACTTGGTAAGCACATACCTCAAGAGTATAGAGATTTCCGTGCAGATGTTTTAAAAGATCATGATATTGATGGTGAAGACTTAAGGCAGCAAACAGATGACTACTCAAACTGGGGTGAAAACATGCAGGAAAGTGGTGCTACCAAAATGCTTCAGATAGGTTTCGATCATGGTGTCAGGCTGTATGCAAACGCCTTGGGAGTGCCACCGAAATGGATGCTTGATCTTTGTAAAGAAAACAATGTTCCAGTTGCAGCACTTGTTGGCAAAAAAGAACATGCCATAAGGCAGGTTGATGCTGGGGTAGATATATTGGTTGTATCTGGCACTGAAGGTGGAGGTCACTGTGGCGATGTCTCAACCATGGTGCTGGTCCCAGAAATTGCACGGGCAATAAACAATTCTAGAGACGTACCAATCCTTGCAGCTGGCGGTATTTGTACTGGAGAGCAAATGGCTGGCGCTATGGCTATGGGGGCATCAGGGGCTTGGTGTGCTTCAGTTTTTTTAACTACCTCTGAAGCAGAAACATCAGAAATTGTAAAAGAAAAAATGTTGGCAGCATCATCCAGTCAAACTGTGAGATCTAGAAGTAGGACTGGAAAACATTCCAGACAGCTACAGTCTAATTGGACCGATGCATGGGAATCTGATAAGGCGCCTGATCCCTTACCAATGCCACTTCAAACCATGGTATCTGAACCTGCATTGTCAAGGATTGATAAAGCGGCTGATGTTGGTCACGAAGGAGCAAAGAAACTTGCAACCTATTGGGTAGGACAAGGCATTGGCCTTGTAGAAGAAAAAATTACTGCAGGGCAGACAGTGCAAAAATTTAAAGAAGAATTTATCGAAGCCTACGAAAGATTGAATAGTTTTATGGAATAAATGTTTAATTTACGTAATACAAGTTTTTTACTATTTGTGACAATTTTAAATGTCATTAATTTTGTTGACAGGCAATTTATAGCCAGCTTTGCCAATTTTATTATTCCGGACCTTCAACTAACAAACACAGAATTTGGATTGTTGACTGGTGTAATTTTTATCTTCTTTTATGTGGTTTCTGGCTTGTTTGTAGGGACTCTTGCCGATCGCTACAACAGAACAAAAATTATAGGCGTAGGTGTGATAGTCTGGAGTTGTTTTACAGCAATTTCAGGTCTGGCAAAGAATTTTATTACCCTTGCAATACCCAGACTTTTTATTGGAATTGGGGAATCCGCAATGACACCAACAACCATGTCCATACTTGCCGATAGGTATGAAATTAAAAAACTAGGTTTTGCTGCAGGTTTTTACTATATGGGTGTACCCCTTGGTGTTGGGGTTAGTCTTATCATAGCTGGTTATCTAGGTCCCGTTATAGGTTGGCGAGGCTGTTTTTATCTAATTGGTTCTATTGGTATGGTATTAGGGTTATTGATGCTCTTTGTCAAAGATTCTCCACGCAAAAATATTACTCCAACTACAAAACAAAAATCTTTTAATGAAATAATTTCACTTTTATTTAAAGCCTTAACAAGATCTAAATCTTTGATATTAACAATAGCTGCAGGCACTATTTACCATCTGAATTTAGGTGCTTCTGTTTTTGACCAAGTGTGGGCAATTCAGGATAAAGGTTTAGATAGAGCTGCCTTTGCTCAGGCATCCGGTTGGATCTTCACAATTTTTGGGATTTTAGGTAGTGTGTTTGGTGGGACATTTAGTGACTGGGCTTTAAAAAAATACAACTTACCAAGAACTTGGTTTTTGCTAATACTTACCCTGCTATCAATGCCATTTGCCTTTACTAGATATCTCGATCCAGATGGATCTTTATTTTGGGTTGGTATCTGCGTTGCAGCTTTTGGGTTAGGTTGTTTTTATGGCCCAGTGTTTGCTGTCATTCAAGAATTAGTGCCTCCATCAATAAGAGGAACAATTGTTGGTTTCAATTTAGTGTGTCTAAACCTTATTGGTTTTGTTCCTGGTAGCATTATTGCAGGGGTTGTCCTTGATAATATGCTCGCTTCAGGAGTAGAGATGCCCTATACCAATACTCTAGTAGCATTCAGTGTAATGTTTCTAATTTTAGGACCGATTCTCTATTATTTCGCTGGAAAATATTATCAAGCAGACAAATCAGCTCTAGAAAAGGAATTTGGATAACTATTCTGTTGATCCATTGATTGTATGTCTTTTAAAAAAAGACCATATCTCTTCAGACGCAATAATATCGTAATTGGTGTTTGCAGTATTATAGGGATTGCCTGGCCAAGTATGCCCTGCTCCAGTAAAGGTGTACAGTCGAACTTCTGATCCCTCATCACAGCCATCCCATCCGACTTGTAAAGGGATGCTATTGTCCCATTGAACTGAATCAAAATAATCAACAATGTACTGTGCTATACAGTTATTTTGCTCTACCCAAAAATCTACGACTTTATCAATAGGCTCCATAAGGTTGGTGATGCCAACTAATGGTACAACTGTATCCTCAAGGCCATGCATTTGAATGATTGGGATTGGGCGGCTTGGAGTGCATTCATCATAAGTTTCCGGGGTCATGCTACCAGTCACTGATGCAATTGCTGCAATCCTGTTGCTTAAATTGCATGCTAGGTGGTAACTCATAAAGCCTCCGTTTGACATGCCAGTGGAATAAATTCTCTGCATATCTAAGTTGTATAAAGTAGAAATAATATTAATTAAGTAATTGCTGAATGAGACATCATCAACATCACAGGGTCGAGTAAAGCCTTCAACACAAAACATCGATGAGCCAGTCAATGGATGAGGTGTGCCTTGTGGATGCAAGACTAAGAAACCTTCATCGTCTGCAACCTTAATAATATTGCTGTAATACATCTGCTCTTCAGCATTACTGCCATAACCATGAAAATTAAAAACCATTGGTGTAGCAGCATTGCTGTCATAGGATTCTGGAACGTAAAGAATAAAATTTCTTAATAGTCCTTCATGAAATATTGTTCTCTCTAATGTCCCAATCTCATGAGGATCAATATCAACTACCTTAGGTTGGCTTGGGGTAATATTTGCTTCTTCTTCGCTGCTGCCAGAACCACAGCTAAAAAGAATAAAAATAATTAAAATTTGAGCAATTAACTTCATTGGTGTTTGCCAATATCCCAGTCTGTTAAGTATTTTTCTGCTGAACTTTGAGCATCAGGTTCTAAGCTTGTCCCCATAGTATCGTTCCACCTATTTAAAAAACCAAATAAAGAAATAACACTCATAATTTCGACAATTTCTTCTTCAGACCAAAGCCTTTTTAATTCTTTCTCCATTTGCGGCGTAACTTTTTGCGGAACTTTGCTTGCTGCTTCGGTAAAAGCCAAGGCAATTTTTTCTTTTTCACTAAAACAATCGTGATTCATGTAATCCCAAACATTGTTTAGTCGATCTTGGGTTGAACCATACCTATCAGCTGCACGGATGGTATGGGCTTGGCAATAACGACATCCTGTTGTATTGCTTGAAACAAAAGCAATTAACCTTTTAAATTCTGATGTCAGACTTCCTTCATTTTTCATGACAGCTTTATTTAAATTAACAAAAGCTTCCGCTAAGCCAGGCTTAATTTGCATGGTTAAAACTGAATTAGGGCAAAAACCTAAGGTTTCATTAAAAAAAGTAACTAAATTCTTAACTTCATCTGATTTGATATTTTTTCTTGGGCTGACTAAAGGCATAGGAAGATTATATATCAATAGTGAGATCTATCGGATTATGCCAAGCTAAGTGAGAAAATGTTTTATATTTTGTTTAAACTATTTTTAAAAATAATATTTTAAAATAGTGTTTGAAGCTAAAAGTTTAATCGAATTTCTAAGATGCTTGTTTCAGCATTGAAGCTATTGAGTTGTTTATAAGACTCAAAGTTATTTGAAATTTTAAATCTACTATTTCTTTTACTTACAACTGGTACAGAAATTTCGAAATTATTTTTTTTCAGGATGGGTATTCTTCCAGTGGAATTAATCTCTTGTAAAAAGTCATTCTTTTCCTTGTCTTCAAGTTCAGATATCCTTCTATTCATAAAATAATACACAGTTCCTCCAACAAGCCCTACCATAATCAAAGTGGCTTGATCATTTGAGTCACTAATATCTTGATTTAAGTGAGCCATACAGGCTCCATCATTAGGATCACATCCATCTGAATGAAGAGCATTTGCATAACCAGAAAACAAAATTGCTGCAACAATAAAAAATCGCATATGATTAACATTAATACATTTTCTAGAAGAAATAAATTTTTTTTAGCTGATGGTAGACCCGATTGGACTTGAACCAACGACCTCTGCCATGTCAAGACAGCGCTCTAACCAGCTGAGCTACGGGTCTAGGATTTGTTAATTTAACTTAATATCAGCTATTTTAAAACTTTAATTTAAGGTCTTTGTCCCACATGCCCCAAAAAGCACCGACATCACCCTCATCGCCAACTTTCCAAGGTTCATCAAAGCTAGAGAAGTAGAACATATCTATGTCATCTTCCATCGACCAGAGCTGAGCAGCAATGAAGTATCTAAGGTAGTTTTCATATGAAGGTTGAGCTGCTTCTAGCGCACTGCCCTCACTTGGCCATCCTGTTTCAGTAATGATTACTGGCTTTCCCTTACCAGCACGCACTGCTTGCTGGTACATTTCTTTCATGTACAGAAGTGAGTACTCAGCTTGGCAGCCTTCCCAGAATGGATAGCAATTGGCAAGAATGACATCGCAAGCATCTGATAGTCTTGGTCTGTTGGTAAATTCATAATAAGCATCCACATAACCAACAGGAACATCAATCTCTGACTTTGCTCGTTCAATGTACTCAATCAACTGATCTTCGTTTAACTCTTTTCTATAGAGCACTTCATTCCCAACTGCAGCGATATCAATAACGCCTTCGTTGCATAGCTCAATTAGCTTATTTAATTCAGTTTCATTTTTTTCAAGATCGTCACTTAGCCAAGCACCAACAAGAGTTTTAAAACCAGCTTTTTTTGCAATGGCTGGTATCAGCTCATTATCTTCTGTACATGAGAAGGACCTGCACCACTTAAAATAGGGTTTTAAAAAATTTACCTTGTATTCAATATCCTTAGGATCAAGAGCATCTCCTGGTTTTTGGTTTTCGTCATATGGGCTAAAACATATGCCATGCAAAGATCCATTTAGCAGTTTATTGGCTAACTGCTTGAGCTCATCGAGGCTTAAGCTATTTAGGTCTGCGCCTGCTAGAGACAGGAATTTATCTTTTCGAAAACTCATCTATTGTTGGTTTTAAGAAGGGCTCTAATTCTGTTGGCTTCTTCTTCATCGATTTCGTAATCCCTCATAACATATATTGCCAGTAAAGTGCCTGTGATTGGAATGAGAGTATAGGCAATACGTAGGCCATTAACTGCTTCATCGGTTTGCACGCCAGCATCTGGATTGAAGCCGACGAATGACATAATTAACCCAGTAAATAATCCAGCAATAGCTGTGCCAAATTTGACCATCCACCAATAGACAGCACCAAATATTCCTTCTTTGCGTGGCAAACCATTGCGGTGCTCTTCATAATCACATACATCAGCTGTCATACTCATCATGACAGTGAATAAGCTGCCGATGCCAAAAGAGAAAAATGGTAGAGCATATAGAAATAAATAAGGCTTACCAGGGATAAAAAGAAACCAAAAAAGAATATAACCCACTAGTGATATCGATTGTGAGATTAAAAAGGCATTCTTTTTTCCTACTACTTCTGACATTCTTGTCACAACAGGAATTACTACAAATGTAGTAACCAATGCTCCCACACTACCATGTAGTGTTGGCCAAAATCCTGCTGCACCAGCATCACCATTAAACAGATACCAAACAATAATAAAAAATGAAAACGCAGCAATGGTTTGAAAGGTATTAAATATCAAAAAGGTAGCGATACACAGCTTCCTAAATGGCTTATTCTGATATGCTGCTACAAAGCTAGTGATTATATTATTGGCCGCTTTACCTAAATTTTTACTGTTGATTGGTTGCAAATTCTCATCGTTTTCTGTCGACTCAGTTTTGACTAATAGTGCGGGAATAATTGCTATCACAGTACAAACAATAGCAACATAAACCGAAAGTTCTCGAGTTGCAGATTCAGCAGATTCAAATAATTCAGGATCATAAATGATGACCCAAAACCAAGGAGCAATAACCCACGCCCACTGCCCACAAAACTGAGCAATTGCCATCAATCGTGTACGTTCATGAAAATCAAAACTCATTTCATAGCCCATTGCTACGTAGGGAATGCTAAAAATGGTTAATCCCAAATAAAAAACCAGGGACAAACTTAAGAAATACCAAAAGTTATAAGTGATACCATTTGATTCATAGAGCTGCCACATAAATGAAAACGAAATCCCCATGATTAATGCCCCCAATAAGATATATTGGCGCCTTTTGCCCCACTTTGATTTGGTATTATCTGAA
>Ga0222718_10001717_pt1 | contig 20469 bp, 25 predicted proteins | sample C33_27DmetaG_FD_165045 | JGI IMG/M metagenome (GOLD analysis project Ga0222718, IMG submission 165045) | Estuarine water microbial communities from San Francisco Bay, California, United States - C33_27D | ecosystem: Environmental > Aquatic > Marine > Unclassified | place: USA: California... | reverse complement strand
GTAGATACGCGTCGCGGTTGGGGTGACGATCCTGAGATTCTCTCGCTCGACGTCTCGCCCCGTGCGAACCTGATCATCGAGATCGGCGAGCAGCGTCTTCGGGAGCCACGGGAGGCCCGATGCCACTGTCCGAGCGGAGATGTCCTTTGCATCGACGTCGGCCATCCTGGCGAAGGCAGGATTGACCTGCAACACCACGGGGTCTTCGTTGTGATCTACTCGGGGTGCCAGGACGAGAAGTGGTTCGACCTGCCGGTCGATCACGGCGGCGAGACGGTCGACGGCAGCCCGCACCGCGACCTCGTCGGAAATGTCGAGGACGACACCTCGCAGGAGCGGTCCCGTCGGCCCGTCGACGCGCCGCAACACCTCACGCACGACCCGGGTCGAGCTATCTGCAGTGCTCAGACGGAACTCGTGGACGACGGGCTGATCGGACTCCATCGCCGCGTCTGTCGTGTCGAGATAGACGCGAAGATCATCACGATGGATGCGCCGTTCGACCGGGAGCCCGCGCCACTCGGTCGGGCTGAACCCGACCATGTCTTCGACCCATCCCAGCGCTCGGGTGAGTCGCCCGGTTCCCGGATCGCTCTCCCACACGATGACGGGGAGGCTGTCGATCAGGTCGGTCACCCGGAGCACACCGACTCGTCCCTGATCGATGATCTCGACATTGTTGCGATGCAACGCGATGGAGGTTCCGACGAAGACCGCCCACACAACCGGCCATTGCTCGGCTTCAGTCAGGGCTCCAGCGAGCCCCGTCCAGGCGGACGCGAGCGCCCACAGCATCCACGTGACCCGATGGCTGACCAGCCAGCCTCCGGTGGTCGCAGCAAGGGTGGGGGTGAGCAAAACGGTCCAGAGGATCGGATCCGTCGCTGAGGCGAATCCGATGATGATGACGTCGAATGCAGAAAGCCAACCCACCTGAGAGGTGCGCTGCACAAACCCGATAACGACCACCAGACCAACCAGGTAGACGAGGGCGGCGAATATCAGCGTGCTCTCGGGGAAGAGGACCATGCAGCCAATGACCACGGGGGGTCCTATTGCCAGGTGAGCCGTTCGGACCAGGTCGACGGTCCGGTCACGCGCTGCGGTCGTGTCGAGTGTCCACTCCTCGACGAGAGTGTCTAAGTCATCCGTTGCGTCTCGAGCGTCCGATCGGCGAAGAGGCATAGCTCAGAACTCAGTCCTGCGCGGAACGAGAGACCGGACCTGGATTCGAAGCGATATCTCGCACCTCAGCCCAGTTCAAGCGATTCGTACCCTCCGTCGGCATCGTGTGCGTCGCGCTCACCCGTTGCATGGTGCTCACTTGTTCGAGTGGCATGTCCGTCTCATCTCCGTGCCCTGTCGGGGCGAACGATCGCAGCATTCAATCGGCCGATACATCCCCATCTTTAGGCTTGGCCTTCTTCGCTGTCCAACTATCACCTACGGTCAGCCAGTGGCCTCGAATGTGACAGAACTCGTCTGGTACGCCTGCTACGGCTCAAACTGCTCATATGAGCGATTCCGCGCGTACTTGGAAGGCGGCTCCCCTCGGGGCGGCAACCACGTGCACCCCGGCGCCCGCAATGCCTCTCTACCGGTCGCGAGTGGGCCGATCACGTTCCCACACGCCGTCTGCTTCAGCGGGTACTCAAAGGGGTGGGGAGGATCTCCAGCATTCCTCGAGCACACCTCGACCGTTTCCGGTGCGCTCGGCCGGCGATACCTGATCACGAGAGAACAATTCGAGGACGTTTTGACCCAAGAGAACAGACTCGATGCTCCGATACCGGTCGATGTCCATCGCCCCGTCGGCGATCGCCAGCTCGTATGCGAGCGGCCGTACGGGCAGGTGCTGACGCTCTCTCCCATCGACGGCTACCCAGTCCTGACCTTCACGAGTCCGGAGCCACCCGAGACCCGAACGCCCGGACCACCGTCGGCGGCCTACCTTGGTACCCTCGGTCGCGGTCTCGCCGAGATTCAACCCCTCGACGCCGACCAGATCGCTTCGCGGTTGCTCGAGGCCTCGGGCATCGCTTTGGGTTGGGATCACGCGTCGATCATGAAGCTGATCGTGTCACCCGAGCACCCGGGATAAGAGGCCAGCCCTTGTTCAGGTTCGGGCCTTCGGAATACCGTTCGGGTAGACACCGACTCGTCGTCGGTGGAAGGAAATCATCGTGAACCTCTCGGAACGTCTTCGGCTCGCAGCCCTCGAACGAGCGCGGGCAGAAGGTCACGATGTCGATGGCGTCGCCCCCAACCTGACTGGCATGACCGTTCGGGGTGAGGAGCACGACCCAGCGAGTTCGATCATCGACACTTCCCTCGAACTCCCGTATATCGGAGACGGCCCAATCGAAGGGGACCTTGCAGAAGAAGCGCTACCCGAGGCAGAAGCACCCCTGCCCGAGTCGCCTCTCTGGAAGGGCGATGTTCGAGAGGTGGTTCAACTCGCCATGATTCAGCTCGACGTCACCGCCGAAACGAAGACCGACACCGCAGACACCGCCGAGGAGATCGATGACCTCAACGCACTCGAACTGAACGGGAACATTCTCCCGATCGAGCCCGACGACGAGGCCGACGGCATCGGCGAGGCGACTGTCGAAGCCTGACCGACCGGTTCAATATCAGCGATGAGACGGAGGCGCGGGTTGCGATCTCATCGACGTCTTCCACCATCTCGAGCACTACCCGTGCGACAACGACGGCCGCACGCGATAGGAGCGGCCAACCTGAGGTTCAGTTCGCGAAGAGCATCATCCACTGCTCCTTCGTGGATGGCCGAAACACGATGTTGCGCTCTCGGGTCTGGCCCATCGTGGCGGTTGGTTCGGCAGAGTATTGGTGACCTGGGCACAGGATGGTGTCATCACTGACCCGGCCGAGGCGGGTCGTAAGGCTCTCGTACATCTGCTCGGGATCCGAGCCCGGGAGATCGGTGCGACCACAACCATCGAGGAAAAGTGTGTCGCCCGCCACGAGGCGACCGTCGACGAGGAAGCACTGGCTGCCGGGGGTGTGCCCAGGTGTGTGGATCAACTCGATCTCCACGTCGCCCACCCGAACGATGTCGCCGCTTGCGTGCTTGACGAGCGACCCGTCCGTAATACCCGTGACTTTTCGGACGTACTCAGCTTCCTGCGCCTGGACGTGAATGGGCACATCAATGCGTTCGAGAAGTGTTGCGACCCCCTCGAGCTCGAAACCCATCATGGAACCACCGACATGGTCCGGGTGATAGTGGGTGGCCAACACGCCGGTACACGTCATCCCATCGGCCTCAAGCACGTCGATGAGAGCATTGACGTCGTAGGCGGGGTCGACGAGAACCGCCTCACCTGTCTGACGGTCACCAATGGCGTACACGAAGTTCACCATCTGCTGTGCCATCGGATCGGTCTGGGCGAAGTCCCGGCCCGAGAGCAGCTGGCGAAAATAGAAGCGGTCGCTCGCGTCGATCATGACGCCACTGTAGAACCTCGCTCAGCAACCACAGTCACCCGAGCGCCGAGAGTTGCGACCGAAAGAAGGCCCGAAGCGACGCCTGATAGCGCGCCGAGTAGGCGGCATACGCCGTTCGAAACTCGGTGGTCGGCCACTCAGGGGGTGCAAGTTCAGCGGGCAGCAGCGGGTCGGTGACGAGATGCCTGAGGGCATCGGCGGCGAGTACGAAACCGTCCGCGAGTGAGTCGAGATCGCGCCCGAGCGCCTCCCCCAACATTCGAGCACGACTGCTCCAACCTTGAAGATCGAACAGTTCGGCGACGAGGGCTTGGCCATCGCTCTCTGAACGTGCGTTCCACCGTTCGGCCTGTGCCTCGACGATGCGGGCTGCTCCTGGAAGACGGTCGGGCGCAAGATTCGCCGGCCGAAGCCAGACACCGTCGCGCCGCTCGCCCAACCCGAGGTGACCACAAGCACGGCGAAGCTCTGAACGGTTGCGCGGCGATCGGGCCCCACTCGGCACGATCACCATCTCCCACGAACCGTCCCACTCGCGCGCTGATGGATGGAGGCCGGCCTCCTGACGGTGATGACGCTCGAGGAGGTCGCCGGCAAGGGCGTACTCTCCCCCGGCGAGTTGAACGACCTCGCCGCGAGCGACCATGCGGGACAAAGCAGTCCGCGTGGTGCCAGCCCGGATCCCGAACTCCTCAGCGAAGGTGACGAGTAGTCGAGCTGGAAGCTGTGGCGGCACCGTGCCGAGCAGCGTCGACGCAACGACAGACCGGGCCGAGAGCTCGGAGGCGCTCACCGGCCGATCACCGAGAAAGTGTTCGAAAGAACGACCAGTAACCCGACTTCGTCAAGCCAGGGACGACGTAACCATCTTCCTCAAGCGCTGCGTGCAGTTTGGAGAGATTGCTCATGGGAATGCCGGAGTCGACATGATGGGCGAGGTGGTAGCCGATGCCCTGGGACAAGAACACGTGCTTAGACAGGAAACCCTGCCGAATGTCGTGGGTGGTGAAACGCCGGTCGAGTGAGCGGGTCATGCCACCGTGCTCGGCAAGCGCACGTAGTCGGTTGAACACCCGGAAATAGGTCGCCCAGGGTAGGAGCCACAGCAGGAAGTATCCCCACCACATGCCGAAGACCGCGAACACCGAGAAGACGAAAAGCTGACCGGAAAGGTATCGGATCGCGCGCATCCGACGGGCGGGTTTGAACAGACCGACGAACGCCGGTTTGAGGTTCTTGTAGCCAGAGACACCCAGCGCATCACGAACGAGCTTGCGCCGTAACGAGGCCTTCTCGACCGGGTAGAGCGAGTACAGCAGAAAGTCGGGTTCTTTCTCTCCAAACTCATCGCGATGGTGCTGCGTGTGCACGAGTCGATAGCCGTTGCCGCCGTCACCAAACACCAGCCACCCGATCAGCTTCTCACCGATGAGATCATTCCAGCGACGGTTCGAGAAGAGGAGCCGGTGCGCGGCTTCGTGATGAAGCGTGAGCGCCCGCTGAAACCAGCTTCCCATCATCACGAAGACGAAGATCCACGCGGGAATCGCAGCTGCGAGCGGCCACGAGCCGGCGACGACCGCCAGCCAGGAATAGGCGAACGGTAACGAGAGCGCAACGGCGGTATGAACCACGTTCATCACATTCGGGATCCGCCGCAGTTCGGCCCGAAAAGCGGGCTTCGGACGCCCGTCGGGTCGGAGTCGATCAGAGCCTTCGAATGCCCGAATCGACTCCGTTGCAGGCGCAAGGCCGCCGGTGAAGCGGGCGACACGATCATCGTGATTCATCTCCGGTGAAACGGAAGCTGCGGGCCGAAGCGTGCCGGTGGACGTGAACGAAAACTCCATCGCACAACGTTACGCAACTTCAGACACGTAGTGCAAGATTCGTAATAGCTTTCACTGACCAAGTGCCCGACCTCACCGCCGCAACACATCTCCGTTTCAGCGCCCCAGACAGTGGTCAGGGATGATTCTTGTTCTTCAGCCCCCAGCGCTCGTTCGTCCGCGGCCTGCTGGCCGGAACTGTCAAAGGGCAAGTCCGACCTCGGCCCCACACCGACGTCGTATCCTTTCCTCTCGTGCGTACTGATTCCGCTTCGATCGCCTATCTCGGCCCGGCCGGCACGTTCACCGAGCAGGCCCTGTGCGGTGAGCCTGATCTCGCTCGGCTCGAGCTGCGTCCCACCGGCAGCATCGTCGAGGTGCTTCGGGCGACTGAGCGTGGCGAGGTCGACTACGGGTTCGCTGCCATCGAGAACATGATCGAGGGGTCCGTCAATGCCACCCTCGACACATTGGCGTTCGAGGCCGAGGAGCTACTGATCCAGCGCGAGGTTGTGATGAACATCAGCCTCAACCTGCTCGTTCAACCAGGGGTGCAGCTCGCCGACATCGAACACGTCCGGTCGTACCCGATCGCCTACGCCCAGTGCCGACGGTTCCTGGCCGACAAGCTCGGCCATGCAGCAATCGAGGCCACAAACTCAACCGCCGACGCAGCCCGCGAACTTGCCGAGAGCGGACGTACCGACACCGCAGCCGTCGCCCCAGCGCGGTCCGCCGAGGTGTACGGCCTCCAGATCCTCGTCGAAGACATCGAGGATCACCCAGAAAACCAGACCCGCTTCGTCCTCGTCGGCCGCGACGGCATCACCCCCCCGTCGGGTCACGACAAGACGTCGATCCTGATCTATCAGCGAGAAGACGCTCCAGGTTCGTTGGTCGGCATCCTGCAGGAGTTCGCCGCTCGGTCGATCAACTTGACCCGGCTCGAAAGCCGACCTACCCGCAAGGGCCTCGGCGACTACTGCTTCCTGATCGATTGTGAAGGCCACATCTCCGACGAGGTCGTCGGCGACGCGCTGCGCAACATCCACATGAAACAGGGCAACGTGAAGTTCCTCGGCTCGTACCCGTCCGCCTATGGCGCCACCGAGTTACAAGAGGCCAATCGCGACGGGGTTGCCCATGCCGACCAGTGGCTTGAGACACTTCGAAGTCAGATCAAGTAGAACTCCCGCATGGAGGTCGATTCCGATCAACCCGTCTCGAGCTTCTACGAGCGGGCGTATTCGCTCGAAGAGCACGAGACGAAAGACTTCTACTCGGCGTGGGCCGCGACCTACGACGAAGAACTGATCGATGGCCGAGGCTATGCCATGCCGGTCCGCTGCCGGGCCGCCTTCGCCACGTACGTCACCGACCGCACGACGCCGGTCATCGACCTCGGATGCGGCACCGGCCTACTCGGTCGTGAACTCGCTGGCCTCGGGTTCGAGACCATCGACGGGATCGACTACTCACCCGAGATGATCGAGCGAGCTCGGGCCACCGGGATTTACCGCGAGCTCTGGAATGCCGATCTCAACGATCCGCTCGACATCGTCGACGGTGCGTACGGCGCAGTTGCTGCGATGGGTGTCTTCTCGTTTGGTCACGTCAATGCAGAAGCCCTCGACGAAATGTGTCGGATCATCACCCCTGGCGGGACACTGATCATCGGGGTCAACGAGGTCTTCGTGGACGAGAACACCCTGGTTCCGAAGCTCGAGCGACTCGAAGCCGACGGGGCCATCTCGCTCGAGGTACGCGAGCACGGCGCCCACATGCCCGCCTCGGGCGTCAATGGTTGGGTCTTCGTCGCCACCCGGACAGGTTGAAGATCGTGGCCAGCTACCGGCATGAGCAGCGGAGCCCCCTCATGGCGATCGTAGGCAGCCTGATGGTGGTGTGGATGGCGGTCTTGGCGCTGGTGTTTGACGGAAGCATCTGGCTTTGGGCTGTTGCCCCCCTGTCCGCCCTGCCATTTGCCATGTTCTGGAGGCTTCGCACCAGCGTCGACCAAGAAGCGGTCCACGTCGCGTTCACCTTCGGATGGCCGAAGCGAACCTTCCCCATTGAGGCCGTCGACGCTCACGCGCCGGCGCGAACCAGATGGTACTTCGGCTGGGGTATCCGCCTGATCCCCCAAGGTTGGATGTTCAACGTGTGGGGCTTCGACGCAGTCGACGTCGCCTACCGAACGAATGGAACAATCAAGACGTTCCGGATTGGTACCGACGATCCGAACGGCCTCGACCGCGCGATCGCATCGGCACTCGATGCCCGCACCGAATGAGCAGGGCGGGCCCGGCCCGGGAGCGGTGCTGAGGAACTCGTTGAACCCGAACTCGGTCTGATCGTTTGCCCCCGATTCGATCGGCGCGCAGACACGTGATGAGCAGTCCCTCGTGCAATCGATCGCACGTGTCGACCACCCCGACCCAACGATCGACTAACGCCAGCCCCCGAAAGCCGGTCGCGGACTCCACGACCGGCTCGCAAACCGCCATCGCCCAGCCGGCTCCGGCGTGGCCACCGTCTCCGGACGCGGCCACAAGATCTCGTAGGCAGCGAGGATGGCGGCCATCTCTTCCTCAGTGGGCTGCGGATCAACGGTGAACGACATGGCTAGAGCGGAACGTTTCCATGCTTGCGCTCTGGGACCTCTTCCCGCTTGGTCTCGAGCAGACGGAACCCCGCTGCGACCTTGCGTCTGGTCTCGGACGGCTCGATCACGTCGTCGACGTAGCCGCGCTCGGCTGCGAGGTACGGGTTGGCGAGCCGGTCCGTGTAGTCGGCAACCAGTTCGCGGCGGCGGGTCTCGGGGTCACTGGCCTCGGCCAGATCTCGCCGGTGGACGATCTCGACCGCTCCCTGCGGGCCCATGACAGCGAGTTCGGCGGTGGGCCATGCGTAAGAGATGTCGCAACCGACACCCTTGGAGTCCATCACGACATACGCACCGCCGTATGCCTTCCGGGTGATGACCTGGATCCTGGGTACGGTCGCCTCGCAATAGGCGTAGAGGAGCTTCGCACCGTGGCGGATGATACCGCCGTACTCTTGGTCGACACCGGGGAGGAACCCAGGGACGTCGACCAACGTGAGCAGCGGGATGTTGAAGGCGTCGCAGGTCCGTACGAAACGGGCCGCCTTTTCCGACGACTCGATGTCGAGCACTCCGGCGAGCATCATTGGCTGATTGCCCACGACGCCGATGCTGCGACCTTCGATGCGAGCGAACCCACACACGATGCTTCGCCCCCATGCTGCGTGGTACTCCATGAAGTCACCGTCGTCGACGACCGAAGCGATGACGTGCTTCATGTCGTAGGGGACGTTGGCGCTCTCGGGCAGGATCGTCTCGAGCTCGAGACACTGGCGATCTGGATCGTCAGCGCTCGACGCAACCGGTGTGGTCTCAAGGTTGTTCGACGGCAGATAGGAGAGCAGATCCTTCACTCGATCAAGGACCTCTTCTTCGTCGTCGGCAACGAAGGTGGCAACGCCCGACTTGGTGGAGTGTGAGCCGGCTCCACCGAGTTCTTCGAGGCTCACCTCCTCGCCCGTCACCGTCTTCACAACATCGGGGCCGGTGATGAACATGTGGGACTTCTCGCGCACCATGAAAATGAAGTCGGTCATGGCCGGGCTGTACACGGCACCGCCAGCACATGGACCGAGAATGACCGAGATCTGCGGAATGACGCCCGAAGCCTGGACGTTTCGGTAGAAGATGCCGCCATACCCATCAAGGCTGACAACACCCTCCTGGATTCGAGCACCCGCACCGTCGTTGAGACCAACCATTGGTGCACCCGTGGCGAGGGCGAGATCCATCACCTTGTGGAGTTTCTCGGCGAACACCTCACCGAGGGCACCTCCCATAACGGTGAAGTCCTGGGAAAACACGAAGACCTTGCGTCCGTCGACGGTCCCCCAGCCGGTGATCACGCCATCGGTGTAGGGCCGCTCCTCGAGACCGGCGTCGTCGGGGGCCCGGTGACGGGCGAGCATGTCGAGTTCGTGGAAGGAGCCGGGATCGAGCAGATAGTCGATGCGTTCTCGGGCCAGCAGCTTGCCTTTATCGTGCTGACGCTGGATCGACCGCTCCGATCCTGCACGACGCGCGGCGTCCTTGCGTTGGCGAAGGTCGTCGATCTTGGCCTGCATTGACGAATCGGTCACGCTGATGAATCTAGCCGGGACTGCTCGGGAGGCCCGTTCCCGACAACGTCGAACACGTGGTTGAGGTCGGCGACCGCTGGCCATGCGTGCATAGCCCATGTCGCATGCTCGTGGGTGTGCGCCGGTGGCATGCTTCCTGGGCCGGTGTTGACAACCACGTCAAAGTCCTCGAGGTCGCCGCGGACAGCTGCGATCTCATCGAGCATGCGCGAGAAACGACCGCTGTCGATCTTGAGGGGGAAGACGCCGTCGTACTGAGCAGCGCGCCGGACCGCTTTGCCCAGTCCACCTCCGGCCGCCAACCAGATCGGAGGCCTTGGCTGTTGTACCGGCTTGGGCTCGAGTCCAACGCCTTCCAACACATAGTGCTCACCGTGGTGATCGACGATCGCTCCACTGAGCAACTTGGCCAACACTGGCACGCCTTCGTCGAGCATCGCACCGCGGGTCTTCTGGTCGACAATCTCACCAGTGCGGGTCAGTTCCCCGTGCGTGTCTACTCCGAGTCCGATGCCGAGTGTGACGCGTCCGCTGCTGAGACGGTCAACGGTGACGACCTCACGGGCGAACTTGAGCAGACGTCGACGAACAAGTGGCGTGACCATGGTTCCGATACGGAGTCGGTGGGTCTCGGCTGCGATCACACCCAGGCTCACCCACGGATCGATGATCTCGTTGCTCTCCGGCCTCAGGACATGGTCCCAAAGAAAGAGACCATCCCAACCAGTCTCCTCACAAGCATGGGCGAGATCGATCAGCCGGTACGGATCGGCCAAGGGACCGAAGGGCGCGACGAAGACGGCGTGGCGCATGCACCAGGGTAGCTATGGTCACGCCATGGCATCCACTGATCTCAGCAGCATCTGTGTCTTCTGTGCCTCGTCACCCGGATCTGATCCGGCCCTCACCGACGCCACCGTTGAGCTGGGTCGACTGCTTGCCGAACGGGGAATCGAGCTGATCTACGGCGGTGGCTCAGTCGGCCTCATGGGATTGATCGCCGACACCGTGATGAAAGGTGGCGGCACGGTGACCGGTGTGATCCCGACCGGCCTGTTTCCCCGAGAAGTCGGCCATCGGGGCCTGACGCGACTCGAAGAGGTGGCGACGATGCACGACCGCAAGGCCAGAATGTACGATCTCGCCGACGCGTTCATCGCGTTACCGGGCGGGTTCGGCACGCTCGAGGAACTGGCTGAGACACTCACCTGGAACCAGATTGGTCTGCTCACGAAGCCGGTCGGCGTGCTCGACGTCGGCGGATTCTGGCAGCCGCTCCTGGTGCTGTTCGACGCAATGGTGGAGCGCTCAATTCTGAAGCCGAAGAACCGCGCGATTCTTCTCGATGACCCTGACCCCGCTCGACTCCTCGACCGGCTCGCCGAACAGGAACTCGGCTACGAACCAAAATGGATCGGGGAAGACATCACGTGAGCGACGGTGGCGCGCCGATCCACGCCGACGACCGCATCGCCAATCTCGACACTGTGCGCGGTGTTGCAACCCTCGGCATCTTGGCGATGAACGCCGTGTCGTTCGGGCTTCCTGCCCCCGCTTACTTCAACATCGACTATGCAGGTTCGCCAACGCAGCTCGACCAGGCGGTCGGCATCATCGGCGAGGTCTTCATCGATCAGAAAGCGATGGCGCTCTTCTCGCTGCTGTTCGGTGCCGGCATCGTGCTGTTCGCCGATCGGGCCGAACAGCACGGTCGCCGGCCGGTACTGCTCAGTCTGTGGCGAAACCTCCTGCTCTTCGGCATCGGCCTCGTTCACGCCGCGTTCTGGCTCGGCGACGTCCTCACGCTCTACGCCCTGTGCTCGCCGATTCTGCTTCTCCTCCGGAAGCGATCGGGTCGGACCCTCTTCATCACCGGCGCCGCCTGTCTCGCAGTATCCGCACTCTGGATGACAGGGACCCAGATGGTCATCGATCCGTCCGCCGATCTGGGTGACTACTGGCTGAACGAGCGCGTCTCGATGAGCGATCCCGTCGAATTGGCCTTCATCGTCGACGTCGGCGGCCGCGGTCTCGGAATGATGCTGATCGGTGTCGCTCTGTTTCGAACCGAGATCGTGCAGGGCACACGACCGGCAGCCTTCTACCGACGACTGGCGCTCGGCGGGCTCGGGTTGGGTCTGCCGCTGTCGATCGCCGGCGTGGTGATCCACTCGTCGAACAACTGGAACGGTGACGTCGCTCTGATCGGTGCCGTTCCGAACATTCTTGCAACAGCACCACTGGCAATCAGCTACATGGCTCTGATCACCCTGTGGAACCAGAGGCGTGCGACATGGCTCCACGAACGGGTGCGAGCTGTTGGCCGCATGGCGCTCACCAACTACCTCACTCAGACGGTGCTCGGCTTGCTCGTGCTCGACGGCATCTTCGAGTTCGGCACATTGGGACGCACACAGCTCCTGCTGTTCGTCGTTGGGGTGTGGACAGTGCAGCTTGCGTGGTCGCGGCCATGGCTTTCGCGGTTCTGTTTCGGGCCCGTCGAATGGATGTGGCGGGTCGCCACCTACCGGCGACTCCAGCCCATTCGACGCTGAGGTTCCCGACATCACTGCAACGAACCTCATGGCCGAGCACCTCCGTGCCAGTATCTCGACATGAGCACGACCGATAGGTATCTGCACGGCAACTACGCCCCGGTAGCCGAGGAGACGACGGCGACGAACCTCCCGATCACGGGGACCATCCCCACTGGACTCGACGGCCGTTTGATCCGAAACGGCCCCAACCCTGTCGACGGCGGCGATCCCGCCGCCCATTGGTTCACCGGTACCGGCATGGTCCATGGCGTCCGTCTCCGCGACGGCAAGGCCGACTGGTACCGCAACCGCTACGTCGTTTCCGACCGGGTCAGCACTGCTCTGGGAAAGCCGGTGACACCGGGTCCTCGATTCGGCGAGAGTGACGGCACCGCGAACACCAACGTGATCGGCCACGCCGGCATGACACTTGCGATCGTGGAGGCCGGCGGTCAGCCCGTGCTCCTGTCCGACGAACTCGAGACGATCGAACGCATCGACTTCAACGGCACCCTCGACGGCTCGTTCTCTGCGCACCCAAAAATCGATCCGCTCACCGGAGAACTACATGTCGCCGCCTATCACTGGACGTGGGACTTCATCCGCTACCTGGTGGTGAATGCCGACGGCACCGCAGTCACCAAGAAGGTCGACGTACCCGTCGGGTACAGCCCGATGGTCCACGACATCCACATCACCGAGAGCTCGGCGCTGATCCTCGACTTCCCGTGCCGCTTCAACCTCGACGCGGCCCTGGCCGGCCAGCAGCTTCCCTACCTGTGGGTCGAGGACGAACCCGGTCGCGTCGGGGTGTTGCCGCTCGACGGCACTGCCGACGACGTGCGCTGGTGCGAAGTCGACCCCTGCTATGTGTTCCACCCCTGCAACGCCTTCGACCTGCCCGACGGAACGATCCGGATGGAGGTCGCCCGTCATGAAGCGATGTTCCGCACAGTTACCAACGGCCCGGCCGAAGGCGACCCGACGTTCGAACGCTGGACCCTCGACCCGACCACGGGTACGACCAAGGAGGAGCGACTCGACGACCGGGCCCACGAGTTCCCCCGCCACGACGAGCGGCGCCTCGGACGTCAGGCCCGCTACGGGTACACGGTCGGCTTCACCGGCACCGAAGGTCCCGGCTACAAACACGACCTGCAGACCGGCATCATCGAGGTCCACGACTTCGGCGCAGGCCGAGCAACCCAGGAGATGGTGTTCGTCCCCCGCGATCCCGACGCCGCGATCGATGACGCGTCCAACGAGGACGACGGGTGGATCATGTCGTACGTACACGACGCCAACACCGACACCGCCGACGTCGTGATCCTCGACGCTCAGGACTTCAGCGGCGAACCGGTCGCCACGGTGCATCTTCCGCAGCGGGTGCCGTTCGGTTTCCACGGCAACTGGGTCCCGACCCCGAACTGACTCGGCGCCACTCACCGTAGACGGTGAGCAAGGTCCGAACGCACTTCCTGCGCTGCGTTAGAGCCTCTAACATCGGGCCATGGCCGAAGCACCTTCCGCGCGCACCAAGGTCCGCCGTGGCGCCAACCGCGCTCTGTACGAACAGCAGACGATCTTCGAGATCCTCGACGCCGGGATGATCGCCCACGTCGGCGTCCAGACGCCCGACGGGCCGCTCGTCCTGCCGATGGCGTACGGCCGCACCGACGACACGCTCTACCTCCATGGCGCGGCGGCCAACCATCTGCTCGGCACCGGCGAAGGCCACGAGATCTGCGCCACCGTCACCCTCGTCGACGGACTGGTCATGGCCCGCACGCCGTTCCACAACTCGATGAACTACCGCTCGGTGGTCGTGCGCGGTCTCGCCACCAAGATCGAGGGCCACGAAGCGAAGCTCCGCGCGCTCAAGCTCATCACCGACCATGTCGTGGCGAACTGGGACGAAGGCCGGCCCGTTTCGGAGATCGACAACAAGAAGACGCTCGTGCTCGAGGTGCCGTTGGCCGAGGCGTCGGCCAAGGTGCGCGACGGTGATCCGATCGACGAGGAAGAGGACATGGCCGGCCCGTGGTGGTCGGGTGTGATCCCGATCGAGACCCGGTTCCTCTCCCCGTATCCAGCCGATGACTTCACCGGCTCGAATGAGATGCCCGCCCAGTACGGCGCCCTCGAGGGCAAGACCCCCGACGAGCGCTAGCTCAGCCCGGGCCGCCGAGGATGCGGGCGTCGGTGCCGGTGGCGATCGCCAGCAGCTGCCGCAGCATCGATCCGGTTGCGCCCCAGATGGTGTCGCCTTCGATCTCGAAGAACGTGAGCGCTCGCACTCCGTACTGACGGAAGCCCCAGATCTCTTCACGCCACACGTCCTCGCGCAACAGCTCACCGAGCGACACGTGCACGATCGCTTCGACCTCGTGGGGTGATGCGACGTGGATCTCCGGCTTCGAGTCGGCCACCGCGACGAATGGATGGATCAGACTCTGCGAGCCGACGGTGACGAAACGATCGAGCTCACCGATACGCGTGACCGAGCCGGGATCGAGCGCGACCTCTTCCTCGGCCTCACGCAAGGCCGTGAACCACAGGTCGGGATCGGTCTCGTCCTTGCGGCCCCCCGGGAACGACACCTCATGGGCGTGGCTACGCATCTGCGGCGACCGGCGCGTGAGTACGACGTGGGGCTCACCGCCATCTTCGTAGAGCACACAAAGCACAGCCGACTCGCGGGTGGTGGCCGCCATCGGGCCGACCGTTGCCGGTTCGCGGTGCGCGTCGAGCCGCGCCGCGATCGAGTCGATGGAGAGCCGACGTTCGGGTGAGGGAACGACCGACCACGGGGGCGGTCCTCCCAGTTCGGCGTCGGTCGGGCGCGGAATGTACTGCGGGCCTCCCCGGCCGGGGGGCGGGGCGAACGGATCGGTCGCCGGGTCGCTCAGGACTGGTCCTCGAGCAGCGACTTCAGCAGGTCAGGCATGCCCGAGGTCTTGAGGTTGCTCAAGACCTTGCCGGGTGGCGTTTCGCCGCGCTCCCACTCTTCCCAGAACCCGAGGAGCTTGGCAGGGTCAGGTGTCGGCTTGTCCATCCGGTGAGGCTAGCGAGATCGAGAGCTTCCCTTGCGACCGGGCGATCCGATGACCGCCGACGGTTTCGGCGGCCCGATGGTTGCCGTGGACGACTTGGAGCACCCGCTCGATCGTGGCTGTGTCGACCGGGTACGGATCGCTCGTCGTTGCCTGGATCCACGATCGCAGGGCCTCGGTTGCGACTGCTCTCGGAGCAGTCCGCAACGCAGCAACGTCTGTGGGGTCGAGCGCTGCAGCCGCGGCCTCCACCACTTCGAGTGCGTCGGAGATGAGGTCGGCATGACGGTTGAGGATCGGTACCGGATCGCGCCCGAGAGCGCTGGCGATCTCCGGCAAAACCCGCAAACGCACGGCGGCGCGGTGATTGGACGTGTCCTGGTTGGTCTCGTCCTCACACGGTGCGATCCCGGCCTCCTCGCACACCGCCATCGTCTCGGTTCTTGTGAGCCTGAGAATCGGCCGGTGAGCGGATTGCATGCGAACGGCGCTGCCGGCCAAGCCGGCTCCTCGCAACAGGTTCAAGAGCACCGTCTCGGCTCGGTCGTTCGCAGTGTGGCCGACACAGACCCCGGCGGGCAGTGCGTGGTACCGCGCCGCACGAGCACGCGCTTCGAAGTTCGGCCCCGGGTCGAGCTCGAGTTGGCGGAGCTCGAAGGGCACACACCATGCAGCAGCGAGTGTCTCGACGAACGCAGCATCGGCCTCGGCCCCGGGGCGAACACCATGATGGATGTGCCAGATGGTGAACGACCGCTCGGCAACCCTCGCCAGCACCGCCATGGCCACACTGTCGGCACCACCACTCACGCCGAGGTGAAGCTCACCGTCGGGGAAGGCACATCGGTCGAGCAGGTCGGTGTTGGCCATCGATTCAGGCGGCGACGGACGAAGCTCGGACCCGGTCGATCCAGAGCTGCGGCTCGCGGATCTCGGCGATCGACGGCACGTTTGCCGGTTCGGACCAGGCGAGATCCATGAGTGCTGCACCGCCAGCCCTCTCGACCTCGGCGATGAACGATTCGCCCTCGGCGTATTGCTTGAGCTTGGCCTCGAACCCGGCGAGCCGTTGGAACACCTTGGTGAAACCACTGGCTCCCATACGCCGATTGCGCAGGACGCGGGCGAAGCGGTCCTGCGATGGAATCAGTCCGTGACCAGCACGGTCCATGGTGACGTCACCGTGACCCTCGAGCAGGCTCATGAGGCCAGCGACCTCGTTGATCACCTCGAGCTGCTCCTCGGAGGCGAACAGCGCCATGATGCCACCCTGATCCATCGGATCTTCACCGCGCCTGCGAGCTTCGAGCAAACGCTGTGCAGCAGCAAGGAACCGCTTGGGGTCGGGATCGACGGACTCCATCGTGCCATTGACCAGACCGAGGAAGTGTTCACGCATCCAGGGCACACCGGTGAACTGGGCCCGATGGGTGACCTCGTGCAGTGCAAGCCACAACCGAAACTCATCCGGTGGAAAGGCGTAGCGCTTCTCGAGTGCCAGGACATTCGGCGCCACGTAGTAGACGATGTCTTGTTCCTCGGGCTTTTCGTCCTCGATCACGAGCAAGTCGTATTGACCGAGCACCCGGGTGGACATCCAACCGAGCATTGCCCCGAGTTCGGCGCCGGCGAACTTGGGTCCGATGGTCGACGTTTTGTCGTCCATCTTGTCTTCGAGCTTGTCGGTGACTGGCTTCAGCAGCCGCTGGAACGACGCCAGATTGGCATCGACCCAACCCGCTCGATCCGTGACCCGACCACGTGCGTTGCCCGAAAGCGAGCGGAGACCGGTGCACGCAGCGACAAGGTCTTCGGCTTGCGCGGTGTAGCGGTCGAAATCATCCTCGAGCCCGTCGCGGTAGCGCGCTGCGGTGTACGGCTCGCGACCGGCGACCTTCCTGGCGACGGTGCGGGCGACGTCCCAGTCGACGGCGCCACTCATGTCAGTCGCGCGGGTAACGCTGGCGGGTCACCTGGGCGAGATACCCACCGACAGAGGCGACGATCGCCAGGATCGCCGAGACAGCGAGTACCGGTGCGATCCAGAAGTGCCAGACGACTGCAGAAAACATGCTTTCGAGTGTAGACGCCCTGGCTGCCCGACCCGCAGTCAGGCGACCGACACGGCCATGTCGACGACGACACCCCAGTGATCGGACGGCACGACACCATCGATCGGTGTCATCGCGAAGCGCTCGGCCTGCACGGGATTGCCGTTGGGGCGTCGGCGCGGCCACGAAACCAAGACATAGTCGAGTCGGCGCTCCGGCCACGCCGAATCGTTGACGTACGGGTTCGAGGCAGAGTAGGTCGCTCCGCTGCCGGTACCGACCAGTTCCCAGGCATCGGAGAACACGAGTCCAGGGACTGCGCCGGCAGATCGGCCGGTCAGACGCCGGATCTCGTCGCTGTCGGGCACGGCGTTCAGGTCGCCGACGAGTACCGGCGGTAACAGCCGATCCGGGGCGGCCCCACGACGCTCGGCGATCAGCCGAGCGATCTCGTCGAGTTGTCGACACCGCAGCGCGCTCTGATCGAAGCCGTGCGACAGATGGGTGGTGAAAACGTCCCATGGGCCAACCGGTGTCTCGATCTCGGCCCAGACCACCGTGCGATGTTTGGGCGCGGTTCCCACATCCAGGAATGCCCACCCCGAGTCGGTGATGGGCCACTGCGACGCGACAGCGTTCACCACACTGAAACGATCGTCCTCGCCGCCGGGTGCAGTCGCCACGAAGTACCCGAGTTCATCGCGCAGCCACGCGATCTGGTCGGGCTCGCGCCCACACAGCTCCTGCAATCCCACGACATCGGGGGCGACGGATCGCAACGTCGACGCGATGGCCGGTGTTCGAGCCTCGAGGTCACCATTGCGCCACCACGTGTTCCACGTGGCGAGACGCAACGTTGCAACCATGACACTCGACGTTACCCCCTGGTCACCGAGCCCTCGTTCGTTCTCGACGGCTCAGGTGTTGCGTGCTCAGTCGTCGAGGATTTTGCCTCGCATGCGGGGCACCACCATGGGCGCATGCAGCGAGCAGAAGTCCTGGTCGTTGTAGCGACTGAGTTGGGTTTCACATTCCGGTTCGAGGCAGACGCGGCCCACATCACTGACCGGGAGGTTTCGCTCGATGCTGGTGAATTTCTCTCCGATGACCCGCATGTCGGGTACAACGGAGCGACACCTCGCTGCGGTTCCACTCGTCATGGAACTGTCACGAAGCAATCCCGTTGGGGAGTTCATCATGTCAGCCACCATGACCGCCGTTGTGACCGTTGGAACCGGCGGTTTCGAGATGCTCGAACTGCAGCAGGTACCGATCCCGGTACCCGGAACCGGTGAGGTTCGGGTGAGGGTTCTTGCCGCTGGCGTGAACAACACCGAGATCAACACTCGGTTGGGCTGGTATGCCGCGTCGGTCACGCACTCGACCTGCGACACTGCCAGCGACGCCGCCCGGCCCGATGCTGCGGTGCACCGGCCCGATGGCGGTTGGAACGATGCGACACCCTGGCCACTGATCCAGGGCACCGACTGCTGCGGCATCGTCGACGAACTGGGCACCGGCGTCGACCCCGCGCTGCGTGGACGACGGGTGATCATCCGCGCCTGCATGCGTTCCGACGGCTGGGATTCCCTCGAGAACGTCTGGATGGCGTCGGACTTCGACGGTGCATTCGCAGAATATGTGAAGGTTCCGGCGTCAGAAGTGTTCCCCGTCGACTGTGACTGGAGCGACGCAGAACTCGGTGCGATCCCGTGCGCCTACGGAACCGCCGAGAACATGATCCGGAGAGCTGGCGTCAGGCAAGGCGACCGAGTGCTCGTCACCGGCGCGTCGGGTGGCACCGGATCTGCTTCGGTGCAGCTTGCTCGTCGTCGCGGTGCGCACGTCGTCGCCATGGCGTCGCTCCCGAAGTTCGACGCCGTCCGCCGACTCGGTGCGCACGAGGTGATCGAACGAGACACCATCCCCCACCCACAGTCGTTCGACGTCGTGGTCGACAACGTCGCCGGACCCGGTTTCTCGGCGGCCCTCGACTCGGTTGTACGCGGGGGTCGCTATGTGTCGTCAGGGGCCATCGCTGGGCCGATCGTCGAACTCGACATGCGCACCTTCTACCTCCGAGACATCCACATGATCGGATGTACCGCATGGGAGGAGCCGGTCTTTCCCGACCTCGTCGGCTACATCGAGCGGGGCGAGATCCGTCCCCTTGTCGCGAAAACGTTTCCGCTGGCCGAGATCGTGAGAGCCCAACAGGAGTTCTTGACCAAGGCCCATGTGGGCAAGTTTGTCTTGATCCCCTGATCAGTCCTCGTGCTGGGCGTCCACAATCGCCTGAAAGATACGAGCCTTGAGTCGGTCGGGAACCTGATCGTTGCATCGCCTGGAGACGACCTGGCGCAACTCGAACTCGAACGCATAGGTGGAGCCGCAGTGCCCACAAAAATCCAGATGGCTCTTGATGACGGTTCGACGCTCGACGGTCAGATGACCGTCGAGATAGTGGTACAGCTCCTGCAGCGCCTCCTGGCACTCACCAGAGCCGAACTCGGCACACGGATCGTCGGTCATGTCACGAAGCCCCCGCGTCGACGCCCACACCCGCTGACTCGGGCTCGGGCAGAAGACGATTTTCCTCTGCGAAACCGTGCAACCGCTTTTGCAGCTGCTTTCTTCCCCGGTGCAAGCGGCTCATCACCGTGCCGATCGGAACGTCGAGAATCTCGGCGATCTCCCTGTATGCGAACCCCTCGACGTCGGCCAAGATGACCGGCATCCGGTAGTGGTCAGGAAGGTCCTCGAGCGCAACCTTGATCTCGTCTTCGCCGAAGAGCTCCATGAGTTCATCTTCGGCAGAGCGACCGAGCACTGCGCTCTCGGCACTGCCGATCCGGCGGTAGAGGTAGAGGTCCTCGACATCGTCGATGTCGGATTCGTCGGGACGACGCTGCTTCTTGCGATACGCGTTGATGTAGGTGTTGGTGAGGATGCGGTACATCCACGCCTTCAGGTTGGTGCCTGCCTCGAACCGGTCGTAGGCGCGATACGCCTTGAGGTAGGTCTCCTGGACAAGGTCCTCGGCATCGGCGGCATTGCGAGTCATGCGAAGCGCCGCAGAGTACAAACCGCTCATCAGCGGCATGGCATCGTCGGCAAACATGGCCTTTTCTGCCACGGGACCTCCTGGGGAGTGCTCGGGCGCACCCCGAAACGAGAGCGAGCCCGAGAGGAGGATTGAACTCCTGACCTACGCTTTACGAGAGCGTCGCTCTACCAACTGAGCTACTCGGGCAGGACTGCAAAGGTACCAACGCAGCCCACGCGATCCTCTCGCCTCACCCCTGGAGCAGCGGGAGCTTGAGCAGCAGCGCCTGGAGCGCCA
>Ga0222718_10001714_pt1 | contig 20478 bp, 28 predicted proteins | sample C33_27DmetaG_FD_165045 | JGI IMG/M metagenome (GOLD analysis project Ga0222718, IMG submission 165045) | Estuarine water microbial communities from San Francisco Bay, California, United States - C33_27D | ecosystem: Environmental > Aquatic > Marine > Unclassified | place: USA: California... | reverse complement strand
GCTAATGTACCGTTGCATACAAAGAATATAGGGGGAGGAGATTCTTTTAATATATTTGAAGGTATAGGCAATGCTTGGGTGTTTGGAGAGGCTGATCAAACTGGAACAAAATATTGCCAAGTTGCAGGTAGATATGGACATCATAGTGGTATTAATGTCGACCTTGGAGGCAACGTCGGGATCGGGACGGTTTCGCCCGTATCAAAGCTTCATGTTCAAAGTGGATTTATAGGGGTTACTACAGGCCAAAAAATAGGTTGGATTTATAATCCAGGTTCAGATAACAATATGTATAACTACATAAGAACGGCCGACAATGGTGGTGTTCCAGCATCTGCTTTAGAAATATCAGGTTCTAACTGGACAAGTGGAAATGTAGCAGGGGTAAAATTTACGCACGTGACTGGAGGTGAAATTATGACAATAATGACTGGAGGAAACGTCGGGATCGGAACGACTTCACCTTCTAAAACACTAGAAATTCAAGCCAATAATAATAGTACAACCGATACTACCGGGTTAATTATAACTAATGCTAGCGCACAATCAGGAACTATTGCAGGTATTGTATTTAAAAATTACGACAATAATCAAGCGTATATACGTTCTCCAAGAACAGGAAATACTTCAGGGGTTTTAACTTTTGGCACTGCCCCTTCTACCTCCGGGGTTGGTGAAAGCGGAATTGTAGAAAGAATGCGTATAACATCTGGGGGGGATGTTTTATTTGGAACAACAGGAACCCCTAATGGAACTTCTGTTTATGGAAGTGCTTTTACTGATGAAACTTCAAATAGGATGATATTAAGAATGGCATCATCTACAACAGGAGCTGTAAATTTAGTACAGTTTTATAATGGAAATGGATTAGTAGGTAAAATTCAAACAAATGGTTTTGCAACATCTTACATAGCATCTTCTGACTACAGATTAAAAGAAAATGTGGTAGAAATGACTGGTGCTTTAGATAGAGTAAGTCAATTAAAACCTAGTAGATTTAATTTTATAGCAGATGCAGATAAAACAGTAGATGGCTTCTTAGCTCACGAAGTACAAAAAATAGTGCCTGAAGCTATTACAGGAGAAAAAGATGCAGTAGATGAAGACGGCAATCCAGAATATCAAGGTATTGACCAATCAAAATTAGTACCATTATTAGTAGGTGCTATAAAAGAATTAGAGGCAAGAGTAAAAGAATTAGAAAATAAATAATATGGCAATAATATATTCATACCCATTAAATACACCTAAACGAGAGGATTTACTTATAGGTACTGTAACTTATGATGAAAATGCGCAGGATCCAGTTGTTGGTAATCCTACAGTTAGTTTTACAGTTGGGTCATTGCTTGATTTAGTTGCGGCCCAAGGTGCAGCACAAAATTTACAACAAGTTACGAATATAGGTAATACAACAACTAACTCTATTGTTATATCTAATAGTTTAAAGGTTGCAGGTGGATATTATGATTCAAGTAATCAACCAGGGACAGCTGGGCAATTACTTAGTTCAACCGCCACAGGAACACAATGGGTTAACGTTGCAGCACAAGGTGTGACAAGTGTTGGTTTATCAATGCCAGCTGCATTTACAGTGACTAATTCACCAATAACTCAGTCTGGAACATTAACAGTTACAGGCGCAGGTACAGCTGCTCAATATATAAATGGTTTAGGTAATTTAGTTACTTTTCCAACTATACCAGCACCATATGTTTTACCAGTTGCTACAACCGTAGCGCTTGGTGGTATAAAAATAGGTTATACAGAGGCTGGTAAAAATTATCCATTAGAATTAGACAACGAACAAGCTTATGTAAATGTACCCTGGACAGATACAGTTTACTCATTACCTTTAGCCGCTGATGGCACAAGAGGCGGTGTACAAATAGGTTATGTAGAAAACGGTAAAAATTATCCTGTAGAACTTAGTAGTGAAAAAATGTTTGTTAACGTTCCTTGGACCGACACGCCTTATGTACTACCGGTTGCTACAACTACAGATTTAGGCGGAGTAAAAATAGGTTATACTACAGATGCTACAGCAAGAAATTATGCAGTATCTTTAGATAATGAACAAATGCTTGTTAATGTCCCTTGGACAGACACCCAAACTGTTCAAACTATAACAGGTACTGGGTCAGACAATACTGATTCTGGTATATTATTAAGTGATAGCGGTGGAACTGTTTTAATATTAGGTTCTGGAAGTGTTACAGCTTCACAAAGTGGTAATACTATAACATTAACTGGTACAGATACTGGTGTAACAGGAGTAACTTTAGCCACAGCGGATTCAGCAGGTGCGCCTTTAGTTGAAAGTATAGCTAACAGAGAATTAACTCTAACATCAGCTAAATATATTGGTGGTGCTAATGTAGGTTATGTACCTGAAGGTGGAACATCATCTACTTACTTGAAAGGTGACGGTACTTGGGAAGCAATACCTACAGGTTTAATATTTAAGGGAACTTGGGATGCTTCTGGTGGTGGTGGTGGAAGTCCAGATTTAACTTTAGCAGCTAACAAAGGTGCGGGGTTTTTATGGATATGTGATGTTGCTGGAACTGCTTACCCAAACGGAGGAACTAATGAACCTAGCACATGGAATTTAGGAGATTGGGCTGTTTATGATGGAACTGCTTGGACTAGAGTACCTGCTACAAACTCAGGTGTAACTAGTTTAACAACAACTGATGGTACTTTTATTAATTTAACACCTAACGCAGCAACAACCGGTGCTGTAACCGTTACAGCTGATCTAAGCGCTGCTGATGGCAATTCTGATACTAGTACAAGGTTTTTAAGTAAAGATAACACCTGGGATGTCCCTAGTTATACAACAGATACTAATACGCAAAACATATACACAAATTCTTGGCAACAATCTACAAACGATATAATATTAAGAAAAGTTTTAAGCGGTGCAGGCAGTGGAACACAAGATATAAAAATAGTTAAAGGTGCTAATATAACTTTTACATACACCGATGCAAATAATTTTACTATCGAAGCTACAGATACTCAAGAAAATACAACTTGGTATGTAAGAGATGCAAACGATGATGATAAAACGGTTAATAATTTAAAGTATTTAAAGTTTGTTACAGCAACAGGTGCATTAGACACAGCTCTTACAGGCGCAGGTAGCACAAGTGATCCTTATTTAATGACGCTTACATCGCCAGATACCAACACCACATATAGTGCTATGACCACCTCTACATTAGGTTTAGGTAAGATTAGATATGATTTTGGTTCTACACCAGCCGCAGAAGCTCAATCAGAAACGGCAGGTAGAACTTATGGTGTAACAAAAAATGCTAGTGATCAATTAGTAGTAAATGTACCTTGGTCAAGTGGTGGAACTTATGATTGGACTATAAAAGATAACGCAACAAATCCAGCTTCAAGTGTAGTCGACAGTGGAGAAACAATACAATTTGTTACAGCTACAGGTGATTTAGGTACAGCATTAACAGAACCTACAACTGGTAATTTTGTAATGACATTGACATCGCCTAACACAACATATAGTAATTTTACAGCCGCTACAGCTCAAGCTGCAGGCGCTAGTGGTCTTGTTGTAGCACCACCGGCTGGTGCACAAGGTAAATTTTTAAGAGGAGATGCAACATGGGTAAATGAAACAACATATAGTACGTTTACAGGTGCTGATGGTACAAACGCGGGTACATCAGGTTTAGTACCTGCTCCTGCAGCCACAGATAATATTAAATTTTTAAAAGGTGACGGATCTTGGGCTACTCCACCTGACAACCAAGGTGTAGAAACTTTTACAAATACTAATGGAACTTATATTTCAGCTACTGAAAATTCAACAGCCACAGGAGCTGTAACAATGGGTACTATAGATTTATCAGCTGTTGATGGAACTTCTAGTACATCTACAAGATTTTTAAGCAAAGACAATACGTGGGACGTGCCTAGCTATTCAGATAATAACACTTATAGTTTAGGTAGTGGTAACACTAAAGTAATAACTTTAACTGACACTAGTACTAGTACAGTTGCTGGTACAGTTACTTTTAAAGATGGTTCTGATATATCAATATCTAGTAGTGCAAATAATGAAATAACTATAACAAACGACGCACCTGATACAGGTATACCGGCTGTTATTTCTGATGGTGCTGCTACTCCAAGTTTATCTTTAGCTACCAATGTTACAAAGACTATGGTTAGATCAGCTATTGATGCCGGAACAATGAATAGTTTTACAGTATCAGCCGACACTAATACAGCGGCAACCAGTATAAGCAACGGTGATACATTATCTATATTAGGTGGAACAAATTGTGATACTGTTTCAAATCCAGACGGAACCATTACAATAAACGCTACAGATAATAATACAACATATACAGCAGGTAATGGAATTAATTTTAGTGGTAATCCAGCAACTCAAATAAATGCTGATATAAATTATATAAGCACTAGTGGTAGTAATAATTATCTAAAACTAGGAGCAGATGATAGAGGAACAACAGTTCCAACACAAGGTGAGATTGTTTATTTAGGCACAGGTAATGATGAAATTACTAGTAGGGCTTATGTTAGTGACCTACCTTTTACAAATAACACTGGAACAGTTACAAGTATTGCAACTGGAAATGGTCTTTCAGGTGGAACTATTACTTCTACTGGTACGCTTACAATGTCAGGTTCATATTCTGGAGATTTTTCAGTTATAGGAACAGGTTGGTTAACAGCTGAAGGTAACGTTGCAAATACTAATCCGCCTATTAGTTATGGGGTTGCTTTAGGTTGGAACCAATCAGGTGGTAGTGCAGAATCTAACTTATGGTTTAGAGATAATACTACAAGTCACGCTAACAATAAACTTGATATATCGAGTTATAATGGTACGTCAGATGTTAAAGTCTTAAGGTTGCATGGTAATAAGCTTGTTGATTTTAATGGTAACGCTTCGGCTCAAGGAACAACTTTTCTTTATAATTCTGGAGCAACATCTTATTTGGCAGCAAATAAATATACTTTAATAGGAAATCATAGCAACCCAACCAATACTGCTGCAACTTTTTATGACCAATCAGGTCAAGGGCCTACAATATCTGGTTTTGCAGTTTGTTTTAGAACAGGAAGTACACCAGTCCAAACGGGTAAATTAAATTCAAGTGGTACTTTGACTGTACTTGGTGATGTTGTTGCGTACGGTTCTCCATCAGATAAAAAATTAAAGAAAAATATAAAACCTGTAAAAAATGCTTTAGAAAAAACAATGAAACTAAAAGGTGTAACGTTTGATTGGAAAGAAAAATCAGAAGGTATACTTGATATAAAAGAAGATATAGGATTTATAGCTCAAGACGTTCAAGAAGTTTTACCTGAACTTGTTAGAGAAAATGACAACGGTATGCTATCGATGAGACATCAAGGTATAACACCAATACTAGTCGAAGCTATTAAAGAATTAAAAGCTGAAATAGAAGAACTAAAGAAAAAAATTAAATAATGGCAGTACCAAATACAAATATATCAATGTTAGGAATAGCTAAAGAGTTATATTATAATAATTATAGCTCTAGTGGTTCAATTACTGGCCCTATACACATGTATGATTTAATGAATTCTGGCCAAGCAGCTGGTTCAGGAGTAAGTTATCCAGCTTGGAATAATTCTCCTTGCTCTTCAAACCCTCCGTATGGTCCAGCTTTTAGTTCAGATTTTACAGCTATTACAGCAACATACTATGATGGAACTCAAACTCCTCCTAATGTGCCTATAACTGTTTATTTTATAACAGCAGAGTGGACAAATGGTGAAACATGGGTTAATTCACTTGGTGCTCAAGGTTTTGAAAGTATTTCTAATTTAAATAACCCTACACCATTGAGCAACCAAAGAGGAACATACAATTATGATTATACGACGTGTGGTAATGATTTTGTAGTTGATGGAAGCGGAAGAATAACATATACTAATCCAATCTGTTAAAATGCCTTATCCATATCCATATAAATTTAGTGATTGGGCTGGTTATAATAGAGCTTGTCCAGACGAAAGTGGAATTGCCTCTATGAACGTCAATGGTAATTTTTTAAACAGAACTGGTTGGAGTGATGGTGTTGTTGGAAGTTCTACTGGTACATCTGTTGCTAAAAGTTTAATAGGTGGCGCTCAAACATCAGGATCTGCTATTATAACAGGTATTTATGGTTTAACAACTAATAATGGTTTTTTAAAATTTGCATTAAACAATGGAGATAATGGCGCTACAAATATTCCTGATAATTGGAATAAATTAACATTAAGTTGGTCTGGTGGATCAGCTGTTTATATACGATCAAATGCTAGTGTTAGCAAACAATCTGGTCAATATGTTGCTAGCGATTGGGTTTGGACTTGGTATGATTCAGGTAGTTCAACAACAGTACCTTGGTCACCTAATACAGCAAGCGTAACGTGGGTTATTTCACAATCATCAAATTAATAAATTAAAACAATAAAAAATGGCAATTACTTACAAATGGACAATTAACCAAATGAATGCACACATCCAAGCTGAAGGCGAGGACAACGTGATATATACAGTGCATTGGACTTATTCAGGTTCTGAAGAATCTGGAGGACAACAATATCAAGCAAGTCAAATAGGTGCTCAAAGCTTTACTTATGTAGCTGGAGAACCTTTTACACCTTATGCAGATACTGAAGCTTTTGAAAACATAGTGATCGGATGGCTTGAAGATGCATTAGATGTAGCTGCAATGGCTAAATCTATTGAAGATAATATTAAGCTTCAAATTACACCTGTAAACGAAGATTTATACTTTACATGGCAAAACCCACCTATACCACCAGTTGAATAGTGTAAGTTTTGTAAAAAACAAGTGATAGTATAACTAAACCTATATCACTGTGGTAGTGATATAAACCAAAAATAATGTTTAACCCTTAAAACCAAAAAACGATGACTTATTTTTATTCGTTGACCTCTTCAATGGGTCAACCCAAAACACCACAAATTTCCGAAGAAACTATTAAAGCTTGGAAGCACTTAGCTGAAAAGAAAAACTGGAGAATAGTTCAGTTACCTAATGGTTATTTTCAAACCGAGTACAAAGACCCCAGCTGTGATTGTAACGAAGACGAATGTTGCGACAGATGGTTCGATGTAACTAGACGTGAAACTTTAGAATCTGCTGAAGCTGCTATCGACGGTAGTGTTGATCACTATCAAAAGAAAGTGGATTTTATTAAAGGACCTAAAGTTGTCAAAACATTCAAATAATACTAAATCAAATTAAATTAAATTAAATTATGTCAAATGCAATTGTAAAAAATCTGAACTTTGGTTCGGATGCTAAAAACAATGTGTTTGCTGGTATTACGAAACTTACACAAGCTGTTAGCTCCACATTAGGGGCTAGCGGTAAGTGTGTTATTTTAGAAGATACAACAGGCAAACCAATTATTACAAAAGATGGTGTAACAGTAGCGGAATCAGTTATACTTTTAGATCCAGTAGAAAACATGGGTGCGACTTTATTAAAAGAAGCTGCAAGAAAAACTGTTAAAGAAGCTGGAGATGGAACTACAACAGCTACAGTATTAGCTCATTCAATATTACAAGAAGCTTATAAACTAGAAAAAAAGTTTACATCCAGAGAAATAAAACAAGGTATTTTATCAACAACACAAAAAGTAATTGATCATTTACAAGAAAATTCTATACCTGTACAAGGGGATATGATAGATCAAGTTGCAACTATATCTACAAACAATGATCCAGAGTTAGGTAAAATTATAGCTGATGCATTTAGATCTGTAGGTAAAAACGGTGTTGTTGTGTTAGAACCAACAGAATTACCAGAAACTACATTTGAATTAGTTGATGGTGTTCCTTATAATAGAGGATTAAAGAATATACATTTTGTAACAAACAAAGAATCTAAAACTGCTGAACTAGATAAGCCATTAGTATTATTAGTTGAATCAGAAATAGAAAACATAAGAAAAATACAAAATGTCTTAGAACATGTTATTAAAAATAACAGATCTTTACTTATTATAGCTGACGTTAGCCAACAAGTGTTATCAGCTTTAGCTATGAATAAAGTTAAAGGTAATATAAAAGTAAATGTAATTGACGCACCTGTATATGGTATAAGCAAGAAAGAAACACTAGATGATCTTTCAATATTAACAGGAGCAACAATTATAAATGAAGATTTAGGAGATGATATTGATTTAATAGGACCAGAACATTTAGGTGAATGTTTAAAAAGTGTTACAGAACAAAATGAAACTGTTTTACATTTGATTGAAACAACTGATGATGTTAAATCAATGATTAAAAAGCTAGAAGATGAACTTGTTGAATGCACAGATCCTGTACTAACAGTTAAGTTAGAAAAAAGACTAGCAAGACTATCAGCTAAAGTAGCTATTGTAAAGGTAGGTGCTAACTCTGAGGTTGAGTTACAAGAAAAGCAAGCTAGAGTAGAAGACGCAATATGCGCAACTAAAGCTGCTATAAAACAAGGTATAGTACCGGGTGGTGGTATAGCTTTATTAAATGCTGCTGATGAAATAAAAGTTAATACGGAGTCAGAGCAAGCGTTACTAGAAGCTATTAAAGCACCTTTTAAGACCATTTTACATAACGCAGGTATTGAAGACTATAAAATGCCAACAAGCAAAGGAGATGGTTTAAATGTTGTTACAGGAAATATGGTAAACATGATTGAGTCAGGGATTATTGATCCTTTACTTGTAACTAAAAGTGCTTTAAACAATGCAGCTTCTGTAGCTACTACTATTTTATCAACCGATTGTGTAATCAATAACTTAAGAATAGGTAATGAAAGCAATAGGTAAAAACTTAGTGGTTAAAATATCAAAAGCCGGTATATCTAAAACTCAAGGTGGTTTACTATTAGGTGAAAAACAAAGAGAAGATATAAGATATGCTGAAGGAACTGTAGTATCAGCAGGAGCTGATGCAGGTGGTTTAAAAGCAAATGATGTTATTTATTTTGATAAAAATAATTCACATCAAATAGAAGTTAAAGACGAAATCTATAATGTAGTTAAGCTAGATCACGTAGTTATTGTTTTATGAGAATAGAACCTAGTGACATAAGAGAGTTAAACCTTTTAAAACATTATAGAATTATTAGAAAGTGGGCTTGTAAAAATTACGAGTTAAATGATGCAGACTTAGAGTTATTAATATATTTCGATTGCATGGATCTTTTTACACGAGAAGATTTTAAAATCGGTACGTATTCTTATAGTTGGGATAATAGACGCTGGAACAGATTACTTAAAGAAGGTTGGATAACGGTTTGGAGAAAACATAATCGCACAACCCAAAAGTATAATATTTATAAAGTTTCCTTCAAGTGTAAACAACTAATAAGTCGTATGTACCGAATTATGCTAGGAACAGAGGATATACCTACAAGTCTACATCGTAATAAAATAATGAAAGGTAAAACCTATATGGATAAAGTAATGATTACATCCATTAACAATGTTAACAAAGATAAAAACCGATAATCATGGGAAAAAAAGAAAAAAAAGTAGAGGTAAAAGAATTATCTCCTATTGACAAAAAGATTGCCAAGTTAGAAGCTAAAATCAAAGTTTTAAAATCTAAAAAATAAAGATATGATTAATCCTAATAAATTTGCTAATCAAAAAATCCAAGAATTAGGTAAAAGTCTTTTTCAAGGAGAAGAAATGGCTCAGCAAATGGCTAACAAGCAATTAGATCAACCGGTTCCTCCTCCAGGTCCTTATGGTGATATGAATCCTATAATGAACAAAGAAAGTAGAGAAGCTAGAAGACAAGAAAGAAAAAACATTAGAATGGCTAATAAAGCTTTACGAAGTTCAAGAAGAGAAAGAGCTAAAGGTGTAAAAGAACAAGGTCAAGAAAATTATAGCTATGATGGTTATGAAAAAGGTAGATATAATAAAAAAGGTGATGATATAGAATATGGTAAAGTAAAAAGATATTCTAAAAAAAATCCACCAGATGGATCAGATGCAAGTTTTGGTATTAGTGGTTATGTAAATAATAAAAAAGAATTTAAAAGTGCTTTAAATCAAAACGACCCTAAGTATAAAAGAGTAAACGTTCAAGATTTAGAAGACATGGGAAGAGTTAAGTCTGATGAAAAAGGTAAATATGTTGTTAACTCTGATGAAATGAAAACAGGATCATCTAAAGATACATTAAGATTTCCTAGAGGTGCAAAGCATTATACAGGTAGAGATTACAAAGTAGGTGAAATGATTGATGAAAGCGATTTTGAAGACTTTGCAAAAGACGTAAATAAAACATAATATTATGAGCAAAAAAGGACAATATGGTAGCGATGCAGTATGGGGTGGACCTCATACACCATCAAACTTAAAAAAAGGTAATCCAAGATATGGTATGGATCCGATGCAAGTTTTAAAAGCCGATCTTCCATATAAAGCAGGACCAATTAGCAGTATTGCTAAAAGATAGTAAAATTTCACTAAAATGAGTGATAGAATAAGTGAACACATCTCGCTTAAAGAAGGGATTAAATCTCACACAGCTACTAGGCTTGGTATTGATAATACACCTAGAGAAATAGATTTAATTAACATGAAAACTATTGCAGAACAAGTGTTTGAACCTCTACGTAAATGGGTGGGCGGTCCAATCGCTATTAATAGTTTCTATCGCTCGCCCCAACTCAATTCTGCTATTGGCGGAAGCACAACCTCTCAACATTGTATTGGTTGCGCGCTTGACCTAGATGATAACTATGGTCATAAGACTAATGCAGAGATGTATGAGTATATAAAAAATAATTTAGATTTCGATCAGATTATTTGGGAATTTGGCACAGATGAAAATCCTAATTGGGTACATGTGAGTTATGTATCTGAAGACGCTAACAGAAGAAGATGTTTACAAGCCTATAAAGAAAACGGTAAAACTAAATACAAAATAATATGAACTCACCTTTTTTTAAAAAAATGATGAAAAACCCGTGCTGGAAAGGCTATGAGGCTTATGGTATGAAAACTAAAAACGGTAGAAAAGTACCTAACTGTGTTCCTAAGAAAAAGAAAAAGTAATGGCATTTAAATTACCAGGCAGTCCATTTGAAATGAGAAAAACTACCCAAGGCAAAGGTAGAACTTTTAGAAAAACAGAAGAGGGTGCTGGTATGACTGAAACAGGTGTTAAACAATATAGAAAAGAAAACCCTGGAAGTAAATTAAAAACCGCAGTAACTGGTAAAGTTAAACCAGGAAGTAAAGCTGCCAAAAGAAGAAAATCATTCTGCGCTAGATCAAAAGGCTGGACCGGTGAAAGAGGTAAAGCTGCTAGAAGAAGGTGGAAATGTTAAATAAAAAAAAATAAAAAAAATGATTAGAAATTATTACACTGATTCTTATAAGTCTGGAATAGCTGTAACACCAAGTGATACATTATTATTGGACGGCAGAACAAAATCAACAACACCGCAAAGCTCGTGGAAACAATATAACTTATATGTTGGTAATTCACCAACTACACTACCTGTAACAACAACTAACGATAACAATGCTGTAAGTAACTCAGCTAACGTTGGTTTAAAATCACCTAACCCACAAATTAAGGTTGGTATGAGAGTAACAGGTGCTGGTTTACCAGCTGATGGTCTTTTAATAGCTAGTGTAACAGATGCTAGTAATTACGTTTTAGCACAAGCTGACACTATAGCTGCTGATGCAACTCTTACATATAGTTATGATACAGAGGCTATTTTAAAAGTACACACTGTAAACGATGAAGTGGTAACATTTGTAAAACCTGCTCAAGGTTTTGTATTACCAGTTAGCGTTGTACAAGTTTATTCAACTGGTACAAGTGGTGGTGTAACAGATCTAATTGCGTTAAGTTAATATCATGAATCAACCATTTTACAAAACCGGTTGGATACAAGATGTAACTAAAAGTATAAAAAAAAGAGGTACAAAAGGTGTTTGTACGGGGTCTAAATTTGGTGGACCATCTTGTCCTCCAGGAAGTAAAAGATACAACTTAGCAAAAACCTTTAGAAAAATGTCTAAAAAATAAATAAAAAAAAACAATATTATGCCAAACATTAGTAAAAAAGTAGCTTACGACGTAAAAGAAGCTAGCAATCAATCACTTTCTAAAAGTGCAAAAAAACATTATGCAGAAAATGCACAAGCAGGTTCTAAATCAGATTCAAAGCATGGCTCTTGGATTTCTAAACACATGTCTTAGTTATGGGAAAATATAAACACGAAGGAAAAGGTAGAAATATTTCTGTAAGCGGAGGCCAAGAAAGAAAAGACTTGTTTAAAGATATGTCTGGAGGTTATAATGCTATGGGTGATTCAAATAGCCCTAATTATAAATACAACGGAAGTGCGTTTAAACAAAGATATAGTGCTCCAATGGAATTAACAGCTGAAGGTAAGAAAAAAATATTAGCTAGCGATGCAAATCCTGAGTTTAAGGCGGCTATAGCTGAACAACCTTTAGATATGAAAGGATCACATTCACCTATGTATGGTTATTCAAGTGACGCACAAAGAAAAGCTGTTCACGCAAGTAAAGCTGATGGTGGAAAAGGTAATCCTAATAAAATGAAAGGTTCTCCAATGTACAAAAGTAGTTGTACAAGTGGAGGAAGTTCTAAATCTCCATATAAAAAAATAGGAGATCCTAATAAAAAAATGGACAGATTATCTGCTAAACATAAATCACTTTATGATCGTTTTGAAATGGGTCAAACTAGTGAAGCTGAAGAACAAAGAATGTATAAGCTAGAAGATCGCATGGATAAAATAGGTAAAAAAATAAAGAAAAACAAAAGTAAAAATAAATAACAACAATCAATAAACATTAACAAAAAACAAAAACAATTATTATGGCAAAATTTATCTCAATCTATTCATCAGGATCAGGTCTTGATGGAGGTGACGTTTTAGTAGGAGTTGACGGCATCGTAGGTGTTGACGCGGCTTCAGGAACAAGTACAGTTATCAAATTAAACGGTGGTGTAATCGACGAATGTACTATTACTCACGACACAACAGGAACTATTCCATCCGTAAGAGATGCGATTAATTACGCATTAACCGCTAATCCAGGTGGTGTAAAAGCTAAAGTAAAGCTTCCAGAAGGTATTACAGTTTCTAACGTAGTATTCTCGTAATGAAACCAAAAGGCTTAGGTGATAGAATAGAAGATTTCACTAAAGCAACTGGTATTAAAAAAGTTGTTGATTCAGTGTCACAGGGTTTAAACATACCCTGTGGCTGTCAACAGCGTAAAGAAAAACTTAATAAAATATTTCCTGGGAAGTAATGGCTTTTAAAATTAATCCACCATACGTTATAGATAACACCCCAATTTACAATGTAAATTTAGAGGATGGTGTGTTAGGAAAAGCAGACAGAAACGGAAGTATTTTAATAAATAAAAATATTAAAGATCCAAAACAAATTGAAGATGTTGTCAGGCATGAGAAAGTTCATATTGATCAAATGAAACGAGGTGATTTGGATTATGATGATAGTGCAGTTTACTGGAAAGGTAAACGTTATTCAAGAAAAACAATGGAGGAAGGTGCTAAAAACCTGCCTTGGGAAAAAGAAGCTTATGCCAGATCCTAAAAAGAAATTTAAAGATACGACAGTAGGTAAACTATTGTTTGGTGCCGCATCATTAGTCAATCCTGCATTAGGTAGCGTACTAAGTGGTGTAACTTCACCAGCTGAAGCTATTGCTGCTATCGGTAAATCTGATGTAAGTGGTGAAGATAAAATAAAACTACAACAGCTTATATTTGAACAACAAAATAAAGAAATGGAAGCTGTTACATCAAGATGGCAAGCCGATTCAATATCAGATTCATGGCTTTCTAAAAACGTACGCCCATTAGTATTAGTGTGGTGTATTGTTATATTTTCATTAGCTGGTATATTAGACAGCGTTGAATCAATACCATTTCATATAGGAGTAACCTGGAACGACACATTTGAAAAAGTAATGATGGCTGTTGTTTTAGCTTATTTCGGTGGACGAAGTAGTGAAAAAGTTACAAGTATATTTAAAAAATAAATAAAACCTGTAACTATATTAATACATTAATAACCAATTAAATTAAATTAAAATGAGTGAAGTAAAATCAATTTCCAAAGACCAATTAGAAAAGATTCAAGATTTTCAAAAAGAGTTAAACAAACTTTTAAATGAAACAGGTTTCTTAGAAGCCCAAAAAACCGCAGTATTAGCTAAGTTCCATGAAGTTAACAAACAAACTGAAGACTTTAAAAAAGAACTAGAAGAAGAATACGGTTCGATTAACATTAATCTTGAAGACGGTTCTTATACTCCTATCGAAAAAGAAGAAGAAGTTAAGGAGTAATGTCATCTGTTATTAGAAAGATCAGCATTGGATCTGATTATAAAACTGATGCAATGCATTATTCTCTAACTCAATCAGTATATGGAGGTCACACTATATCTCATATACTTTTTGACTCAGAAGATAATTCTTATAACATTTACATTAAAAAAAACAACGAGGTATTGCCGTGGAAGAAATTTAATTCTAACATGGCTATATCCGTTGAGTATGATTTAGAATACTAATGAAAAGTATTTTCGATTTTATCGTTGAGCCTTACGGCCAGCGATATAATAATGAAGTTAAGGTAGGTGACAAAAGCCTAATAATTAACACTAAGTCAGAAAGTTTTAAATCTGTTAATAATATAGCTAAAGTTATAGCTGTACCCAAAGCTTATAAAACACCTGTAAAACCAGGTGATTTAATTATGATTCATCATAATGTGTTTAGAAGATTTTTTGATATAAGAGGGCAAGAGAAAAATAGTAAGTCTTATTTTAAAGACGGTATGTATTTTGTTCAATTAAATCAAGTTTATTTATATAAATCTAAAGACAAATGGAAAGCTTTTGGTGATAGATGCTTTATAAATCCGATTCATAACAATGACGATCTAGACGCTAATTTAGAAGAAAGACTCATTGGTATACTAAAATATGGTAATAGTTCCTTAGAAGCGTTAGAAATACACGAGGGAGACCTAGTTGGTTACACGCCGTTTGGTGAATATGATTTTATAGTGGATGGCAAGCGTCTTTATTGTATGAAATCAAATGATATTGTAATTAAGTATGAACGTCAAGGAAACGAAAAAGAATATAATCCAAGCTGGGCACAGAGCGGTTGAAGAACTTATAAAGGTAGCTAAAGAAGCTATAGTTGATTCTGATGATGATATATCAGCTGATAGATTAAAAAACGCAGCGGCAACAAAAAAGCTAGCTATATTTGATGCTTTTGAAATACTTAATCGTATTAAAGAAGAAGAAGATATGTTAAATGATAAACCAAAAGAAGAAAAGAAAAAAGAAGCTTTTGGAGGATTTGCAGAAAGAAGATCTAAATAATGTATAAGCAAACTTTATATAAGGTAATTGATCATATAAAACCCCATGTAATAAAAAGATTAAATAAATCTAAAAAATGGGAGTACGGTTATAACAAAGAACACGATGTTATAGTTATATCTAAGAGTGGTCAAATAGGTGAGGTTTATGAAATACAAAATTTAAAAATAGCATTACCAAAAGAAAAAGATGTTAATAAGGATTACGATAAATGGCAAGTACATGAGTATCCCAAAGCATTAAAAAAAATCAAAACAATATTTGACTGGAAACAGTATCCAGACGATTTTAAAGAAAAATGGTATGCGTATATTGATAGAGAATTTGCTAGGCGCCACGAAGGCTATTGGTTCACTAATAAAGGTAAAGCTACTTATATTACTGGTACTCATTACATGTACCTGCAGTGGTCCAAGATTGATGTTGGGCAAGCAGATTTTAGGGAAGCAAACAGATTATTCTTTATATTCTGGGAAGCTTGTAAAGCAGATAAACGTTGCTACGGAATGTGCTATCTCAAAAACAGACGGTCTGGTTTTTCATTCATGGCATCAGGCGAAACTGTCAACCTTGCCACTATCTCTAGTGATGCTAGATACGGCGTCTTATCAAAGTCAGGGGCTGATGCGAAAAAAATGTTTACCGATAAAATCGTACCAATTTCCGTCAACTATCCGTTTTTCTTCAAACCGATTCAAGACGGTATGGATCGACCAAAAACAGAACTTGCTTACAGAGTTCCAGCCAGTAGGTTTACAAGACGTAAACTAGATAGTAACGAACAACTTGAAGAATTAGAAGGATTAGATACAACTATTGACTGGAAAAATACAGGAGACAACAGTTATGATGGTGAAAAATTAAAACTACTTGTACATGATGAATCTGGTAAGTGGGAAAAACCTGACAACATATTAAACAACTGGAGGGTTACAAAAACCTGTTTGCGATTAGGTTCTAGAATTATAGGTAAATGTATGATGGGCTCAACGTCAAATGCTTTAGATAAAGGCGGTAGAAACTATAAAAAATTATATGATGATTCAGACGTTACCAGAAGAAACCGCAATGGGCAGACTAGCTCGGGATTATATAGCCTGTTCATACCTATGGAATGGAATTACGAAGGATACATTGATTCTTATGGGTTACCTGTCTTCGAAACACCGCAAAAACCTAAAAAAGGACCAGATGGTTTCCCCATTGAAATCGGTGTTATCGAACACTGGGAAAATGAAGTAGAAGGTCTTAAGGACGATCCTGATGCACTTAATGAATTATATAGACAGTTTCCACGTACTGAAAAACATGCTTTCAGAGATGAGACAAAACAATCTTTATTTAATTTAACAAAAATTTACGAACAAATAGATTATAATGAAGATTTAAAAAATTCTAATGTTGTTACACAAGGTAATTTTATGTGGGAAGGTGGGATTAGAGATACAAGCGTTCAGTTTGTTCCTAGCAAACAAGGTAGATTTTTAGTTTCTTGGGTACCAGATGTTCAACAACAAAATAGATTTATTGTTAAAAATGGTATGAAATATCCTGCTAACGAACACATGGGAGCGTTTGGATGTGACTCATATGATATATCAGGAACAGTAGATGGTAGAGGATCAAAAGGCGCATTACACGGTTTAACTAAGTTTACTATGGACACTTGTCCACCTAACTTATTTTTTTTAGAATATATAGCTAGACCACAAACAGCTGAAACATTTTTTGAAGACGTACTTATGGCATTACATTTTTATGGTATGCCAATACTTGCTGAAAATAATAAACCTAGATTATTATATCATTTAAAAAGAAGAGGTTATAGAGGTTACTCTATGAACAGACCAGATAAAACAATGTATAAATTATCTGTAACTGAAAAAGAAATAGGTGGTATACCTAATTCAAGTGAAGATGTTAAGCAAGCTCACGCTGCGGCTATTGAATCTTATATTGAAATGTTTGTTGGTTATAATAACGAACAATATGGAACAATGTATTTTCAAAGAACATTAGAAGACTGGGCTGCATTTGATATAAACAAAAGAACAAAACATGATGCATCTATAAGCTCTGGCTTAGCTATCATGGCTTGTAATAAAAATAAATATAGACCTGTGCCTGAAATTATAAAAGAAAAAGTAAGTTTAAATTTTTCTAAATATGACAACAAAGGTTATAAATCAAAAATAATTAATTAGATGATTAATACGAGTACTAATAGTTCCTTTCCTAGTCAGGTGGTACCTGTCGCAGAAAAGCTTAGTTTAGAGTATGGTCTGCAAGTAGGGCAAGCCATTGAATATGAGTGGTTTAGAGGTGGAGGAGTTAACGGGACGAGATGGCAAAAAGGTTTTCAAAACTTTAATAGATTAAGATTATACGCTAGAGGTGAACAACCTGTACAAAAATATAAAGATGAATTATCAATTAATGGTGATTTATCTTATTTAAATTTAGACTGGAAGCCAGTACCTATTATCCCAAAATTTGTGGATATAGTTGTTAACGGTATATCATCAAAAAATTATGATATAAAAGCTTACGCTCAAGATCCTTTTTCACAAAAACAAAGAACTAACTATGCTTCGTCTATATTAAGAGACATGTTATCAAAGCCTTTACTTGATAATATACAGCAAAATTTAGGTGTGGATGTTTATAATGTAGTTGATCCTGCTAATTTACCACAGTCAAAAGAAGAACTTGAGGTGCATATGCAATTAAACTATAAACAATCTGTAGAAATTGCTGAAGAAGAAGTTATTAACAACGTATTAGATTTTAATAAATACGAATTAATTAACAAAAGAGTTACAGAAGATATAGTTACAATAGGTATTGGAGCTGTAAAAACTAGTTTTAACAAAGCTGAAGGAGTGGTAATTGACTATGTTGACCCTGCTAATTTAGTTTATTCATATACAAATGATCCTAATTTTCAAGATCTTTATTATGTAGGTGAAATAAAATCTATTACAATACCTGAGTTAAAAAAGGAATTTCCTAATTTAACTAACGAAGAACTTAAAAAAATACAAAAATACCCTGGTAGAGAAGCTTATATGAGATCTCCTAATTCAGATAATGATTTAGTTCAGGTTATTTATTTTGAATATAAGTCTTACATAGACCAAGTATTTAAAGTTAAAAATACAGATAATGGTTTAGAAAAAGTATTAGAAAAACCAGATACATTTAATCCACCTGAAAATGATAACTTTGAAAGAGTTTCAAGAACAATAGAAGTTTTGTTTACAGGAGCTAAGGTTATGGGTGTTGAGCAAATGTTAAGATGGGAAATGTCAGAGAACATGACAAGACCTAAAAGTGATTTAACTAAGGTAAATATGAATTACAACATTGTTGCACCTCATATGTATCAAGGTCGTATAGATTCACTTGTGGGACGTATAACTGGTTTTGCTGATATGATACAGCTTACATCACTTAAATTACAACAGGTGATTGCTAGAATGGTTCCAGACGGTGTGTTTGTAGATGTAGATGGTTTAGCAGAGGTTGATTTAGGTAATGGTACTAATTATAATCCACAAGAGGCGTTAAATATGTATTTTCAAACTGGTAGTATAGTTGGTAGATCATTAACACAAGATGGTGATCCTAACAGAGGTAAAGTACCTATTCAAGAATTACAAACATCTAGTGCTAATGGAAAAATAGCATCATTAATTAATACTTATCAGTATTATTTACAGATGATAAGAGACGTAACAGGTCTTAATGAAGCACGAGACGGCAGTTTACCAGACAAAGACGCTTTAGTCGGATTGCAAAAAATGGCTGCCAATGCTTCAAACATTGCTACTAAACATATTTTAAACGCTAGTTTATATCTAACATTAAGAACATGTGAAAATATATCGCTAAGAATAGCTGATATGCTTGATTTTGATTTAACTAATAATGCTTTAAAAGCGGCAATAGGTAAATTTAATGTAGCAACATTACATGAAATAGATGATTTACATCTTTATGATTTTGGTATATACTTAGATTTAGAACCAGAAGAAGAAGAAAAGGCTATGCTTGAACAAAATATTCAAATGGCTTTACAACAAAATCAAATACATCTTGAAGACGCTATTGATATTAGAGAAATAAGAAACTTAACATTAGCTAATCAAGTATTAAAATACAAAAGAGTTAAAAAGCAAGAAGCTGATCAACAAGCTCAAATGGCTAATATACAAGCACAAGCTGATTCAAACGCTGAAGCATCTGAAAGAGCTTCTATGCAAGAAGTACAGAAAGGTGAAGCTTTAGCTCAAACTCAAACACAAATAGAACAAGCAAAATCCCAGTTTGAAATTCAAAGAATGCAAACTGAAAACCAACTTAAGTTACAATTAATGGCTCAAGAATTTGAGTACGATATGAAGCTTAAACAAATGGATGTAGATACAAACACAAAAAAAGAAGCTCAAATAGAAGATCGTAAAGATAAAAGAACTAAAATACAAGCTTCACAACAATCTCAAATGATAGCTCAACGTGAAACAGGCGGAGCGCCAACAAATTTTGAACAAACTCAGAGTGATGAAAATTTTGATATGCAAAATTTTGATCCACCTCAGTAATTTTTTACTAATTTTTATATTATTTTATTATGTCACAAACACAAGAAAAAGCTGGAAAGCTTAAGGTGAAAGCTAAAATGCTTAAACCTAAAAATTTATCAAGAAATGATGAACCTATAAAAGTAGATTTATCACAACCTAAAATAGAAGAACAAGATGCCATTCAAACACAAGAGACAAATGATAGCGATGTTGTTGTCGAAAAGCAAGAAAACAGTGTCGACAGCAAAGAAGTGGCTGAAGAAGTACGGTCCACCGAAGAAGTAAAACCAGTTATTGAAGAGATAATTGAAGAAAAACCTGAAGAAGAAGAGGTTATAAACATAGGTGAAGAAATGGTACAAACATCAGAAAAGCCAGTGGCTAAAGTATCTGATGAATTACCTAAACAAGATA
>Ga0222718_10001713_pt1 | contig 20508 bp, 17 predicted proteins | sample C33_27DmetaG_FD_165045 | JGI IMG/M metagenome (GOLD analysis project Ga0222718, IMG submission 165045) | Estuarine water microbial communities from San Francisco Bay, California, United States - C33_27D | ecosystem: Environmental > Aquatic > Marine > Unclassified | place: USA: California... | reverse complement strand
CCTGCTCACCCTTGCCTTCTATGCGGTGTACTCGGCGATCCGGAACCAGTTTGGGTCGGCGCTCGGCCAGTCGATCAAGGACGATGCCTTTGACAACGCTCGTCGGGTCATCGACATCGAGAGGGCGATCGGGCTTTATCACGAAGAGTGGGTCCACAACCGCTTTGTCGACTGGGACGGATTCATCATCTTCTGGAACGTCTTCTATGGCTCGCTCCACTTCATCGTCACGATCGGGACGATGATCTTTCTCTTTTGCCGCTGGCCGAGTCGCTACACGTTCATGCGATCGACGCTGTGCGCAATGACCGGAATCGCACTCGTCGGCTTCGCCTTCTTCCCGCTGATGCCACCGCGGCTCCTGTCGAACTGCGCGTCACCGTTCGGGGCCTGTGTCCCCGGATTCGACTACGTAGACACACTCGTCGAACCGGGCGGTCTGTGGTCGTTTGAGTCGGGCACGATGGAGGCGATCAGCAACCAGTACGCCGCGATGCCGAGCCTTCACATCGGCTGGGCAGTCTGGTGCACGATCGGGCTCTACCCGGCCCTGCGCCGTCGCTGGACCCGCATCGCGATCGTGACGTACCCGGTCTTGACGTTTTTTTCGATCATCGTGACCGCCAACCATTACTGGATCGACGCAGTCGGAGGCCTCATCGCACTCGCCATCGGCCTGCGGATTGCGCCGTCCCTGACCCGACTTCTGCCAGGCCCGAACGGTACGCTCGCGCCCTGATGTTGCTCGACGCGCTTTCGGGGCCCGACGATCTTCGCGGCCGCACGTACGCCGAACTCGATGATCTCGCCGACCAGATTCGGCGCCTGATCATCGACGCCGTCAACGAGCACGGAGGTCACCTCGGCTCGAACCTCGGTGCTGTGGAGCTCACGATTGCGCTACACCGGGTCTTCCGTTCGCCCCACGACCTGATCCTCTGGGACACCGGCCATCAAGCGTACGTGCACAAGATCCTCACTGGACGGGCCACCGACTTCTCGTCGTTGCGCGAGAGTGGGGGCCTCTCCGGATACCCGAGCCGGGCCGAATCAGAGCACGATTGGATCGAGAACAGCCATGCCTCCACCGTGCTCAGTTATGCGCACGGGCTGGCCACTGCGTTCCGGGCCACCGATGCTCGGCGACGCATTGTGGCGGTCATTGGTGATGGAGCGATGACCGGGGGCATGGCCTTCGAAGGCCTCAACAACCTCGGCCACGCAGGCAGCGACGTCACCATCGTGCTCAACGACAACGGGCGCTCCTATGCCCCTACGGTGTCCCGCCTGTCGGAGAGCCTCATCAAAATCCGTAACAACCCCACCTACATGACCCGCCAAGCCAAGGTGGAAGAAATCGCAGGCCGTATTCCCTGGGTCGGCGACCAGATCAGTCGCGGCGTTCGAATGTCGAAAGCCGCCGTTCGCGAGATGTGGGAGCCGCCGGCCTTCTTCGAAGATCTGGGCGTTCGCTACATGGGTCCCTTTGATGGCCACGACATCGCCTCGGTTGAGGAAGCCCTCGACAACGCAGCCGAATTCGACGGTCCTGTTGTGGTCCACGTCCTGACCCAGAAGGGTCGAGGCTACGAGCCGGCCGAGCAAGACCACATCAAGAACATGCACGATGCGAAGCCAGGGTTGCATGAAACCGGCAGCGCGCTCAAGGAAGGCTCGTACACCGCTGCCTTCAGCGAGACACTCGTCAAGCTCGGCGACCAATACCCCGAACTCGTCGCGATCACGGCTGCGATGCCGGACTCCACGGGCCTGCTGCCGTTCCGCGATCGTTTCCCCGATCGGTGCTTCGACGTCGGGATCGCCGAGCAGCACGCGGTCACGGCTGCCGCCGGCATGGCGATGGGCGGACTGCGTCCGTTGATCGCGGTGTACGCCACCTTCCTGACCCGAGCGATCGACCAGGTCAACCTCGATGTTGGGCTGCACCGCCAACCGGTGATCTTCTGCCTCGATCGTGCCGGCATCACCGGCCCCGACGGAGCCAGTCACCACGGCATCCTCGATCTCGTGCTGCTCACGAAGGTGCCCGGCATGACTGTGTTCGCGCCATCGAATTACCAGGAACTCCAGCAGATGATGGAGGACACCATGGAATTGACCAGCGGACCCGTTGCGATCCGGTGGAGCCGAGGCAAAGCACCGCATGTCGGCCATGGAGAGGTCGGCGCCGGTCTACGCGCTCGAAAGCTCTGCTCTGGTGACGGCCGCGTCGCCCTCCTCGGTTTCGGGCAGATGCTCGCCGCTGCCACCGACGCCGCTGCCCTGCTCGCGCAGCAAGGTGTCGACTGCACGCTCTACGATCCGCGCGTCGTGCAACCGCTTGATCCGGCGATGATCGACGACATCGCCGGCCACGATATTGTCGTCACGATCGAAGATGGACTCCGCATCGGCGGGGCGGGGGCAGGTGTCCGCGACGCACTTGGTGAGCGCGGCGCGAACTGTCGGATCAAGGTCCTTGGTGTGCCCACGGAATACATCCCGCACGGCAACCCTGACGTAATCCACGCAGGCTTCGGCCTCGACGGCCCTGGCATCGCCGCCAGCATTCGAGAACTGCTCGACTGAGCCGAGGCAAGCACTGCGTCGTCCCCGCTGACAGACTCTGACCCATGCAGCGATGGTCGAACTGGTCCGGAAAGCTGACGGCGAGGCCAGCAGCGATTCACTGTGTGAAGTCCGAGCTCGACGCCGTCGCTGTTGCCCTCGAGACCGCTCGTTCGGGATCGACCGTCCGGTCGGTGGGTGCCGCCCACAGCCACTATCCCCTGGTGCCGACGGACGGCACGATCGTCGACGTTTCGGGTCTCAACGGCATCATCTCAATCGACTCAGGCAGAAAGCGGGCTCGGATCCGGGCCGGCACGGCAATTCACGCTCTCGGCCTCTCCCTCCTCGACGATGGACTCGGTCTGATCAACCAGGGTGATATCGACAGGCAGACGATCGCCGGAGCCACCGCAACCGGCACCCACGGCACGGGAGCGGACTTGCAGAACTTCAGTGCCATGGTCACGGGGCTCAGCATCGCCACCGCAAACGGAGAACTCGTTCGGGCTTGCGACGACAACAATGTCGAGTTGTGGACTGCGGCCCGCCACCACCTTGGCGCCTTCGGGATCGTTACCGAGGTCGAACTGCAGCTCTGCGATGCCTACCGACTTCGAGAGACCGGATGGAACGCAACCCTCGACGAGACACTCGAGACGCTCCCGGAACTCGTTCACGCCCATCGTCACCTCGAGTTCTTCTGGTTCCCAACGACCGACGCCACCGTGATTAAGGCCACTGACGAGACCAACGACCCAGCCGAATACCCGATTGCAGACGAGGGCAGCCGCTGCGGCTGGTCCCACGAGGTGTTGTCGAACAGTCGCACGTGGCTCCACTCCGAGATGGAGTACGCCGTCCCGCTCGATGCCGGACCCGATTGTCTGGCTGCAATCCGCGATCTTCTCCGTCGTGACTTTCCCGAGATGCCGTTTCCCATCGAGTACCGAACGGTCGCAGCAGACGACGTCTGGCTCTCGGTTGCGTACGAGCGACCGACCGTCACGATCTCGTTGCACATGGACGCTCGCGAAGACGACGAACCGCTGTTCCGCGCCGCCGAGTCGCTGTTCACCACGTTCGAAGGACGGCCGCATTGGGGAAAAGTCCACTACCGAACCGGTGCAGAGATGGCATCGCTCCATCCTCGGTGGGACGACTGGTGGGACGCACGCGACACGCTGGACCCTGGTGGCGTGTTCCTCAACAACGCGCTGCGGCGGCTTCGCAACGGCTGAGGCTCAGCTGTAATACGGGTTCTCGCCTTGGTCGTGGTCGGTAGTGTCGACGACCTCACTGATCTCAGGGATAGCTTCGAGGATCGCTTTGGTGATGCCTTCGCGAAGCGTCGCTGCGCTCATGGCACAACCTTGGCAACCTCCGCCCATCGTGACGAACGCTTTGTCGTCTTCAACGCCGACGAGTTCGGCGAAGCCGCCATGGGAAGCCAACGCCGGGTTGATGCGTTCGGCGAGGAGCACTCGAACCTTGTCGGCGGCGTCACCGGTGAGTTCGAGCTGACCCATGTCGCCGAGAGGATTGGGGCGGTTCGGGTTCCGAATCACGAGACCGCCCTGCCCAGCAACGGACGGAAGATCGAGCGTGGAGCCTCGCATCGAGTCGACGGAGTTCGCAGGAATGATGACTGCCAAGCCATCGATGATGTGCACATGATCGTCGTCGGCGGCCTCGGCGACCGGTTCGAGCGACAGGTCGTACGTGTAGTCGACACCAGAGATTCCCGTGACTTCGACGCGCAATCCCAGCCCTTCGGAGTCATCTTCCTTGGCTCGGATCTCCAGAACGGTCTCCCGCGCAGCATCGGTGACAATCATCACTTCGCCGGCATCAGTGGTCTCCGCGGTGTCGGTCATGGCGTCAAGGTTAACGCCCCTGAACCTCGCTGCATGCCCGGGCGCCAGAGCCGTTCAGGCGTGACCGTCGATCGCGTCGAGTTCGGCGGTTCGGTCCAACCAGACGTCTTCAAGCGCAACAAGTTCGGCCTCGCGGAGCGCCAATTCAGCACCGACCCGCGCAAGTTCCAGGTGGTCGGTCGCCGCTGAAAGCACCTCGCGGAGGTACCCAACATCGCTCTCGACCTTGGCCATGTCCTTCTCCACCGTCTTGAGTTCGTGGCGAACCGTGGACCGGGACCGGCCAGCTCTGGCGTCGGGCCGCTCCTCCCCCGTCGAGGTCGGGCGAGACGTCGGCGAGGAGCCGAGGTTTCGTACCGATGTCGGCGTGCGTTGTGCCAACCAACCGGCATAGCCGCCAGGCCAGCGTCGGGCTCGACCGTCGTCGATGACGATCACGTCGTCGACGGTCCGATCGAGAAAGGTGCGGTCGTGGCTGATGACGATGACAGCACCCGGCCAGTCGTCAAGAAAGTCCTCGAGCGCACGAAGGGTGTCGAGATCGAGATCGTTGGTCGGTTCGTCGAGGAGAAGGACGTTGGGCTTGGCAGCCAACGTCAGAACGAGCTGAAGCCGTCGACGCTCACCACCAGACAGCATTTCGATCGGCGCCCATTGCGCGTCGGTGTCGAACCAGAACCGCTCGAGCAAGGCAACATCCCACCAGTCGGGCTCGGCACCAGGGCCGGCGATGGTCTGACGAACTCGCAGCGTCGGGTCAAGCGCAAGCCCGTGCTGATCGTGGAGCCCCACACGAACCGTCGAACCCTCAACCCTGGACCCGGCGAGCGGCTCCCTACGCCCGGCGATCACGTCCAGCAGCGTCGACTTGCCCGACCCATTCGCCCCGACGATCCCGAGGCGTTCGCGCCGGTCGAGGAGCAGGTCCAGCCCCTGGATCAACGGTGGGCTCGAGTCGAATCCGACGGCAACGTCGCGTAATTCGATCACTTGGTCACCGAGCCGGGGGGTGCCGTCGTGGAGTGCAGCCAGATCGAGGTCGCTCGACCGTGCGGCGGCCTGTGGTCGGGCGGTGACGATGTCGGTCGCCCGTTCAACCCGAGCTCGACTCTTACTGGTTCGAGCTTTCGGTCCACGCCGTAACCACGCGAGCTCGCGACGGGCGAGATTCTGACGGGTCTTTTCGTGGACGGCTGCCCGCTCCTCACGAGCTGCCCGGCCTTCCAGATATCCGGCGTATCCGCCGTCGTGGGTATAGGCCGAGCCCCGGTCGAGTTCGAGAACTCTCGTCGCTAGCCGATCGAGTACCGCTCGATCATGGGTGACGATGACCAGCCCGCCGTTGAACTGGGCCAAGTCGTTTTCGAGCCATTCGATGGCGTCAACGTCAAGGTGATTGGTCGGCTCGTCCAACACCAAAAGGTCGGCATCGGCAACGAGCGCTCGCGCAAGCGCCACTCGCTTTTCCTGACCTCCGGACAGCTGGTCGGTGCGACGGTCGATCACGTCGGCGAGACCGAGCCGGTGGATTGCTGCCTCACCTCGCCAATCACCACCAACTGCGCCACGCACAGAGCCTGACGCAAGGGTGGTCACCTGATCGACAGCTGCGATGGTGACACCCCGTCCGCGACGAACTTCGCCACCTTCTGGTTCACGGGTTCCGGCGATGATCGACAGCAGCGTCGACTTGCCGGTTCCGTTGATGCCGACCACTCCCAGGCGGTCACCACTGGCTACCGTGACCGATACGTCAGAGAACAGCGGACGATTCGGTCTACTCATGCTGACGCTCTCGACATCGACGAGGATCACGTGGCGCAGACTACGAGCCAACCCCCCACCTTGCGGCACCCCATCGCCGATGCCCTCGCTGCCCGCGCGCCGTGGCAGCCAGCCCCGCTCACCCGCCTGCTGACCGGCATCAGCAGAGCGGTCCGCTCCGTGTCTGCGGCAATCGACGGCATCGAGCGAACGTGGCACGACATCGCCGTCCAGTCGCTCGACGAGACCGGAGCGATCCCCCACCGGCCCGAGGCCACGCGGGCGGAGGTTCCACCAGTTGGCAGGCCCCCGATCTGGATTGTGCTCGGAGATTCGACAGCGCAGGGAATCGGTGCCTCGACTCTCGATCACAGCTGGGTTTCTCGAATCGAAACTGCGCTCGACGCTGCTGGACGTCGCCATGTGGTGATCAACCTCAGCCGCAGCGGAGCCGACAGCACCCATGTCATCGAAGAGCAGTTGCCGCTCCTCGACCACCTCCCGTATGCACCGTCGCTGGTGACGATCTGCGCAGGCGCGAACGACCTGATGCGAAACCCATACCCATCTCGGTTGGCACGTCGGCTCGGGCGTATGGCTGCGGCCGCTCCCAGCGGCAGCGTCATCTCGACACTGCCTGCGCCCCAATTCAGTCCGACGGGTATCCACGTCAACCGGGTACTTCGCCGGGCCGCAGCTGAACACGGACACCTGATCGCTGAACTCGGTCCGCACCTGGTGAGCCCATGGAAGGGGCTTTCCGTCGACCGCTTCCACCCGAATGACACCGGCTACGGCGCGTGGGTTCGAGCGTTCGCTGGGCCTCTCGGAATCGATGCTGATCTCGTCCCGCCGAGGGGTACGTTCACTTCTGTCGAACGCGCCCCTGCAAGGCGCGAAACGACAGCGTCTGACTGACTGCGGCGAGCCCCACGATGGCGAGCACTGCCTTTCCCAGCTCACTCCACTGCCATGAGACGAACAGTGAACGGAGTCCTGCCAGCAGGTACGTGACCGGGTTGTAGCCGGCGATCGCGCCGAGCCAACCAGTCATGTTCTCAATCGGCAGGTAGGCGGTCGTGAGAAATGCGAACGGAAAGAACAACAGGAACGAGGAGTTCACCGCGCCCGGATTACCAGTCTTCAGCGCAATGGCGTACGGGATACCGGTAAACGCAAGTCCCCACGATGCACCGATCAGGATAAAGGCTGCGATGCCGAGCGGACCGGTCGGGAAACGAACCCCGATGAGGAAACCCAGACTCAGCACGGGAATGATGAGGGCCACGACCAGCACGAAGTCGGCCAACATGTGGCCCAGGAGCAGCGCTCGGCGCGACACCGGTGTCGTCATCAACCGATCGAAGTAGCCGTTCTGAATGTCGAGAACGAGTGCCGGTGCACGACTGACGCCAGTGACGGCAAACACGATCGCAACCGGCAATTGGAAGGCCTTGTAGCTGATTTCGATCGAGGTGAACTCAGCCGCCGACTGCAGCGAACCGATGTTGACCACCAGGAAGAACAGCGGGATCATGAGCGCCGGTACAACGGTGGGGAGATCGCGAGGCAACTGCCGGATCGACCGACGAGCGATCGCCCAGACATCCTCGACGAAGGTTCCCTTTCGGGCTCGGATCTCCGCAGTACTGGTCATGTCGAGCCTCCTTCAAGGTGAGAGCCCGTGACGTCAAGGAAGACGTCGTCGAGCGTCGGGGTCCGCAAGCTCAGCTCGCGGACCTGCACCCCGGCCGCACCAAGTGCGAGCGCCACCGGAGACAGCGCCTGACTGCCGTTGCCGGTACTCACGCGAATCTCGTCGCCAAAAATGTCGACCGAATCGAGCCCGTCCACTTCATCGAGCACTCGTTTCGCGGTCACCGGATCGCCCTCGACGATGGCGGTGACCACGTCAGTGCCGATCGAGCGCTTGAGCTCGGAAGGGGTTCCTTCAGCCACGAGCCGGCCCGCATTGATGATGCCAACACGATCAGCCAACTCGTCGGCCTCCTCGAGGTACTGCGTGGTAAGGAACAAGGTGAGTCCAACCTCGCGATTGAGTCGGCGCACCTCCTCCCACACTCGGAGGCGACCGGGCGGATCGAGGCCCGTCGTCGGTTCGTCGAGGAACAGCACCGATGGGTTGTGGATCAGCGCAGCAGCGAGATCGAGCCGCCGAGCCATTCCGCCGCTGTAGGTGCCGACGAGACGATCCAGCGCACTCATATCGAGAATGGGCGCCAGTTCTTCGATACGCGCAGCGATCTGCTCTCGAGACAAACCGAACAGTCGACCTTGAGTGACGAGGATTTCGCGGCCGGTCATGTTTGCATCGAGCCCGGCCTCTTGGAGCGCAACACCGATCACGAGGCGGACGGCGTCGGGAGATTGCTGCACGTCGAGGCCAGCCACCCACGCCCGGCCCCCCGAGGGGGCGAGAAGCGTGGTGAGCATTCGCACAACGGTCGACTTGCCGGCCCCGTTCGGGCCGAGGAACCCGTAGATCTCGCCAGCTCGGACCTCAAGGTCGATACCGTCGACCGCGGTGAGGTTGCCGAACGTGCGGCGAAGACCCTCAAGTCGAACGGCGATGGTGGGGCTCGCGGCGGTGGCCATGGAGGGCAAGCTACTCGGGCCCGGCGACATGGAGCCGTGAATCTTGTGAGGAGCAGCGACGCTCCCATCCGTAGACTCCGCGCAGCAGAAACCCCGCGCAGCCGAAACGAGGAATCCGTGGCCGAGAACGTCAACCAGATCGATTCCGTGGAGTTCTACTGGCGACCCGGCTGCGGCTTCTGCATGATGCTCGAGCGACGTCTCGACGAGGTTGGGATCCCTCTGTCAAAACACAACATCTGGGACGACCCATCAAACGCCGCAGTCGTGCGCTCGCACGCCAAGGGCAACGAAACCGTACCCACGCTCATAATCGACGACGTTGCGCTGGTGAATCCCTCGGCCGACGAGGTCCTTGCGGTACTCAACACCAAGGCGCCCCATCTCGTACCCGAGACGTCGAGACCGACCCAGCCAGGATGACTCGGGCAGGCGGCCCGCGAGCTCCTCGGTGACTGAGCAGAACTACTCGAGGAACCGGCCACACACAGGCCAAGGCTGTGAACCGCGACGGGCGTACAGTTCGCGGGCTCTTGCGTCTTGCTCCTCGGACGACGCGAGCGCGGGCTCACCCGTTCCGCCCACCGTCTTCCAGGTCGCCAGGTCGAACTGGTACGCACCCTGATACAGCCCCGAGGGACTGATCGCCTGGTAGTCGTGCGTCGATTCGCAGAAGCGGAGCTTCTCCCACTTTTCGGCCAGCGCAATACCGAACCGTCCGCTGGCGATCGCAATGGCGGCCCGGTCCCACGCTTCTGCCGCTGGCATGGTGGCCAGGATCTCTGCGTCACGGTCGGCCAGATCCTCGAGCGCCCGCTCATGAACCTCGATCTCGGAGCGGAGGCTCCTCGCGGACTCGATCGTATCGACCACCGACGAGTCGGCAAGCCCCCACAGACTTCGCAGACGATCGATTGCGATCGTCGACGCATCGGCGTGAGAACGAACCAAGTGCTGTTGCCAGGCGAGGTCGTTCGCGCCGTTGACGGCAGCCAGGTATTCGAGCGACCCCATTTCGCCACCGGTCATGAACGTCTGTATTGCGATCCGTTCGAGGTTCACCATTGCGGCCTCGATCTCGGCAGCCAGCCGCCGCCGACTGTCGCTGAGCGCCTCACGCCCGGACAGCACCTCTGCCAGCTTCGCTTCCGCCGACGTGAGCGCTGCGAGTCGCGCAGCCCGTTCGGCTGCAATCTCAATCACCTCCAACCGCAACGCGTCTCCGGTCGGAATGTCGCCACGCAAATCCTCGACCGTCTCTGCCGATGCCGAGAGTGCATACATGCCGCCAAGCACGCCGAGAACGACGAGCAAGCCGGCAAAGACCCGAAGTCGAGGCGGACGGCGCTCGGAGATGCCGAACAGTTCGTGGAACTCTGGCCGCGACACGTCGAAGGTGCTGCCGGATCGAATGCCCGCTTCAGGTGATCGCAAACAGGTTCTCATGGCGCATCAAGAATCGGAGAACGCCAGCAGACGCGCATGCGCCCAGTCGAACCTCCACCCGACGAGACGAGAATCTAGCGACTGCGCCACGAATCGAAAAGGCGTGAGGACGATTCCGATATCGACCACGGCTACCCGCCACGCCGACGGTGACGCAACCCGACGGCATACAGTCCGATACGTGACCGGTCCCTACGATGCAGTTCTCCTCGTCAGCTTCGGAGGCCCCGAGGGTCCCGACGACGTCATCCCGTTCCTCGAGAACGTCACCGCCGGGCGAAACATCCCGCGCGAACGCCTGGCAGTGGTCGGCGAACAATACGACCACTTCGGGGGAGTGAGTCCCCTGAACGAACAGTGTCGACGGCAGCGGGAGATGCTCGAGCGAGAACTCGCTGAACGGGGTCTCAACCTTCCGGTGTACTGGGGCAATCGCAACTGGGCGCCGTATCTGGCCGACACAGTCCGAGCCATGACCGACGACGGTGTGCAACGCGCGCTCGCTGTCTTCACTTCGGCGTATTCGTCGTACTCCGGCTGCCGCCAGTACCGCGAGAACATCCAGTCGGCTCGAGCGGAAGTGCCCGGTGCCCCAGAGATCGACAAGGTCCGAGCCTTCTACGACCACCCCGGCTTCATCGAGCCATTCGCCGCAGCGACCGACGCAGCCGTTCACGATCTCGACCTGCGTACGGACCCCACGATCATCTTCACTGCACACTCGATCCCGACCTCGATGGCCGCGGGCTGCGACTATGAAGCGCAGTTGCGCGAGGCGTGCCGCCTCGTGATCGAACGAATCGAGCGGCGGCTTCCCTGGCGACTTGCCTGGCAATCCCGGTCCGGACCGCCCCAGGTGCCGTGGCTTGAGCCCGACGTGAACGACGAGATCACCTCACTCGCTGCCGACGGGGTGGAAGCGGTCGTGATCGTCCCAATCGGCTTCGTGAGCGATCACATGGAAGTGGCGTGGGACCTCGACGTCCAGGCCACAGCAACCGCAACCGAACACGGGATCGCCATCCGTCGAGCAATCTCCCCTGGCACTGCACCGGATCCGGCATTCATCGCCATGTGGGCGGAACTGGTCGAGGAGCGCATCATTGTCGAAAGCGGCCCCGATCACGCTCAACGGGCGAACCGGCGCACCCTTGGCGACCTGAAGGTCCGCCCAGACGTTTGCCCCGCAGATTGCTGTCCTGCACCAGTGCGCTGATTCAGCCAACGCCGAGTATCCACCCACTGGCGCGCGGACATTCCTACGATCTGCCAAGAGTTGTCCACAACCTCGGGGGCTCCACGGGTGAATCACGCGAAAATCGCTGCCGAAGCGTTGCGCTACCGGTTGAACCTCGTCCGCGGATCCCTGGTGTCGATCGACGAACTGGACCTTGAGCAGATGGCGAGTGTGACCATCGCTGCTGCCGAGCCAGCGGTCGATGGCGCGATTCGTCGCATCGCGACGGCATGGATCCGCGCGGGCCTGCCCGCTGACGCGCTCTGCCGTCCGTGGGAGTGCCCAGAAGCCCGGGCGTTATTCAACGCCAACCCCGATCTTGTTGACGCGCTCGATGACATCATGCGAGTGGCCACCCGCTCGCAGGCCGCCTAAACCTGTTCCGGCCCGGCGTCGACACCGCCATGCGTTGAGGCGGGCGGCGAGTTCCGCAGCAGTCGATGCCTCGTCCGGTTGAGGAACCGGGCGCGCCTGCACACCGAGGCGGGTCGCCCGCTACCGTTGCGGATGTGGCTGCGATCGCGTTGGTGAATCAAAAGGGCGGCGTAGGAAAGACCACCGTCGCGCTCGGTCTTGCTGCCACTGCGTGGTCACGTGGAATCGACACGTTGGTCGTTGACCTCGACCCCCAGGCGAACGCCACGACCGGCCTGGGGGTATGGGATCCGCCGTTCTCCGTCGATCAGGCACTCGCCGAAGAGCGAGCCGGTTCCATCACCGGGCTCCGGACGACGAGTTCGTGGCCCGACCATCCAGAGGGGGTTCGGGCGCCTTCTGTCGTGGCTGCCACACCCACCCTGGCGATGCGGGAGCCGCAACTGCTCACCGATCCGATCGGCGCCAACGATCGACTTTCGCTTGCGCTGCAGGGCATCGAACACGATCTTGTCATCATCGACTGTCCACCTTCGCTCGGTCTGCTCACGGTCAACGGCCTGTTTGCTGCCGATCGGGCGCTGATTGTCACCGAACCTGGCGCATGGGCCTCCGATGGCGTCAGCCAGATCCTTCGAACCGTCGAACGTATCGCGTCGAGGCGCGGCGACGGTCTCCGGATCGCCGGAGTCGCTGTCAACCGCCTCGGCCGTACCCGTGATGCCCGCTATTGGGACGAGCAACTCCGCGCTGATCACGGCGCCCTCGTCCTCGAACCGATTCACCTCCGAGCCGCAGTGCCCGAAGCCTCGGCGTCGTCACTTCCGATCCATGCGTTGGGGGCTCGTCCCGGAGCCGCCGAAGCCGCCGCCGAATTCGACCACCTGTTCGACACGGTGTTACCCGAGCTCAGCTCTGTCCCTTTCCAGTCAGACGAGGTCTCCCATGGCCTATGACCCGCAAGCCAGCCGTCGCCGCCCCAAGCCACTCGACTCAGAACCGGCTCCCGTTGATGCGTTGCTCGACGAAGAACCCAGCGGTGTCACATCACCGGCGGGTTCCATGAACCACGACGGACCGAAACCCGAGGATCCCCCGCCGGGTCCTGGCGTCACCCCGAATCCGGCCGACCCTGTCCCTGACGTGGTCGTTGCAAGCACCGGCATGGCCGCCGGCCTCGGAGCTGGGGTGGTCCTGGTGATGGTGCTTCGTTGGATCTGGAAACGCAGACGAGAGTCCACCGGCACCACCGCCGACTGACGAGCCGGAACGACTCGCCTACTCCTCGAAGTCGTTGAACGCCGCTGCCTCGGCGTCGCGCCTGGCTTGCCGACTTGCGACTTCGCTCGAGCCCTCAGGGCAACGCTTGACGTAGGGACACCAGCCACAGAGCGGGCCGGTACGAGGCTCGAACTCGTCGGCCGCACAAGCAGTGTTGATGTCGGACCATGTTTTCCCAAGCTTCTCGACGACTCCATCAAGCTCATCTTGGGTGACCTTGATGCCGACTGGTTGCTGGCCGAGGTACAGGAGGCGGGCGTGCACCGGCATCTCGCCGGTGGCTTCGGTGACTGCAGCGGCGTAGAGGAGCACTTGGTCGAGTCGTCCTCGCCGAAAGCGCGCCGACGGTGCCTTTCCCGACTTGTAGTCGGTGACCACGAGACCGTCGCTCTCCTGATCCAGTCGATCGACAATGCCGCGGAAGGGCACCCCGCCGAGGAGTGCCTCGATGTCTTGTTCGGTCGCTCGCACTTCGACCCCCTTGGGGTCTTCGAGCACCCACAGGCCCTCGATCGCCTTCCAGGCCTTCCAGCGGAACTGCTTTTCGCCGGCTTCGTCGAACCCCAGCGCCCGGTAGTCCTCGTCGGCCTCGACCTTGGGCCATTCCTCGCGCGCAATGGCCTTGGCTGCCTCCACAGTGCGCTGCTGGGGTGGGCGCTGCATCAGGAGCTCAAGCACCCGGTGCGCAAAACTTCCGGCAAGTGCAGCGTCACCGGGCGGATCGGGGAGGCGCTCGACATAACGCATCCGCCAGCGCCGAGGACACTGCTCGAACATGCCGGCACCTGATGGGGAGAGTCGGCGCGGTGGGATCGGCGTTGCGGCCGGCGTAGCCATACCTCCCGTTCTACTGCATGGGTGTGACAGCTGCCGACCCCCTGCCCTACCGTGCGCCCCATGAAGACACGTGCTGCCGCCGCCTACGAAGTCAACGGTCCCTGGGTCGTCGACGAGTTCGAGCTCCGCGATCCCGGCCCCAACGAACTCCTCGTCAAGATGAGCTTCGCTGGCCTTTGCCACTCCGACGAACACATCCGAATGGGCGACTTCACCGAAGCAGCCCTCCCAATGGTGTGCGGGCATGAAGGATCCGGCATCGTCGAGTATGTCGGTGACAACGTTCGCGGCTTTGCGGTCGGCGACCATGTCGCTGCGTCGTTCATTCCGTCATGTGGCCGCTGCCCTTCTTGTGCGAACGGCGAACAGTACCTCTGCGACAATGGCGCCGAGATCATGGCCGGCGACACCAAGTTCATCGGACCTCGCGGTGAAGTTCGGGCGATGAGCGGGATCGGGACGTTCTCGGAGTACTCCGTCGTTCACGAGAACTCGCTGGTCCCGGTCGGTGACTGGTATCCACTCGAGACCGTCTCGCTGTGCTCTTGTGGCGTCGCCACCGGTTGGGGTTCGGCAGTCAATGTCGCCCAGGTCAAGGCCGGCGACACGGTGGTGATCATCGGAACTGGCGGCATCGGTGTCAATGCGGTCCAGGGGGCCGCAATGGCTGGAGCCGCCAACGTGATCGCGGTCGACCCGGTCGAGATGAAGCGTGAGTTCGCCCAGACCATGGGGGCCACCCATGCGGTCGCCTCGATCGAAGAGGCAGGGCCACTTGTGCAGGAGTTGTCGTGGGGTCGCGGAGCGAACGAGGTAATCATCACGGTCGGCGATGCCACCTCCGATCTCTTCGCCCCAGCGATGGGCCTCGTCGGCAAGGGTGGCAGCCTCACCCTGACGTCGCTGTCGGACATGGCGCAGAACGACATCAGCCTGAACACGGTCGACTTCGCAATGAGCGGCAAGCACCTGCACGGCTCGATCTACGGCTACTGCAACCCCCGCGCCGACATCCCAAAGCTGCTTCGCCTCTACGACCAGGGCAAGCTCAAGCTCGACGAACTCGTCACGCAGAAGTATTCGCTCGACGACATCAACGAGGGGTACCGGGCGCTCCATGCGGGAGAGATCATCCGCGGCCTCATCGACTACTCGATGTGATAAAGCAATCCCATGGGCCGCATCCGTAACACCGTCCGTCTCGCCCGAACCTCCTGGAACGTTCTCCAAAAAGACCGAGAACTTGCACTGCTGCCGGTTCTCAGTGTGCTGCTGACACTGATCGTGATCACCGTGTTCGTGGTTCCCGGTCTGTTGGCCGTCGAGTGGGACGGTTCCGAGCAGAGCACTATCAGTGAGGAACCGGCCATCCCGGCACTCAGTTACCTGCTGTTCCTGCTCGGCGCCGCCGGTGCCGCGATCGTCAACGTCTTCTTCGTCGGCGCACTCGTCGCCGGGGCACACGAGCGCCTGTCGGGCGGCGATCCCACAGTGCGGAGCTCGATCGCTCGTGCATACGAGCGCATTCCGGGCCTGGTGCCATGGGCGCTACTGAGCTTCACCGTCGTCAACATCCTTCGAGCGCTGCGCGAACGACTGGGCAACCTGGGCAACATCGTCTTCGGCGCCATCGAAGTCGGGTTTGACGTCGCCGCTTTCCTCACCATCCCGGCGATCGTCATCGACAACAAGGGCCCGATCGATGGGTTCAAGACATCGGCGAGTCTGCTGCGGCGAACCTGGGGCGAGAATCTTGCCGCTCGCGTCGGATTCGGCCTGCTTGGGTTCGTCGCCGTGCTTCCTGCGGCGCTGCTCATCGCGTTCGTCAGTGCGACCGGATCCGCCGTCGTGACAGTGGTCGGCGTGGCAGTCGTGGTGGTCTATGTCGGAGTCGTGTTCGCCATCATCAGCGCGATGAGCGGCATCTTCCAGGCGGCGCTCTACCTCTACGCCACCACCGGGACCGCCCCTGCAGGCTTCGAAAACGCAGAACTCGGCTCGAGTTTCGCCCGGCGCTAAGCGCTTGCTCACCCTTCGGGGATCGCCGGGATCGGTTGGGGTGGCGGGTAGTTTCCGCCTATGTCGACGCGAGCCGAGGATCGCATCACGCTGGCCATAACCGCCTGGCTCATCGCAGGTGTGTTCATCGACGGGTACGCACACGTCAACATCATCGACACCGAAACCGAGGATTTTTTCACCCTCTGGCACGCCATCTTCTACGCAGCGTTTGTCTCCCTCACCGGTTGGATCGGATGGATTGCCTACCGGCGACGGAGTGACGCAGCCGTTCTCGAGTGGTTCCCCACCGGCTACCGTGAGGCACCGATCGGGATCGCGATCTTCGCAGTCGGGGGTATCGGCGACGGCATCTGGCACACGGCATTCGGCGTAGAGGTCGGGATTGATGCCCTGCTGTCGCCTATGCACCTGGTCTTGTTCTCGGGTGCACTGATCCTCATCTGGAGTCCGGTGCGTGCCGCCACAGCCCGGCGCGACCCGACGCCTACACTCGCCCTCGGCGCGGCCGCCGTCGTGACGGCGTTGATGGTGTTTTTCATCGAATACATCTTTTTCCTGTCTGAGACCTGGATCGCAGGCATCCCGTTCGAGCCCGAGAACGACAACGACGGCTGGGAGTACGTATCGGTCTTCCTGGCGGGGGCGGTCGTGCAAGTGGGCGTACTCCTCGGTCCATTGCTCCTCGTGGTCAATCGGTGGCGGCTACCGCTCGGCTCGGCCACGATCATCTGGGGGCTTGCAGCGTTTGGCGAGCGCGCTGCCTTTAATCACGGGTGGTCCGGCGTGCTTTCGGCCATAGTCGGCGGGATCGTGTTCGACCTGACCAACCGGTTTGTACCGCTTCCCGGTCGACAGCTGTCTGTCGCTGCCTTCTTTGGCCCTGCCGCAGCGTTCGCCACGTACTTTGTGCTCGCCGATATCGACCAAGGGGTCGAGTGGCCGACGGAGATCTGGGGAGGGGCCATCGCCATGGCGGGCCTTACCGGCCTCGGCCTTGTGGCCATCCAGACGTCCGGACGCCAGGAGCGCTTGGTCCCGACGGACTGACCGTCACACGTCGAGCGTCGCTGTGTCGACGAAGGCGCTGTTCTTCACGAGGAAGTCACGTCGAACGCCGACGTCGTTCCCCATGAGGACATCGAACATCTTCGATGCCTCTTTGGCCTGCTTGGCGTCGTCCATCGTGAGTCGCTTCAGTGTCCTGGTCTCGGGATCGAGTGCACAATGCCGCAGCTCGTCGACGTTCATCTCGCCGAGCCCCTTGAACCTCTGCCATTTGATGTTCTCGCGTTTGCGGTTGCCTTTGCAGAGCTCGTCGGTGACGGAGTTTCGCTCGTCATCGCTATATACCCGGTAGATCTGATCGCCGACCTTGGTGGTGTAGAGCGGCGGCTGCGCGGCGTAGACGTTTCCGGCTTCGAGCATCGGCCGCATGTACTCATGGATCAAGGTGAGCAACAGACACCGGATGTGACTGCCGTCGACATCGGCATCACACAGGATGACAATCCGACCGTACCGAGCGTCATCGAGATTGAAGTCGCGGCCGGCGCCCGCCCCCACAGATTTGAACAGCGCCTGTGCCTCAGCATTGTCGAGCACCTGCTTCTGGCTTGCTTTCGCTGCGTTCACGACCTTGCCGCGCAGCGGAAGGATGGCCATCGTCTCGGAGTTGCGGCCCCGTTTCGCTGGGCCTGCGGCCGAGTCACCCTCCACGAGGATGATCTCGCTGTCGGGTCCGTGTTTGCGGCAGTCAGCGAGTTTCTCCGGCATTCCGGTGGAGCCGAGTTTTGCCGCCTTGCGCTTGTTCTCCAGCACCTGCTTCGAGGCGACCCGGTTCTGGATCGCTGTGGCGAGCTTGTCGGCAATTGCCTTGACGTGACTGCGCGGGCCGCCACCGGGCTCCATCCACTCCTTGAGTTGTTCATAGACGATGCGACTGACGATGCCCTCGATGGCAGGCGTGCCGAGCTCCTGCTTGGTCTGCCCCCGGAACTGGGGTTCGGGAAAGGTCACCTTGATCGCAGCGACGAGGCCCTCTTGGACGTCGTCCTTGATTGCCTTGTGCTTGTCTTCCTTCTTGAGCTTGGCGAGCTTGCGATTGTCTTTCAGGACAACGTTGTTGACGACCCGGGTAAGCGCCTTGTCGAACCCGGCCTGGTGTGTTCCACCCTGGCTGGTGGGGATCGTGTTGACGAACGACGCGATCTTGGTGTCGTAACCGCCGGTCCAGCGCAGTGCGACCTCGACTCGGCACTCACGCTCGACATCAGTCATTTTCCCGTCGACCGGCACCTTCTCGTTGAACGTGTCGATACCGGAGCAGGAGATGATCTGGTTGACCGGCGCGCCACTGGACAGGTGTTCGACGAGGTCGGCCAGCCCGCCACGACTGACAAACTCGAACGGCTCTGACAGCCGTTTGCCATCGCCGACCGAGGACGCAGTGCGTTTGTCGACGACCGTGACCTTCATTCCCGGAACAAGGAAACAGGCCTGCGTGGCGCGGCTACAGATCTCATCGACATCGATGGCGGCTTCAGGGTCGAAGATGTCGAAGTCGGGCCAGAAGCGCACGCGGGTGCCCGTCTTGTTTTTGGAGATCCGTTTGATTTTCTCAAGCTTGTGACCCGGCTTGAATTTGGCGCCGACGAACTGGCCGGCGATCCGCTCGTTGAAACCGAGAACGTGGGTTGCGCCGTTGCGATCGACCTCGACGATCAGCTTTGCCGCCAACGCATTGACGACCGACGCGCCGACCCCGTGAAGACCCCCAGATGAGGAGTACGCGCCTCCACCAAACTTTCCGCCGGCATGCAGCTCGGTGAACACGACCTCCAGCGCCGACACTTTTCGTTTGGTGTGCAGGTCGATCGGGATACCGCGACCGTTGTCTGCCACCTCGATCGATTTGTCACGGTGCAGCGTGATCTCGACCCTGCTCGCAAATCCGGCCGATGCCTCATCGACGGCATTGTCGATGAGTTCCCAGACGAGATGCATGAGGCCGTCGGAGCCGGTGCCGCCGATGTACATGCCCGGTCGCTTCCGAACGGCCTCCAAGCCCTCAAGGGTCTGGATGGCGTCGGCGTCATAGCCGGTGGAGGCAGGCTTCTTCGCAGGCACGAAGCGAACGTAGCCCGAGCTTGTGACACTGCGGTGTCAAGCACAGGGTCACGAGCTCGGGTCAGTCGCGCTCGGGGTGTGGGACGAAACGTAGGTACGGCAGCGGCGCAGTGAATTCGCCGTGCTTGGCGCGGGCCTCGTCGTCGGACACCGAGGGAATGACAATCACATCTTCACCACGGTTCCAGTTCGCCGGTGTCGCCACCTGTTCGGCCGCAGTCAGCTGGATGGAATCGAGGAGTCGCAGGATCTCGAAGAAGTTCCGTCCCGTTGTCATCGGGTAGGTGAGCTGTGCTTTCACCTTCTTGTCAGGGCCAACGATGAAAACGGTTCGGGCGGTGGCATTCTCGGCCGCAGTTCGCCCATCGGCTCGTTCACCGGCATCGGCGGGAAGCATGTCGTAAGCCTTGACGATCTCGAGTGTCGGATCGCCGATCAACGGGTAGCTGACGGTGTTGCCCGTCGCTGCCTCGATGTCAGCGACCCAGCCGTTGTGGTCGTCGACACCGTCGACACTGATCCCAATGATCTTGCAGTTACGAGCAGCAAAGTCGGTCTGCATGCCGGCGACGGTGCCGAGTTCGGTCGTGCAAACGGGAGTGAAGTCCTTGGGGTGGCTGAACAGCAGCGCCCAACCGTCACCGATCCAGTCATGGAATGACAGCTCACCCTCGGTCGTCTTCGCCGTGAAGTCAGGGGCAATGTCGTTGATTCGAAGTGCCATATCGGTTCCTCGATGGTGGCAGACGCCGGTGATCCGACCTCTGAATTGCGGGAATTGAATCACAGCGGTCCGTGGAATACCGGAACTCGCTGTCGTATGACTTCACGACGTTGGACGTTCAGGCAGGTTCACCCACGACGATGACCTTCGAATGGTCTTCACCGGCCGCGTCGCACAGGGTGCGGTAGGCGCCCAGGATGGACTGGGCGTCAGTGATTCCGACAACTTGGCCATCGGCGTCGATGTTGACGTTGGCACCATAAATGGCGAACCACACTTCGGTGATCTCATCGTTGTCGGCGGGGACGGTGAGGGTGTGCACCGAGTGGGCGGGTTCGTAAAGATACGAACCCGCTCGGTTTTCGTACTGCGGATACTCGGCGTATCCCCAGGAGCCGGAGAGTGTGTAGGCGAAGACAACGCCCGTGTGGTAGTGGGTCTGCACCCGATAACCGGGCGGGAATCGGTTGATGAGCACCCACAGACCTTGGTTGAGGTCGACATGGAGCACCTTGATACCCAACTCACCGGCGTAGACCCAGGGCACCTCGTCTGCGCCGATGTGCATCGCTTCGGTAAGCCCGAGCATCGGGACCATCGGACTGGGTGCATCGCTCATCTGACGGAGACTAGGG
>Ga0222718_10001712_pt1 | contig 20513 bp, 17 predicted proteins | sample C33_27DmetaG_FD_165045 | JGI IMG/M metagenome (GOLD analysis project Ga0222718, IMG submission 165045) | Estuarine water microbial communities from San Francisco Bay, California, United States - C33_27D | ecosystem: Environmental > Aquatic > Marine > Unclassified | place: USA: California... | reverse complement strand
TCTTCTATCAGTAACTAATGCTTGAATAGTAACTTCATAGGTTCTTTGACCCGTAATGTAATCCTTAATGCGGTTGTTGTATTGTCCAACATATCTCTTATCTTGAACACCGTTTTGGATATTGAGGGTAAAGGAAGAAACCTTGAGGAACTCTTGACCGAATAGCGAAATGCTACCGTTGCTGAAAAAGAATGGGTCAAGGAAAGCCTGTTCACATTCATTGTTTGCACCCGTCTGTTGTCCAAAGTTAAGCAAGTTCTTAAACTCGGTAGTATCGTTATTGGTAGCATCATAACATTTACCGACATAACCATCAGGTGCTTCAATAACAGTCTTAGTGTTAAGATTGATAGAACCTTTCAATTCCTCATTCTCATTTGCACTCAAGGTCATATCAGACACAACAAGGCCGGGATAAATTTGTGCATAAACGCTTTCGTTGTAGGTATTTCTATCAACCATTAAAGATTGAGAAGAACCAGCCAACACCGATGGCTTTTGAACCAATAACTCCATAGCAAACGAGGGGAGTTTAGCACTATTATTTTCAGCCAAAGTATATGTAATACCGTTCTGTAATACCCCTGTATTGTCATTAATTGATGGGTCAGTAACTAAAAATGCGCTGGTGTTTGGTAATAGTGGAGGGCACAGGGCTTGAGAACCTTTTAAGACACGGTGGAATTTTCCATTAAGAGTTGTATGGCCGCCTGAATTTCTATCATCAGCATCGGTATTAACACCAGCATAAAAAATATGATTGTCAGGTGCAGAATCTACAGTTTCAAAATTGTTAGTGTGAGTTTTATTTCCACCGTTAGTAGCAGATAAACTTGACAAAGTGCCGAAAGCATAATACAACCAAGCACCATGATTTAAATTAACATCAAGTGATGCTTGACCTGCGGTTTCCATACCTCTATATTGATAACTAAAGTTTCTCGTTCCACCCAAAGACAAATTCATTTGGCGCATTTCAACCTCAGTAGTAGGTGTAGTAATAGAATTAGTTAGGCCGAGCCAATGGTTAGAAAGCGTTCTTGGTGAAACGGTATGAATAGAAACATCGCTTGAAGCAGAAACCATATCTCTACCCCAATACAAATAATCATTATTTAAAACTGAAACAGAAAATGTCAAAGTTACTGTTGCAATTCCATCCCCCGATGTAGCATTAGCACTTAATTCAAATTCTGTTCCATCTGTAATAGAGAGAACAGTAGCACCCGAAGGAATACCAGTTCCACTTACTTTCATTCCTACTTCTAACGAAGCAGTAGAATCCATAGTAACCGTTGCATCACCATTTGTTGTAATACAGGTTGCATTAGTAAAATCAGCAGGAACAACAGATGAAACTAAAAGTTCATCACCAGCAGAATTAATTGAAACAATATATCCCATCAACCTTGCGGCACTTTCACTATCCGTTGTATTATAACTAATAGGGTCGCCAGCAGTAAAAATTCCACTAACGCTTTTATCTGCACTTCCATCATCTACACTAACTTCTAAAATACCAGAATCCGTATCAGTTTCGGCGGGAACACCATCGGCTTGCCCAATATCAGAAGAAATAAAATGCATTAATGTAGAATCGGTAGTTACTTCTGATTGAGTAGCAACTGCACCTGAACCAACAGTAAATGTCCAAACTTTACCAACAAGTCCACCACCTGCTTCGTAAATTAAATCGCCAACTTTAACACTTGAAACTCCTGTATTTCCAGCAGAAAATGTAATAGTTTCACTACCAGTAGAATATGAAGTAACAGTAGCCCTGTTTTCTAAACTAATAGGGGCAGGAACAATAGCACCGTTAGCCTCAAGAACAATATATCCACGCTTAATAGTTTTATCAGTCGTGCCTGTAAATGCAAAAGTGCTTCCTACGGCTTCATCTTTAATAGCATGTAAGACAGGGAAATCTGCTAAATTACCTGAAAAATAAATAGCATCTGCATCATTAGCGGCGACTCTTGCCGTAAATTCTAATGTAGCGGCAGTTTCGCTATCAGTAGTAGAATAAAACTTAGCGGTGCAACCTGTATAAAGGTCAGGCACTAAATGGTAATAATCTGTAAAGTGTGCATTATCGGGAGTTCCTTCGCCATGCATATTAGATAGAGTAATGTCTTCTCCATCTAAACCATAACCAAGAGAATACTTGATTAAATGACTTCTGTTCGTTCCTGTTCTTCCGAGGGTAGGGCCATAAGGCATATACCCCAAAAATAATTCGCTTTCTGGGGCCATCGTTACACTTTGACCTGTTCCTGTCCATACTTCATTTGATACCATTTTTTTCACCTTTTACTTACTTTTTATTAACAACCAATGGGTTTTGCTAATCTCTTCATAACAACATTAATTTTATATCCAAAAATTCTATTCTTCTTGTCGTTGCTTTCTGTTCTTTCGCCAAATGCTATAACATGAATATCTTCATAAAGTATAGAGCCTGTTCTAAACCAACCCCGCCTCTTCTGTTCAATGATATATCTAACAAGTAAATAAAGGCTACGGATTCTTTTAACTCCAAAGTCACTTGTAGGCGTTACTCTTGTATCGTCATTGAGGATTCTATCGTCTTGTCTTGTTCTAATACTGATGCTCATATTGTAAGTTTCATTCCTCACATCATACGCTAAAGTAGGGTAATCAACAGAATTAGAGGATTCGGATATAACAATAATATCTCTTGAATAGATATAAGTATCTTCGTCAGTAACTTCTTTTTTAGTAGCCATGTTAATTCTATTTGCACCTTTAGACCTTCCTTTGGAATCTGTTGATTTACCCGCAGACATATCTCTAATATCTAAAATAATAGGATGAACTGCGTGAACATCTTCAATATCACCGCAACCACTTGAAACATTTAACGCATCAATAGCCGCATTCCAATTCTCATCAAGTAATTGGACTAAGTATTCTACTTCACTCACCGCCAAGAATATCCCTCCTAATTCTTCTTGCTATTTCTTGACTAATTTCTTGGTCTATAATCTTAGCCATTGTTTCTTCGCTAATTTGTTCTCCAAGGAATTGCTTGGTAAATTCTTGAATTTGTTTATTATCTTCAATAATCTTTTTACGAATATCGTCAATATCCCTCTTAAGATTAATAATTGCATCAATGTCGCTATCATTAAAAAACATATCAATCACTATCTATTAAATATATTAGACGCTTTTTCATTTTTAAAATCTTTTCAACTTCTTGCTTGTATGTATCAAACTTGGTCTTAATATCTAATCCCGAATCAGCAGATTCACCAAGCAATACCGTATTATCATCAGCCGACATTATTTCACAGGCGACTAATTTTGTAGCCGCTTCTGTAATAATTGCTGGAATGGTTTGTTTGCCCGTTTGATATGTGCACTTTAATGAATGCTTAACTTGGTATGGGTATGTGGTTCTAAAGAAAACTGTTCCTGTGGGGTTGTCTAACCACCAATCATTATCACGGCCACGGTTTTCATTATCTGCAAAGTCGGTCTTAGACAATCCGCTACCAGATACAGTAATTGTGCAGTTCTTACCATCGTCAGAAGGCAACAAGGAGGAAATTAAAATTGAGTTATTCTCTTCTAAAGAAGCGTAAAAGAACTTGCTAATGTTTGACCCAGCCGTTCCCTGAAAAGATTTCTTACCATCAGACCCTGTAAAATCTCTTGTATTAACTGGAACTTGTTCGTTAATTAAATAAACAATTTCTTGAGCAGTAGTGGTATTACCGTATGCGCTATTGAAAGAACCTGCATTGGTAGGGTGGCTTAACAAAGTAAAGGCTTCTCCACCATTGGGCAACTGCAAAACAATGTTTGTAATGTTGGTGTAGTCAGTAACATTAAGAGAAGCAGTAGCACCTGCTAACTCTTCCCAAGCATTTCCTTTCCATGCACAAAGCCTTAACACCTTTCTAATATCCTCACGATGTAGGCGAATAAAACCTACATAATCGGTGTGTCTGTAATCGGGACTATAACGATACATTCGTTCCCATTGAAAATCAAAATCGTGAAACTCATTTTCCACAATTGTTGGCCTCCAAGATTGCTTGGTATATTCATCAATATAATCTTCGGCCCTTCTAATATATTCACCTATGGTGGCTAATGTAGGAATAGTATCAGCACTAAATGGGGCAATACCTAATAGGTCTGTAATCTTAGTCATATTTGTATAGTGCCCAACACCATTATCGTAATCCAGATTATTTAAACCTGTGTCGGAGGGTCTAATAATCATTTAATTACCCCCATTAAAACTTGCATATTACGCTTAACTTCTTGTAAGAATTCATATCTTAGTTCATCAACAGGATTAGCCCTATATGAAATGTCCTGTTCTTTGCCTTGATAGGTAGCGTATTTACCTCTAAGTTTCCTTTGTGATTGAGTTTCACCTAATGCGCCTGTATATTTAGGTGCTTTACCACCCTTGATTTTGTAAGAAATTGAAGAAGTGCCTTTTGATTGCCAAGCAATTTTTCCTTTTAATTGAGCCTGTTTATTCATGTAGTCTAAAGACAGGACTAACTTCTTAGCAGACAAAGTAATTTTGCCCAACCGACCATCGTTAAATGCTTTATCTCTTTGCATATCTTCTGCAATTCCTTCCTCTAACTTAAGTTCTGGAATTAAAGATAATAACTTTTTTTCATCAAACAATTTATTACTCTTTGATTTAAGAATAACATTCCAATAATTTGTAATAGTTTCTTTGTATCTTTTAATTGAGATTCTCGTTTCTTCATCAACTGAATCACCTTCAATATTTTTAATCATTTCAATTAACTCATCTGTATCTCTTTCTAAATCATCTAAAGTAGAAGATTCATCTAATTCTTCTTCAGGAATTTCTATTTCCATATTAATTTCTTTGGGTTTTTCAAGTTCTTTACTTTCTGAAAGTTTTGCATCTCTCCCAAGAAGTTGTTTTAGTAGTTGAACAAATCTCTTAACCGACTTTCTAAAACTTGGAGTATTAATTTGTTCTTCTGCCGCTTTTCTTGCATTATCAATATCCGTTTTTAACATAGGAATATTTAATGCACCTTTATCAAAGTCGTCTTTATCTTCAAGAATACCAATTAGAGCCTCAAGAACATTCTTGTTATTTTCTATCTGTTCTTGAAATTCCATCTCTTCGCCAGCACCTTCAACCATTGAACCGATAAGTCTTACATCTCCTTCATCAGTTTGACCTGCTTCTTCTTGCTCGGTTTCCAACTCTCTTTCTTCAATTGCTTCCTGTCTTTCTTGTTCTGAAGCAATAGAGCGTTGTGTTTCTCTTTCTAATTCTTGAAATCTTTTTTCTCTATCTTCTTCGGACAAATTTGATAAATCTTCAAAATCTTCTTCTTCAAATGTTTGAAGCAGTTCCATATTTTCCTCAATGAAGTTAGTTAAAAATCCTGCTAACAAAGAAAGGTTTTCCATTTCGTCTTGAATATTCTTTGCTAATTGTGTTCTTCTATTGGTAAGTTTATCAATAAATTCTAAATATTCATATTTAAAATCATCGCCATCAAAAAAGATTTTGGCATTAAAATTATTCAATCTTTTTTTGGTTTTTTCGTCAAATAAAGATTTACCTAAATCTTGTTCTTCGGCTTCTTTTAACTCCTTCATCATAGTCATAAACTCTACAAGGATGTTAAATTTGCCTCTTGTTAATGATTTTCTTGCAGTATTTTTAGCGGCCTCGTCTGGAGAGGTTTTGGTTCTCATTCCGTATCTCGTCAAAATTGGACCAACGCTCTTAAAAATATCTTGGGCTTCAAGTAAGGGAAGTTCATTTTTAAAATCTTCATTACCTTTAATATTGATAACATAATCAATATCAATAGTGCCTTTTTTAGCGGTTGATTCCTTAACCTGACTAATTACATCAGTAGAGGTTGCACCAACTTCTGCCGCAAGTGCACTTTCCATGCTAACGGACTCATTCTTAAAATCTAAATTGATTTTTAATTTTGATTGAGTAGAATCAGAACCAGATGCAATTTTAAATACATCATCGGAAATTAATCTTTGTTCTTCCCAATCAGTAACATAATTTAATAAATTTTCTTTACTAATTCTAATTGGTGTATCTTTTAAGTCTGGCTTTTCAAGAGTAGTTTCGGTAATTGTAAATTCTGCTTGTTGATTCAAAAACGGTTCAACATTGTTACTATACCATCTTTTAACAATAAATTGGAATAATTTAATTAGTTCATCCTTATTAGTCATTTTATTTTTAATAGAATCAGTTATTGCTGATACGCTATCATATGTATTTTCACCAATAGTAAGCGGGTATTCAAGTTCTCTAAGAATATCTAAAAATCTCTTAGAGGGAAGATTATTATCCGATAATAAATCAATCAATCTAATTTCAACATCAATACTTTTATCTGAAAGTTCTGCAAATCTATTATCAATAATTATAGGAAGTCCTAACATTTTAATGTATTCTCTTTCCTTTTTCTCAACCATTTCCTTAAACTCTTCATATGATAACATATCCGAGCCATAGATTTCTTCATACTCGGCTTTAGAACGAGCCTCATTGGTAATAGTAACTTCTCTAACAAGACCTAAAGCAACCTTCTGTTTATCTGTTAAACCTTCACCAGAAAGTTCAATGACTGAATAAAACTGCTCAATCTTTGGGTCGTTTTCCATAACTTGACGAAGAGTAATATCGTCATTGTATGCTCTTTTTCTGGTGTCTTCTAACTGCTTTACTAATCCTTCAACTACTGTAATAGCGTTTGCTAAATCCTTTTCTGCCTTTTCCTTAAGTTCTCCAGAAGCATCTTTTAGTTCTTCTTTACGACGCTCAGCATTCATCCTTGCTAATTTAAGTTCTTCTCTTATCTGCCAATAAGCGTTTTGTTTATCGGTTTCAATTTGAAGACTTGGCTTATTAGTTAAATTTTTACCATATTGTAATTTAATAGTTTCAACTTCTCCAGTATCTCTATTAACTCTACTAACTTCTGGTTTGTCAAATGACTGTTCAACCTGTTCTTCATCTTCATCCTCATAATAGCGATTATTATTTAAATCGCCTAAAGATGTATTTAGAAGAATATTCAATGCTTCTTCGTTAATAGCATCAAATGTATTTACATCAAATTCTGGAACTCGTCTTTTCCAATCATCCTTAGAAGTGGCCCAAGAAATAATACCTTTCTTAGCAATCTTCTGCTTTGTATATCCACCACCCGTGAGAATATTAGGCATTAAGAAATTATAAAACAAATTTAATGCCGTAGTTTTATCCCACGAATAACCGTTTTCAAACACGCCACGGAAGCCACCAACTTCTGTTTCCATGTATATCGCCTCAGCAATACATCACGAAGGCTTCAAGATTAGTCCAATCATCACATTCAATTCTAAGACCACTTTTACAAAGAATACCGTTATCGCCCAAGTCAAAAACGAAATGAGAAGTTAATGCTGTTAAACCTAATGAAAATCGCATCACAAGATTGGTAGTTCCTGTTCCTGTATTATCTGAATAGATTGATACAATTTGATTACCACTTCCATCACCGATAGTAGCGGTAGGGTCAATAGCATTAAAAACAAATCCAGCAAAAACACAAGGATTTTCTCTTCGTGAAGTTAGCGTGGATGGTAATAATTCTACAATATTAGTGTCTGCGGTTGCTCTTTTACTTTGGATTCTTCCCATATAATCACCTTTCTAAACTAAGGGAGGAATGCCGCCACTTATTAAAGTAGCGACAAACCTCTCCTTCAATTCAATCTTCTAATAGGGAAATTAACTTAGCCTTAGTGTCAAGAGGCTTATATTCAATGCCTCTTTCATCACAAAGAGCCTGAAGTTCAGCCTTGAGCAAAGTGCTTAAGTCAATGGATTCATCAACCACTTCCACGGTTTCTTCCACGACTTCCTCAACGGTTTCATCAGCAGGTGCTTCAACCGTTTCTTCAAGACTTTCTGCTTCCCAACCGTTAGCGTTTCGGACTTTATTATAGACTTGTCGGGAAACCTCATACCATGTATTAGCATAATAGAGCGTTCCATAAATCCTACAAGGACTTAATGTGTGTCTAACACGAAACATCTAAACACCTCAAAGTCCAATTTGTCCAACTAAACGAACACGAATAGTCCCAACATCTCCCGTTGCTTGTGAGCCAGAAGAAGCCGTATGACACTTTAAAACTAAGTGGTCGGCAATTTTCGTATTTCCGTCAGTTCCTAATTCAACCGTAAAGTTAAGACCGTCAGTTTCTTGACCTAAAATGTAGGCTTGAGTAACCTTAGTTAGTCCGAAATCAGCATAAGGAATAACTTCTTGGTCCATTGTTAAAGTAACTTCGTCGCCAGCATCACTTGATGAAACAGCACTTAAAGTCATGTTATCACCAGCAAGAGAAACAAAAGTAACAGTTCCATCGTTAGACCCTGCTGAATCACTAATAATTACATTTTGTCCTGCAATTAAATTAGTAGGTAGAGCAGTTCCTGAAGTTCTTAAAAAGGTATTCAGAATATTGTCAAAAGTTCCAGTAGTGGTTGTTGCGTCGTCAAAATCGGTAATATTAATAATAGCATCAACAACATATTCGGTGCCTTGAACACGAGGTCTTGTAGAACCCAAGTGGTCTGCAATTAAAGTAACAGTATTTGTCATTTTATTCACCTCTATAATTCACCAATTAACCTCAAGAGAGGTTGGTAATCTTACCCTGTGCTCTAACCCAAGTGCAGACAACTTCACCAATGGTTCTATACATACCTCGGTTGCCCAACTTTCCAACACCGAATGGGTCGCCCGAATCAATACCACCCTCAAAGTATTCGGTTGGCTTAAGCGTAGCGAAGTGGAAATGGTCGGTATCAAGGATAAAAATATCCGAAAGACCAGAACCGCTTCCCGTTGAACCCATTTCCTTACAAGGAATGATAGGAATGTCGTGATAAGTAGCGACCTTGAAACCAACTTCTCGGCCCTTAACACCCTTAATACCATTCACGGTTGGAAGAACTTCAGTTCTACCCATGTATCGCTCTTGGGATTGAAGCAATTCTCCGAGAGCCTGAATAGTATCATATCCCGTAAGAATAACCTTTGGCGAAGCACCACGAATTTGCAGTTCACGAAGAGCCGTGTTAAGCATATTCAAAGTAAGAGGTCTTCGGCTACTACCGTAATCACCGAAATCCACATAGGATTCCATGTATTCAAGGGCCGACGAACCGCCATTATATCGGTCTTTACCGTAAAGCGTTCTAAGTTCCTCAGCATCAGCGTGAGAATAAGCACCACTAAACAGGTTTCCACCATCAGCATTTGCTAATTCTGCTTGGTTAGTAACAACCTTGTAAAGAGAGGTAATGTTATTTGTAACTCCAGTAACCATAGCAGGGTTTGAACCAGTAACCATGCTTTCAAGGGGAGTCAAAAGCATATGATTCATCATTTCTGCGTGAGTAACACCGACTTCTTCACGGTATGCGGCCATCAAATCACCAATACCATCGTCAATTTGAGCCATAGCAGCAGCCAATTCACTCAATTCAAACTGATGAGCAATCGTCTTAGGCGAAACATAAAGCGTTTCATAACGAGGTGCAATAGGGGAAAAAGCATCAGTAACAGAGGTAGTAAATGCGGCGTTTTCTGCGACACCACCAATAATACCTTCAGTTTGACCTGATTGACCAGTTCCGCCAGTAATGCTAATCGTATCACCAGCACCACCAATTGCTCTCTCGGTCATAATTCGCCATCCACTACTACTCCAAGGCTTCTTAGGAATCATAGCAAAAGCGTTAATTTCTCGGTTCAACATAGACCACACTTTCTGCCCATACACTAAATTGTAAAGTGCGTTGGGGCTAAATGCGCCAGTTGAAGAATCGGTATGCAAACCCGTATTGACACCTGCACCGATACCATATCCCTTCAAAAGAGCGTTGGTTCCGAGGTTGCCGTAGGTTGCGGCTTCTAAATCTTGAATTGTTCTAATTTGGTTTAATCCTGACATTTTTTTCACTTCCTTTATTGTAGTTCACGCACCATTTCATTAATCTCATCCCAAGACAATTCGTGAAGATTGCTCATCTTAGAGATAACATCTTCACTAATTGCTGGTTGCGTGGTTGGGACAGCCTGCTTTGCGATAACTTCCTTGTGGGAGTTAAGCGACTTTCGCAGTTGTGCAAATTCATTCTTTAATGCGGCCACTTCAGCGTGGGCATCGTAGTTTTCCTTAGCGATAGTATTTGCTTCACTGGCTAATTCAGCCTGATAGCGAGCCTCAAATTGCTCTTTAATAACATCATATGCTCTCTCTTCTTCCTTCTCGGCCTTAAATTGAGCATAAGCCTTTGCGATATTTTCATCGGAAAGGTCAAGCGTTTGAATTTGCTCGGACTTTCGGGCAAGGAATTGGCTAAACTCCGAATCATAGCGACCCGTAAGGTTTGCTTCACCCATCTTTTGTCCCGTTGCATTGTGTCCATAAACGGTAGAATCAATAGCCTTTTCTTCCTTGTCGTCCAGCATTTCTGCATCATCTTCGGATTCTTCAGCCTTATATTCATCGCCCATCATTTCTTCATCTTCGCCCATCGCTTGCATTTCTTCATCGTCAGCCGCATCTTTCAAAATCGTTTGATTTCGGAGTTGCGAAACGAGGTCTTCAAATTCGGCTAAAGCCTTACTAATTTCGTCGGTCATATTTTCACTTCCTTTTTTGTTTTCTTTCACTATCTCAAATTTTGCTTCGGGGTTAATACCCTCTTCGCAAATTGTGATTTCGTGGAGTTCTAATTTATCTATTTCTTTGTATGTTCCAATATCAGGGTCGTGAACATTGTGCTTATTAATAGCCTGTCCACCAATACTGAAAGAGCGAAGTTTGCCTCTTCTAATATCACGGCTAACCTCCTTCGCTTTCTCAATGTCGTTCCTCATCTTGATAACAACAAAGAATCCTGTATCATCAACGCCCGTCTTTAGGACATTGCCTTTTGTATCTGTGTAGGTGTCAATTACTTCTCCTACCTGCACATTTGAATGAGTAATCATAACATTCTTGTAATCACTCTTCATAAATTTGTCAGAAGCATCTCGTAGTGCTTCTAATGTAATTAAATCGTTTTGCTTATCCACTACATCAACAGATGCATAGCCAGCAATAACCATGTCTTTTCCAGTTCCCTTAAGAATAACTAATTCCGAACCCGAAGAGGGTTTGTTTCCAAGACGAATCGGCTTCACCTTAAGAGTCATGTTAATACATCTGTTTAACTATTATATAAAGGAATAGGGTTATTCTTCAGAAAATGTAATATTTATATATTTATCTTCCGAAATATCCCATAGTCCTTCATCACTATCTTTGTCTGTTGGCTCTTCTTTATACCCTGTAAAGACAATCCATTTATCTTCTTCCATAATTTGAACAATTCGGAAATGGATTTTACCTGAATACATTTTACCCTTTAAGAAATATTCGTGATAGCCGTCCCTTTGAGAGCCAACCTTAATTGAACCCTCATCAACTTTTTTATCCTTCTGTGGTTCTTTATCATATTCGGTCAAAAATCGTTCAGCCTTACCAAATAATTCATACATGTCCTCAATTTTATCTTGTTCAATACGCCATGCGAATGTTTTTTGTTTAATTTGGTAAATAAAATTTAAATCTCCATCCTCTCTTCTCCAGATTTCATAGGTATTTTCCTCCATCTTTCCAATATTTTCTGGGTCTTTAACTAATGTTTTATCATCGTGGTAAAACTTTTGTCTTTCTTTATTGTATAAAATACCAAAGGCTTCACCTCTTTCTTTAATATATCTAAATAAGCCCTTTTCAATATCTCCATCAGAAAAGATTCTCTTGATAATATCTGGTGCCCTTTCCTTCAATTTCTTAACTAAATCTTGTTTTGTAATTTCGCCCTCATATACAATTTCAGAAATAATGCTCATTAACTTACCACTATCCTTTTTGTATATGTTGGCTAACTCTTGCTTCCACAAATCAATATCAACTAAAGCGTTTTTAGCCATTAGATTATCTTGAAGGAATCCCGAAAGAACAAAACCTTCTGTATCATAGGAAGTGTTTAAATCAACGATTCCATGAATACTATCTGTGATTGCATATGATTTCTTAAGTGCCTCAATTGAATAGTCGGAAGCAGATTTCTTATTATCTTTAGACAAAAACTCAAGAGTGATAATTTTTTCTGGTTCAGTAACTTCAGGTTTTTCAATAACCTTAGCACTATAAATAGAGAAACCTGTCTTAGTTTTCTTAACTTCATCAACTTTGACTCTAATGATATTACCTTCTTCTGATTTAATTTTAGTATTGAGAGCCTTACCAACATTTAGATAATCCTTATTTTCATAACGAACTACGGGCTTATATTCTTCATCACCTAACGGTCCAGCCCCTAATGTATAACTAAATGTTCCATTCTTATTCTTTCTAACCTCTAAGATAATTAAATCCAAATCAACAAACTTTTTCCACTTAATCCACTTTGGATTTTTCTTCTTACCGACGATGTATGAAGATTTAGCATCTTTGATGATTACACCTTCTGATGTAGGGTTCTTCATAATTTCCATAGCATATTCTTCAATATCTTCTAAGGAGTCTGCAAATCTGGTATTGGATTTTGTAGGAAATTGTAATTGTCTATGAGAAACCTTGTTAAAATTACCCATTAAAGTTTGAAGTCTGTCTTCTAATTTATTCTTCCAAATGTGTTCTCCATTAAGACGGATAATATCAAACACATGAACTCTTAGTTCAAAGGCAGAATCATCTTTCTTAGAATTAATGTATGAAATAGTATCTGCTCGGTGTAGAGGTTCATCATTTTCATAAAGAACAACTTCTGCATCCAGAATACATTCAGGAAAATCATCATCACGCATAAGTTCTACTTGTTTGTCAAACTTTCTGGTAATATCGTTTTGGTTAAAAGAATAAATTTTGATTTCTTTATTCTTGTGAATTTGAATACGCATCCCGTCATATTTTTCTTGAACGACATAATCTCCCGAAAAGCCCTTAATTTCTTTCATGTCGTCAATTTCAAAGATGCGATACATGGGTTTGTTGGGAATAATAAAATCGTTTAACTCTTTGTCCTCTTTTAACATAGCATTTTTTAGTGAAAAATCTTTATCAATACCTTCAATAGTATAATTAAAATTATAAATTCTATCGCCGTATTGAGAAATTAGATAATCTTCAACCTTTTCAGTAATGACATTTTCTTCTTCTCCACCGTCAATTTTTAAATCACTATAACTAACGATAAGTGAACTTGGGTCGTCAGGTGCATTAGATAACCATTCAATATTATTAATGCTAATTACTTTTTCAAATGCCTTTAGGATTCTCTTAGTATCAGTCAATTCTTGCCAAGAAGAAGAACTATTTTCTTTTGTATAAACCTCATAAAGCATTTCTCTTGCTGGTTGCATCTTACGCTTTAATCTTTTAACATTAACTTCTTCGCCATAGTTTTTCTCAAGCCATCTAAATAATTCCCCATCGGTTAAATCTAAACCAACATAACCTTCGGTAAAATCATCTTTTAAATCACCTACATCTTCCCAACCGTCTAATGCACCACGACCTGCCCTGTATGCCCAATGTAAAAACATAGCATAAACTTGGGTATTGTTGAGAAGTAATTTGGGAAGTTTATCTCCAAACTTCTTTCTAAATGGGTCTTTACTCAACGAGGTTTGTTCCTGAACTTCTTTAATATTTTGATAAACTCTTTTTGCCTTAGCACCTTGAGGGTTTTTTACCTCTTCGCTATAAATTAAAGATTCAGATAATTCATCTCTTAGTAAATCACCAATAGGATTAGGGCTGTCCCAATTATCACGAATTTCCTCAATTACAGTAGACCATTCATCTTTGTAATCTTTTGGTCTTTCTCTCGCACTTAAATATGCAACTCTAACTTTATCATAAAGGCTTCTTAATGACCTTGATAAAGGGTCAATCCTACCCGTTTCTGGAGGCAATTAACCACCTCAACGCATATCTTGGGGCATCTGTGCTTGTCCACCATCAACTCTCGTTGTGGATAAAAACTTTCGGAGTTTATTTGCGGCTTCATTAAGAGCAGTAAGAAGTGCTTTACCTTCCGAAGTAGAAAGAGGATTAGCCATAGCCTTCTTTTCATCAGTTAATGCAGAAGCGGCCATAAATGCAGGGTTAAGTTTTTCTTCATCATCACCAAATCTTGTTAAAGCGATTAGAACCTTTTCTTCATCATCATCATTATGCATTCTATCCTTACCTCTTTCTTCAGGATTTCTTTTTATATACTCTTCCATATCTTCTTCAACAATGGAGTCAATATCTTCCTTTGAAATCCCACGACCAGTATAATCCTTTGTAGGCATTTGTCTATTCTTGTATAAACTACCAGCCTTCTTTTCCTGTGCTTCGGTTAATGGCTTCATAGCCATTCTCGTAACATCAACTTGTTGAGGGGTCTTAGCCTTACCACTAATAGCCTTTGCATTAGGGTCAATATGACTACCAAGATGATTTGAAATTAAATGATTCATTTGAGTTAAGGTTGATAAAATTGTAGTAATCGTTCTTTCTGCATCGCCTAAATCCTTAATAGGAAAATCCATTGTAATACCTTCATCTACCATTTTACTCACCACTTAATCTAACGACAAGTTCATCAATATCCTTCCAATCCATCTTTGCTATTGTATCTGCTGATGGGATTCTTCCCGCAGATTGAATAGACGGGGCTTGGCTCTCAACTTTTACAAGTCCAGACTTCATTAAAACATTGTCCCTATCAAAGACGGTTGTTTCTAAGGTCTTGACTCTCTCTACTAATTCTTTTAACAATAATGTTAGTTCTTCATCCATTTTATTCACCACTTTTAGGGTATATCATTTCTCTCAAATCGTTGTAAAGTCTTTCATAATTCTTTCTTAGTCTTGCGGCCAACTTTACTACCTTCACATTTTCTTCGTCGTATCTCAAAATCTTTTTGTTTAACTTCTTGTCGCCTTTTACAACGCCTAATGTTTTCAACAAACGAATTAGTTCGGATAACTTGAGGAAATCGTGTCCAAAGTATTCTGTGGGGTCTGCGATATTTAAAATTGCCTTAACCTTTTGCTTCTGCTTTTTGTTAAGGGACTCAAGGATAAGACCAATATCCTCCTTAATAATAATATTATCCTCTTCACCAATAGCCATTAATAGCATGTCAAGAGATTTCTTAGTTTCATATAAATCAACAGGTTCAATTCTCTTCGCTGGTTCTCTTCGTTCAAGATATTCAACGGGAATAAGTGTCTTAGTATTTAGAATGCTGGATAGAATGCCTTCAGTTTTATACAACTGCATAAAGGTGGTGAGTAAATAGGAAGCCACAGTTTTACCAGCAATAGTTTCTTTCAACTGTTCTCTAATATCTGATTCAATTTTAGCGAGTGTATCTTTATCCGAACCTTGATATTTATCCGAAATATTCTGTCCTCGGATAACATCACCAATAACAGAAATAATTTCTCTCTTATCCTCTTGTTCTTTACTTAATCTATTCATTAGTTTAGAAACAGGAGGCCCTAATCTAAATTCACGATTACCTTCTTCATCAACGAACACACCGTTTTTGATAGCATCCGTAAGTTTAGGTAAAATATTAGTGTTAAATTTTTTGAGTGTGTTGAAGTCAAAAGCCGTTCTCGCACCTTTACCTCCAACGATACCATCTCTTAGACCTTGAGCAAAATAAGCAAATTCTTCTGGTGCTTGTTCTTTATTGATAATATACCCACCTTCAGAATCTTTGAAAACATTTTTGTATAAAATGCCTGTATGTTTTACATCTTTAGGATATTCTGGAATACTTCTTCTTACAGTTTTAATGTATTCACTTTTATCTAATCCCTCTAATTTAATGAATTTTTCGGCAGACCCTGTAAATCCAGATTGCTCTACCCAATATTCAAAAATTTCTCTTGTATTAAGATTGTTATAAAATTTATCGTTAGTCAAATCTAATCTCTCAAAGGTATCTAAAAAGTTTTTAGATTTCCCTTTGAATGCAAGTGTTTTATCACTTGAATATTTAATAGATAATTGAGTCTTACGCATTTTACTATCTTTACCAACTTCTAATCCTAACGACTTTGATTGGATTACATTACCAGATAATCTTCTATTACTCTTTGGTTTAGTTTTAATTTCTTTTACCATTTGGTCAGCGACGGCAGTTAGAGCAGATTTATCTTCCTCAGATAATCCCGCTTCTTCCTTGATAAATTTTCTTAGTCTACCAATAGTTTGCTCATCGCCAACATTGGGAGAACCTACTAATGCGAGTAATTCAGATAAGTTTCTATGTGAAGTTTGTTCAATCCATTTCCTAAACATCTGTGCACTCTTAGGAAAAGAGTCTTCAAAAGAATCAAGTTTTCCTGTTTTTACTTTAGGCTTAGTTTTCCTGCGCCTCTTTGTAGAAGTGGTGTTTTTTAATTCTCTTCTCTTTTCCTGTCTTTCAAGTTTATCTTTAAATTTATCAAACTGACGAATAATTTCCTCATTAGGGGTAGTAGTGTCTTGTGCTAAAATTGTTCCAAATAATTCTGTTAATTCATCAATAATTTTATCTTTCTCATCAAGTTCCCTAACCCTTTCTCTATATTTAGGGTCATTTTCATCTAACAACCTTCTTTCTTCAAAACTGTCATACCTTTGCTTATCTTTAACTCTTGAGATTTGAGAATAGTCTGATAATGTTTCTAAATACTTTCTAAAATCTTCCATTAATTCTTCGTCGGAAGTATTGTATTTTTCTCTAATTAATCTAACAATAATTTCAGATAATTTTTCCTTACGTCCTCCATCATTCCAAATCTTTTTTGCCTTTTTATCAATGGCACGAAAATCCCTTGCCTTAAAAGGAATTTCTTTTAGAATGATTTTCCAAGACATATTCAAACTTCCTTCATTTTCTTATTAAATCTTGGGCCACCCGTAATAAAACCGGGAACTGTTTGTTGATTAGTTCCTTCATTTACAGGTGGGTGTTCTTGAACACCAGCAGGGACTGTATTAACAGTTTGCTTTTGTTCTTTTGGTTCTTGATTAACTGTTTTAGCCAAACGCTCAATCTGTTCCTTAGCAGCATTTAATTTTCTATTGATAATATCTTTATTCATTATTTCATCCCCACAAGTCTTTCTTCTAAAATTGCAACAAGTTCTTCTTCTCCCATATCCTTTAGAATTTTGTAAATTGCTTCTAAAGTTTGCTTTCTTGTATCTGCAATCAATGTTCTATCATCATCGCTCATGGCTTCATCAATATCAATTTCACCACCAGCAATTCTGGTTTGAGGCTTTCTTCTAATTTCTTTTTTAATTTGTTCCCAAGTCATTTAACCAACTCTTCTTTCTGTTCTTCTATCCACATTATTATTTGCCGCTTCTCTCGGCAATCCCATATTTCTCTTAGGTGGGCCAACGCTCATAGATGGTTTATTTCTCGTTGCTGGTGGATTCTCCTGTGGTTTAGAACCTCCTTGCATCATTTGTTCTTGCATCTGCCCTAACTGTGAAGCATCAATATTCGTCCCCGCATAGGGGTCAGTTTCAATTTTTTCTCCACCGCCAACTCTTTCCATAGGTTGTTCTTCTTCCTTTGGTAAGGGTTTTGAATAAATAAAGTTTCCATCTTCGTCCATATCAACTTCAAATCCGAGGTTCTTAATTTGAGCCGCAATATTAATTTCAATTTCTCTTCTTCTCAATTCGGCAACATTGTCCTCTTCTTCTGAACGCAATAGTGTTAAAGTCCAATCTGTAATTCCAAATTGTTTAAGTAAGAATGGGAATAGGTATTGATTGTAGACATTTTGTGCTAATTCAACAGAACGATTAGTGACTAAAATTTGCATACCTTCATTATTTAGACCACCACTTGTAGCGGTATCTCCCTGAAAGATTTTACTAACACCATAAAAAGCACCGATTCTATCTCTCAAATCATCCTTAACATTGATGTAATCCATTTCCTTTAATGTGTTCATAAACTGAACCCATTCAATAGAACCTCTTGAACCACCATCAGTTTCAATACCCATAATAGGAATGTAGTGAGGGTCTTTCTCTAACTTCTCTTTAACACCCTTCCAATATTTAACAAGTGATTCCATGTTATTAGTTTGAACTGCAAGAATACCTCTTGGTGCTCTTGCCTTAGTATAAGATGTATTGACATAATTTTCCATAGCAATAAGAGTGGTGATATGACTCCATAAAGTCAAAATTGGTGAAAAGCCATAAAGTCTTGATGGGTTATATTTACTAAGATGGATAACTTCGTCCTTAGTAAAGTATTGGTCTTTACCATGAACTCTATTAATATAATGAACTGGATGTAATTGACATTGACAAGTAGGACACCTTGCTAATGAATCCGTATCATAAATATCTCGGTGGGTAATACAAGTGTAATGTGCTTCACCTCTATCACCTTCTTCGTCAATATCAATATACATAGTTAATGGGTCGCCTCTATACATTTCCTTAATCTTGTGAAGAACAACATTTCCTTTATTATCAAGATAATATTCTTTAACTAAAATTAGATAAGCATCATCGGCAATATTTAAATCCGTTTCAATTTCTTTTAAAACATCAATTAACTTTTGTTCTGACCTGTTAATATATCCTTCAAAGAATTTTTCGGCGTAATTAATTTGGTCTTGAGATGGGGGTCTTAGTTCATTAGAACCACAAACTCTACAAGTATCAGTTTCTTTTTCGTGTTTAGTATTACACTTCTTACAGATTTTATAGAATGACTTTTTCCATTCAAAGCCTCTTCGGAAAATTTCAGTCTTTAATTGAGTAATACAAGTTCTAACAATAGTAGATTGATTAGCAACATCATAAAGAACAGGCCCAACAATATGCTGAATGTTTCTCTTTTCTTGAATACCTAAGTTATACACTTCTTTTTGATTAGGTGTAGGAGTTCGTCGCTTAACAAACCCTCCCAAGTAATCTCTAAGGCCCATCATTCCACCCCACTTTCAAGACTATCCATCAATTCCATTTTAGAATTATCATGGTATTTAACTACTACTTCTGGGTCAATCCCGTATTTTTCAAATTCCTTTGGGCCTTGAGTAACCGAGTCTTTCCAATTTTCATACTTAATCAATTTGAAAATTTCATTGAGTCTTGGCTTAGCCCAATCTGCTTTCTTGTAGTTCTTTTTAATCCTGATAGCCTCTTGAATTAACTTACCTTGCGTGTGCTTCATTCTAAGATGTGGTAGGCACTTCTCAAGGACATGGATAATATCATCCTGCTTGTAAAAGTTAAGTCTATGTTGGCTTCTGTTATTCTCTCCTACCTTTTGGTCTAAGTGTAGGCGACCACATTTTAATTCGCTTTCCAATTCTTCAAAAAATGCTCTTCCTCTATTACCCGTAGCAATCATTCCGATTCTTGGTGAGAGAGAAGCATCCATAGTGATAAATCCATCTGAATCAATAAAGCCTGCAACATAAGAATACAAATCTTTCTTAATAAGATTATTAATTAGGTAGTATTCACTATCAATTTTAGTAGCGTTCATCTTCTTCAAAACCTTAGAAATAGATTGAGGTGTAGAAATTTTAGAATAGGTAGGGCTTAATCTGGAATGAACTTCGCTTGCCGATAATCCTTGATTATTGGAAATAATTTCAAAGACGCTTTTTTGAATCATATCTTTTTTAGAATTTCTAAGAGATTGATGAGGAATGTTTTTTAATAATTTTCTTAATTCTTTTTTGGCATCATTTAAATTATTATGAACATTAGAATAATCTGTCCCGTAATCTAAACTTTTCTTTTCTAAATCATTTTCCCACATTTTACAACATAGTTCAATAATTTTACTTCTTGTTTCTCCATCCTTAATATTGTATAATTTTTGAATCTGCGTGGGATTATGGCCCATTTTCTTAAAACCTAACTGGTATGGTTTCAACCAATAAATAGTATCTAATGACTTTTGTAAGTATTCTTCATAAGCACTAATTAAATGGTCTATTCCTTTGGTTAAGGTATCTCTTTGAGCACCCTTTAATTTTCTCCTCATGCTTCTTAATTCCTTAACTAATACAGGAATGGTCTTACCTTCAATCAATGGTTCAACAGGAAGAGGAGTAATGTATTTAGTGGCTTCTGTTAAGTTAATGTTTAAATTCTTAGAAATGTCCTTGATAATGTCAATTTCATTTCCGTATTGTTTTACCAACCAATCGTTTAGATTGGCTTTTGATAATTGATTCTTTAGTTTATCCTTAACAGGTTTGACAGAATCATCAAGAACCTTTTTCTGTTCTTCAACTCTTTTAACCTGATTAAGACTCTCTTCAAGTTCCTCAACATCAATGGGGTCGTCAGCCTTATAAATTAATACCATAAAATCCACCTCCCTTTTG
>Ga0222718_10001711_pt1 | contig 20516 bp, 25 predicted proteins | sample C33_27DmetaG_FD_165045 | JGI IMG/M metagenome (GOLD analysis project Ga0222718, IMG submission 165045) | Estuarine water microbial communities from San Francisco Bay, California, United States - C33_27D | ecosystem: Environmental > Aquatic > Marine > Unclassified | place: USA: California... | reverse complement strand
AGGCCTGGCATGGGGTCGCGTTCCCGCCACCGATCCCGGCGATGCGCGAGACGATCGAGATCGTGCGCTCCGCTGCCGCGGGGGAACGCCTCGATCACCGAGGCGAGGTCTACACGGTGCCGCTCGACGGGGCCGGTCGCGGTATCCGCTCGTTGGCGCGCCCGACCGAGGTGCCGATCCACATCGCCGCGCTCGGGCCGAGGATGCTCGAGTTGACCGGGGAGTGCGCCGACGGTTGGCTCGGCAACGCGTTCATCGCCGAACACGCCGAGGTGTTCATCGAACCGTTGCGACGGGGGGCGCAACGAGTGGGGCGCGACCTCCGCGACATCGCCGTGACGATGCCGGTGGCGGTGGAGTTCGACGACGATCTGGAGCGTGTCGGCCGAAAGCACGCCGACGGCTACGCCTTCACGATCGGCGCGATGGGGCCGCCCGATCGGAACTTCTACAGCCGAGCGTTCGCGAGGCAGGGCTTCGCCGACGAGGTTCAGGTGGTCTCCGACCTTTGGTCGCAGGGCCGGCGAGAGGAGGCCGCGGCCGCGGTGCCGATCGAGATCGGCCTGCACACGAACCTGGTCGGCCCCGAGGCGTATGTGCGCGAGCGGATCCGCGTCGACCGAGATGCCGGCGTGACGACCCTGCAGGCAAAGACGAGTGGTTCGGTGACCGAGCGGTTGGACACCGTGGGACGACTGCTCGACCTGGTCGGCGACGTCACGCGCGGATGATCGATCGAACTTGCGCGCCCTCGGCGAACGTGTGATGCTCGTCACTCTGACTTCGGACAGCCGTCCGATCTGCGGTCGCAACTAGGGGGTCTGATGCCTATCGAGTCGTCCGGTCATAGCGCCGGAAATCCGCGCCTCTTCGAGTTGATCGAGCATTCACCGAAGAGCGGCAAGAGCCCGACCGTGTGGGCATGGCCCCAACTCATCGATCACCTCAAGGTCGCCGGTCAGCCCGTCCAGGGCCCGTGGCCTCCCCACCAGGAACCCCGCCCCGATCCCGACGCCGAGTCACTCCCGACGGCGATCCCCGACGACGGCGGCCGCTGAGCCCCCCGCGAGAAACGAGAAGAGATGTACCCATCCCGGTTCAACTACGAGTCGCCCAGCACGATCGACGAGGCGATCGCCCTCCTCGACGCCGGTCGCGGTGAGGCCAAGATCCTCGCCGGGGGTCAGAGCCTCGTTCCGATGCTCAAGTTGCGGTTCGCCGCACCCGAGACCCTGGTCGACATCAACAACATCCCCGGTCTCGGCTACCACCACTTCGATGAGGGCGGCGCGCTCCACATCGGTGCGCTCTGCCGCCACGAGGACATCGAGAAGTCGACGGTCATCGCCGAGGGTCAGCCGACGATCGCGGCGGCCGCACCGCTCGTCGCCGATCCGATCGTGCGCACCCGCGGAACCTTCGTCGGCTCGGTCTGCCACGGCGATCCCCAGGGCGACTGGGCGGCATGCATGATCGCTCTGGATGGGTTCATCGTCGCCCAAGGCCCCAATGGCCGCCGGGAGATCCCCGTGGAGTCATTCGTCACCGGTCCGTTCCAGAATGTGCTCGCTCACAACGAGATCGCCATTGAGGCGGTCGTCCCCGCACCGCGCGGTGAGGCGCGAGGCGCCTATTTGAAACTCGAGCGTCGGGTCGGCGACTTCGCCACCGCCGCGGTGGCCGTCGCTTTGGACATGTCAGGAGACATGGTGCTCCGCGCTGGCATCGCGCTCACGGGCGTCGGTGGAACGACCGTCAATGCCGCCGAGGCCGCTGACTCGCTCACCGGGTCCACCCTCGATGCCGACTCGGTCTCTCGCGCGGCCGAGCTCGCGGCCGCTGCCGCGCAACCGCGCAGCGACCATCGGGGCAGCGCGAGCTACAAGCGTCACATCGTCAACACGTTCACCGCGCGAGCCCTGAGCGGCATCGCCTCATCGAATGAGAGGGCAGCCTGACATGACCAGTCTCTACGAGGAGGTGTCCGTCACGCCGGTCGACGTCCCGGTCCGACGCGTCACTATCACCGTCAACGGCCAGCGCCGAGCGGCCGATATCGAGCCGCGACTCCTGCTCGCGCACCTGCTTCGCCAAGGCTTCGGACTGACGGGCACGCACACCGGCTGCGACACCACGAACTGCGGCGCCTGCACGGTGCTGTTCGATGGTCGTCCCGTGAAGAGCTGCACGATGCTCGCGGTCCAGGCTGATGGCCACTCGGTCGAAACCGTCGAGGGTCTCGCCAGCGCGAGCGAGTTGCACCCCATCCAGGAGGGCTTCAAGGAGGAGCACGGTCTCCAGTGCGGCTACTGCACCCCGGGGATGATGATGGCGGCGAAGGCACTGCTCGAGGAGAACCCCGATCCGTCCGAGGACGAGATCCGCTGGGCGCTCTCGGGCAACCTGTGCCGCTGCACGGGATATCAGAACATCGTCAAGGCCGTCATGTGGGCAGCCGACAAGATGCGGGCCTCGGCCGGTTGATCGGGGGAGTGAGATGACTATCGACGAGATCAAGATCGGCGGAATGGGCGCGAGCCGCCGCCGGGTCGAGGACAACCGATTCATCCGCGGTCGCGGCAACTACGTCGACGACGTGGTGCTCCCCGGGATGCTGCACATGGAGATCCTGCGCAGTCCGCTCGCCCATGCGCGCATCCGGTCCATCGACGTATCGAAGGCTTGGGAGATCCCCGGCGTCCGGCTGGTGCTCACCGGCGACATGATGGCGACCCGCAACCTCGCCTGGATGCCGACGCTGTCGTACGACACCCAGGCCGTGCTGGCCACCGACAAGGTTCGTTTCCAGGGCCAAGAGGTCGCGGCGGTCATCGCCGACGATCCGTACATCGCCAAGGACGCCTGTGAGGCGATCGTGGTCGACTACGAGCCGCTTCCAGTGATCGTCAATCCCATGCAGGCGATGGCCGACAGCGCGCCGCTGATCCGCGACGACAAGGAGAACCAGCCCGACAACAAGGTCTTCGACTGGGAGGTCGGCGACCGGGAGGCCACCGAGCGCGCCTTCGCTGAGGCCGACGTGGTGTCGAAGCTCGAACTCCACTACCCGCGGTCGCACCCCTCGCCGCTCGAGCCGTGCGGCTCCATCGCCGACTTCGATCGGTCGACGGGCAAGCTGACCGTCTACATGACCACTCAGGCGCCGCATATCATCCGCGCCGCGGTCGCGCTCGTCGCTGAGCTCCCCGAGCACATGATCCGAATCATCTCGCCGGACCTCGGTGGTGGTTTCGGCAACAAGGTGCCGGTCTATCCGGGGTACGTGATCTCGATCCTCGCGTCGATCCTCACCGAGCGTCCCGTGAAGTGGATCGAGGACAAGACGGGCAACCTGATCTCGACGGGATTCGGTCGCGACGTTTATCTCCAAGGCGAGATGGCGCTCCGCAAGGACGGTCGCATCCTCGGTGTGCGCATGCACACGATCTCGGATCACGGTGCCTTCTTCTCCGACGCGCAGCCGAGCAAGTTCAAGATCGGCCTCATGCACTCGGCGTTCGCCTGCTACGACATCCCGTCGGCTCACCTCACCGCGACCGGCATGTACACCAATAAGGCCCCTGGCGGGGTCGCGTATCGATGCTCGTTCCGGGTGACCGAGGCCATGTTCTTCCAAGAGCGCATGGTGCAGGCCGCCGCCGATGACCTCGGTATGGACCAGGCCGAGTTCCGCCGCGTCAACTTCGTCCGCGATGACGACTTCCCCCACCGGACCGCGTTCGGGTTCCTCACCGACTCAGGTCAGTACGGGAAGTGTCTCGATGTCGGCCTCGAAGCGATCGGCTACGAGCAGTTCCTGAAGGATCAGGAGGAGGCCCGTAAGAAGGGTCGTCTCCTCGGTATCGGCATCTCGACGATGACCGAGCCGCTCGGCGCCGGCAATAGCCGTGAGTACGACATCCTCGGAATCAAGATGTTCGACTCGGCCGAGTTGCGGGTCCACATGACCGGTAAGGCGATCCTGCGCACCGGGGCGAAGACTCAGGGTCAAGGTCATGAGACGACCTGGGCACAGATCGTGGCGCACGAGCTGGGCATCCCCGCCGATGACATCGTGGTCGAGGAGGGTGACACCGACACGGCGCCCTTTGGCATGGGAACCTACGCCTCGCGTTCCACTCCGGTCGCCGGGGCGGCCGTGGCCATGGTGTCGAGGAAGATCCGCGCCAAGGCCCGCAAGATCGCGGCTCACCTGCTTGAGGTGTCCGAGGAGGATGTCGAGTGGGAGCTCGGCCGCTTCTACGTGCGAAGCCAGCCCGACCGCGGTGTCACCATCCAGGACTGCTCGATGGCGGCCTACTCCAACGTGCCCGACGGCATGGAGCCCGGTCTCGAGAACACCGCCTACTACGACCCGCCCAACCTGACCTGGCCGTTCGCCTGCTACATCGCGACCGTCGAGGTCGACCCCGAGACCGGGGTGTGGGATGTGCTGCGGATGGTCGCGGTCGATGACTGCGGCGTGCGCATCAACCCGATGATCGTTGAGGGCCAGATCATGGGTGGTCTCACCGAGGCCTACGCGATGGCGAGCATGCAGTTCATCACCTTCGACGCCGACGGCAACTGCGTTGGCTCGAACTACATGGACTACCTGCTGCCGACCGCGTGGGAGACCCCGGGCTTCGAGTTGCACGAGGTGGTCACCCCGTGTCCGCACCACCCGATCGGCGCGAAGGGCATCGGAGAGTGCGCCACCGTCGGTGGGCCCGCGGCGTTCGTCAACGCGGTCATGGACGCGGTGAAGCACCTCGGTGTTCGCAACGTTGACATGCCGATGTTGCCCGACCGTGTTCATCAGGCGGTCACCACCGGAAGCGACGTGAGCGGTATGCCGCCGGTCAGGACCGACGCTCCGTGATCGATCGTTCCGACGGCTGGAGCGTGATGGCAAAGGCGCTCGAGTTGATGGAGTCGGGGGAGGCGTTCGCCCTCGCGACGGTCGTCTGGCGACAGGCGCCCTCATCGGGTCAGAACGGCTCGCGCGCGATCGTCACCGCGGATGGCGCGGTGCACGGATGGGTCGGCGGGGCCTGCGCCGAGCCGGTGCTCATTCGCGAGGCACTCGATGTCATCGAGCGTGGCGAACCCCGACTCATCTGGCTCGGGCAGCACGACGAGCTCGAGGGGATGCACATCCCCCAGGGTGTCGTCACTGTTCCGATCTCATGCCAGAGCGACGGTGCCCTCCAGATCTACATCGAGCCGGCGCAGGTGGCGCCTCATCTGGTGATCGTTGGTCGTTCCCCGATGGCGGCGACGTTGGCGGAGATGGCTGGCCTTCTCGATTGGCGGGTCGAACTCGTCGACGGTTCCGAGTTCTCGGCCGCCTCCTGCTCGCCTCGGTCGGCCGTGGTGGTGGCCACCCAGGGGCACGGTGATGAGGAGGTCGTCGAGACAGCGGTCGCCGCTCGGCCCGCCTATCTGGGCGTCGTATCCTCGGGCCGCCGCGCTGAGGTCTTGCGAGCGTTCCTCGTCGATCGAGGGGTCTCCCATGAGCAGGTCGACGCTGTTCGGATGCCCGTCGGACTCGATCTCGGTCACACGACCCATCGGGAGGTCGCGGTCGCGGTCCTCGCTGAACTGGTCGCCCTCCGCGCGGCCGGCGAACTGCCCTCGGGCGGCGGTGTGAGCGTCGTGCGTCCCGAGTACCGCGTCGATCCGGTATGCGGGATGTCGGTCGCGGTCGACGACTCCAACCATCCCTTCGAACATGAGGGTGAGACCTACTACTTCTGCTGTCCGGGCTGTCGTTACTCGTTCAAGAAGGACCCCGCCCAGTTCCTTGCTCAGGAGGCACCATGCTGATCACCAACCAGATCGAGGTCCCGCAGCCGCTCGACGCGGTCTGGGACTTCTTCGGCGACATCCCGCAGGTGGCCGCCTGCCTTCCGGGGACGAACCTCACGGATCAGGTCGGCGACGACCGTTACGAGGGCGACGTCATCATCAAGGCCGGCCCGGTCAAGCTCGAATTCGCGGGCTCGGCCGAGATCACCGCGCGTGATGAGGCAAATCGCACCATCACCGTCGACGCCGCTGGCGCCGACCGAAAGGGCCGCGGCCAGGCATCGCTCGCCCTGACCGCGAAACTGGCCTCAACGCCCCTCGGCACGAAGGTCGACATCTCGCTCGATCTCACGATCTCGGGTGCGGCGGCGCAGTACGGCCGCGGTCTCGTGGCCGACGTCACCGCGGTGCTCCTCGACGAGTTCGCCGTGAACATGGGCGGACGCCTCGACGCCATCTCGAAGGGAATCGATCCGGACTCAGTCGCCGGTGCCAAGCCGGCGAGCGGTGTCTCGATCGCACTTCGCGCGGCGCGCATGGCGCTGGTGCGGGTGGCCCGACGTTTCTTCATGCCGTATCAACCGCTGCCCACGGGTCGCTGAAGGGGGATTCATGACACTCTGGGGACTTGGCAACATCATCCTGATCGCGGTGGTGGTGCCTGTACTCGTCGCGCTGTTGAGCCGGGTGCTCGGCGCGCTGGAGCGGATCAGGGGCGCGGCTGACGACGCGCTCGCGGGAGGGGTCGCTCTGATCGGCGAACTCGATGCCGCGCCGGATCTGTTGGAGATCACCGACCGGACGATCGCCGAGGTCGCCGACGGCGCGGTTCGCTACGCGGGCAGCGTCGGGAAGCTGCTCGGGTGAGGGGGAACACGAGATGACTACCGCTGCTGTGGTGACCCTGGTGGTCGCCGCTCTCATCGTCGCGGCTGCGGCGCTCGGACTGCTGAGGGTGATCCTCCACCTGGTCGCGGTCCGTCGCAGTCTCGCGGCTCTCGAGGGAGGAGTCGCGGTGATCGCCGCGAAGACCTCGTCTGTTCCGACGGTGCTCCCGTCGGTCAACTCGAGCTTGCAACCCGTCCGCGACTTCTGCGAGTCGATCTAAGGAGATGGCCATGATCACACTTCTCGCAGAGTCCAACACCGGCTGGGTGATCGGCTACGTGATCGGCGTCGTCGTGGTGCTGGCCGTTGTCGCGCTCGTCGTGCCGATCCTGCTGCTCGCCAAATCGATCGGCGGTCAGGCGGAGCGGATCAACAACGGACTCGGTCAGGCGGTCGATCACACCGCCGCGCTGTCCGAACTGAACAACACGATCTCGTCGGCGACGGCGATCGTCGCTGGCCTCAAGCGGGGCCGAGAGAGGCTGGGAGGCTGAGATGCTCGCTCTGACCGACACCCAGGAGACCCTCTGGTGGGTCGCCATCATCTTGGGCTTTGTGGTAGTCCTCGCGGTCGCCGCGCTGCTCACCATCTTGGTGGTGCTTGTCCGAACCATCGACCAGCGGGTCGATGCGATCAAGGCGACGCTCGACCAGGCCAAGGCAAACACCGATGACACTGCGCTGATCGAGACCGTGGGAGCCGGAGTTGACGCCGTGCTCGCCGAGGGTCTCGAGCACCACCTGTTCCTCGGCCGAGTTCTCGAGAAGGTCCGCTCATGACGACGCTCATCGTGCTCACTGTGATCGACATCGTCCTGCTCATCGCTGGGCTCGCGATCTATCTGTTCATCGTGGGCGGTCAGCTCACGAAGGTGGCGACGCGTCTCGAGGAATGTGCCGACGTGGTGTGGGAGATCAAGGCGAATGCCGAGGTCATCCGCCCCGGGGTCGAGCGCATCAACGGCACCGGTGGCGTGGTCGCTGGTGCCCTGCCGCTGCTGTACGGCATGGCCGAGGGGATCGTCACGGGAGCCACCTATCAGCCCGAACCTGCTGACGCGGAGCGCCCGCCGGCGCGGCCCGCCATGGGTACCCGCCGCTCTCGTCTGCTGGAGGCTGTGGGCTACCGACCCGCCGACTGATCTCCGGACGGCTCCGACCGAGATGGGTCGGGGGCGTGTCCGGTGGTGAGCGGTCCGGTCGTCGGGGCCCGATAGGCGCCGATCCACGTGTCCTTCCACGTGCGGTCGTACTGGTCGGGATTGCACGATGGCTTGTAGATGGAGATCAACTCGCGTGCGATCTGCTCGCGGTGTGATCGAAGGCCGCCGGGCACCTCGTAGACACAGATGTGCAGGTTCCACTTCGAACCGGCCCGCTTGATCCACGCGGGGGAGTGGGCGTGGCGGAACGGGAACTTCTCCGAGGAGAGGTCATCGGAGTGCCCGATGTAGATGACGGAGAACTCTTGGGGCTTTGCCTCGGCGTCGTTGCGCGTGACCACGGCGTACACGGCGGGGACCGCAGGGGCGGTCCAGCCGGCGAGAACCCGCGGCCCCTCGAAGGGATACCCAGCGAGCGAGCCGAGCCGGATCACGGTTCGAACGCTTCGAGGTCGTCGACCTCGGAGATGGTCTCAGCCCGGGTGACGGGCCATTCCGGCAGTCCGGCGGATCGGGCTGCCTCGATGAAGAGCGGGACGGCCGCGTCGACCGCGGCGTCTGAATCGGTGGCCTCGACCACGATCTGAGCCCCGTACGACATCGACCCAGCACCACTGGCGATGCCGTCGAGTCGGGCGACAGCATCGGCGAGTTCGACCACCTCGTCGAGTCGGATCTCGCGGTCGCCCTCGGCGATGACGGACACGCTGTACCTCATGAGGCTCCTCTCATCGGACGCTTGGGAGCTCGCGGGCGAACTCCTCGAGACTCCGCAGGTTGTGACCCGAGACGATCGAGTCGATGTGGGGTTCGGCGACCATCATTCCGAGGGACGATGGCCGGTAGTCGGCGGAGTCCCCTCGGTGGGGATTCATCCAGATGATCCGGTGGCTGAGGCGCGACAGGGATTCCATGGCGTCGGCGAGCACCTCGGGATCTCCACGGTCGAGCCCGTCGGAGCAGATCACGACGATCCCGCCTCGGGTGAGGCCGCGCCGGGCGTAGTTGCGCACGAAGGTGGCGAGGCTGTCGCCGATCCGGGTCCCTCCGTCCCAGTCGAAGACCTTGGAGGCGGCCTCGGCCATCGCCTCGTCGGGGCGACGGCGATCAAGCTGTCGGGTGATGCGGGTGAGGCGGGTGCCGAAGCAGAACACCTCAACGCGACCAGCGGCGCGCCGCGCGGAGTAGGCGAATTGGAGCAGGTTGCGGGAGTAGTCCGACATCGATCCCGAGACGTCGAGCAGCAGGATGACGGGGCGTTCCCGGAGGCGGCGCTCGGCGTGGATGATCGTCTCGGGGTCCCCCTGGCGCCGCATGGTCTCCCGGACCATCCGTCGCATGTGGATCGAGCGCCCCCGGCGGGCGGCGATGCGTCGGCGGGTGTGGCGGCGTGGTGGGGTCAACCGGATCGAGGACATGATTCGGCGGAGCGAGGCGAGCTCGTCCGGGGTGCACTCGGAGAAGTCCTTGTTGCGCCAGACGTCGACCGGTGAGGCCATGTAGCCGAGTTGGATCTCCTCCTCGCCTCCCGAACCGGGTCGCTCCGACTCCGCATCGGGGATCTGCAGCACCGATTGGGCGTTGTCGGAGGGTCGCATCTTGGTGCGGGGGTCATCGGGTGCGGTCGGCTTCTCGTCGAGGAAGAACATCCGGAACACGTTGTCGTAGACCGGGATGTGATCGCGTCGGGTCACGAGAGTGCACCGTCCGGCCCAGTAGACGTCGAGAATGTCGGTCGGGTCGAGCAGGGCGATCGAGGAGCAGGTGGCCATCACATCGTCGGAGCCGATCGGAAGGCCCGCGTCGCGGAGATGATTGCCGAAGTCGACGAAGAGTTCGACGAACCCGCCGTCAGGAGCCGCTGCTGACATGGCCGATCATGTCGCCGACGACCTCGAGGTCGTCGCGGTCCTTCACGACGGCACCGATGGTGTCCATCACGACCTGCTCGTCGAGAGAGTCGGCCCCGACCACTCGCAGTGACTCGGCCCAGTCGATCGTCTCGGCTACCCCGGGTGGCTTGGCGAGGTCCATATCGCGGAGGCGGTTGACGGCGTCGACGACCCGCTCTGCCATCGCGGCCGCCACACCGGGGATCCGCGACATCACGATGTCGATCTCGCGCTCCCGCGCCGGGAACCCGATCCAGTGGTAGAGGCAGCGTCGCTTGAGCGCGTCGTGCAGTTCACGCGTCCGGTTGGAGGTGAGGATCACGATCGGCTTGGAAGACGCGGCGATGGTGCCGATCTCGGGGACCGTGACCTGGAAGTCGGAGAGGACCTCGAGCAGGAAGGCCTCGAACTCGTCGTCGGCCCGGTCGATCTCGTCGATCAGGAGCACGCATCGGTCGCCGGCCCTCACGGCCTGAAGAAGCGGTCGCTCGACGAGGAACTCGTCGGTGAAGAGATGGTCGATCGCTCCGTCGCCTCCGTCGGATGCGCGGACCTTGAGCAACTGTCTCGCGTAGTCCCACTCGTAGAGGGCTTGGCCGGCATCGATGCCCTCGTAGCACTGAAGGCGGATGAGTTCTCTGTCGTACATCGCGGCCAGGGTCTTGGCGAGCTCGGTTTTACCGACACCGACCTCACCCTCGAGCAGCAGCGGTCGACCCAGAGTGAGCGCGATATGCGATGCCGTGGCGAGACCTCGGTCGGCGAGATAGCCCGCTCCGCGGAGATCACCGGTGAGCGCTTCGACGCTCACGGGTGGGAACGGGGAGGGCATTGGTCAGCGCTCGCCGGAGCCGAGGACGAGATCCCGGATCGACTGCCCGGACTCGCTGAGCTTGCCCTCGCGGGCGAGGCGGTCGCGCCAGGCGACGCGGATGTCGCTCTCGCCCTCGGCGAATCCGCTGAAGTCGATGCCCTGCATATTCCGGCAGACCTTGGTCGGGCTGCACTCCTCGTCGAGGGTGGCGGCTGGGTCGCCTTGGGACTGCCACATGGAGGTGAGCACCTCTTTCGCGGCATCGGTGTCGCTCGTCGCGGCGGGCTCAGTTGACTCGCTCATTTGCTCAGTCTACGGGTGTGTTCACAAGGGGGCGAGTGGAGCGGACGGTTGTCCGCATCGCGTCAGCCCTGGTGATGAAGCGTCGCGATCGCCTCGGCGAGCACGGAGACCGCGATCTCGGCCGGGGTGTCGGCGCGAATGTCAATACCGGCTGGCCCGTACACCCGCTCGAGGTCGGTGATGCCGCGATAGGCCAGCCAGTCGGCGCGGTTCTGCTGCATCCGGAGCGATCCGAGGGCGCCGATGTAGCCGGCGGCGCTCTCGAGCGCGGCGCCGAGCACCCGGCTCGAGGACTCCACGTCGTGGCCCATGATGACGGCGGCGTCGAGGGGTGACAGCGTGGCCATGAGTCCCGACGCGGTGTCGGGGTCGGTGGCTCGGTCGACCTGCCACCCAAGCAAGCCGGCGGCCTCTTCCAGCGCGCGGGCGTTTGGCCCACCACCGGAGATCACGAGTCGCGTGACCGGCACGAAGGCGCTGAGGAGACGGTCAGCCGTTTCGACAGATGACGTTCCGCGGCGCAGTGCCTCGGTGATCTCCTCCGAAGCCGAGTCGCCGATGGTGTGGACCTCGAGATCGGAGAGTCGGCCGTCGTCGATACGGGCTGAGATGGCGAGCGCCTCCCGCTTCATCAGCATTCCCCAGGTCTTCTCCGGGAGAGCTGAGGCCGCCACCACGGCGATTCGGGCTGAGGCCGGACCGCTCAAGCCGGCGATCAGGGCGTCGACTTCACTCAAGTTCACCTCGACGATTCGACCGGTGCCGCTGAGGCTCAACCCGGCGAGGTGGCTGTCGAGCACCCCGCCGCCGAGCGCGCCCATCCGCCCGCCGCCCGGTGTGAGGGCGACGGCGTCACCGGCCTCGAGGCCCGGCAGGTCCTGCGCCGAGAGCACCCAGGCGACGTGAACCTCGGTGCCGGCCCGAAGGCAGGAGGCAACGCTGAGTGCGACCGTGAACATGGTTCGAATCTACCGATGGTCGTCGGCTGCGCTCCGACTGAACTTGACACGGAGCATCCGCCTACGGTCGGGTTGTGCGTCCCGACGTGACAGCGGTCGACTTCCACTTCGATCCGCTCTGCCCGTACGCGTATCAGACGTCGAAGTGGATCCGCGCCGTTCGGGAGCAGATCGGGATCGAGATCTCCTGGCGGTTCTTCAGTCTTGAGGAGATCAACCGTGTGGAGGGCAAGAAGCACCCCTGGGAGCGTGAGTGGACCTTCGGGTGGTCGCTGATGCGGGTCGGGGCGATGCTGCGCCGCTCCTCGATGGACGATCTCGATCGCTGGTACGAACGGGTCGGACGCGCCCTTCACGAGGAGGGACTCCGGCCCCATCGACCGGAGGTGGCTCGAGAGTTGCTCGCGGAACTCGGTTTCGACCCGGCGATCGTTGACGCGGCGATCGCCGATGACACGACGAACGACGAGGTGCTGGCCGAGCATCGACGGGTGACGGACGCCGCCGGCTACGGGGCACCGACCCTCTTCTTCGGTGATCACTGCCTGTTCGGGCCGGTGGTCGTCAACCCACCGCTCGATGAGGCAGCGGTGCGTCTGTGGGAGGCGGTGACGGCCTGGGTCGAGTTCCCTGACCTCTTTGAGTTGCAGCAACCGAAGACCCGGGAGATGGAGCAGCGGATCACCAAGGTGTTCGAGCCGTATCTCAACGCCCGCGACTGGGTGAGCATCAACCGCGGTGAGGAGATCGCCTTCACCGAGGACGGATTCCAACGGGTCGGCCCGGCCGACCGCGACCGATCGGAGGATCGATGAGCGATGAGGTGACCCGGGCGTCGGTGGACGCCCTCGAGATGTGTATGGCGTCGTTCGACGACCTGATCGGCGGTCTCGATGCCGACGGGTGGTCGACGCAGTCGCTCTGTCCGGCCTGGACGGTCCGGGGGGTCGCAGCGCACCTCGGCGCGATCGAAGCGATGTTGCTCGGCGCCGAGCCGGGGTCGATGGTCGACTCGCTTCCCTTCGAGCGGGCGGGGGAGTGGATGGCTGAGGTGGCCGATCTCTCCGACGGCGAGTTCCTCGAGCGGTATCGCGCGGTGTTGACCCCGCGACGGGCCGAGTTGGCCGCGATGGGGCCCGACGAACTGGGTCGGTCGACGGCGACTCCCGTCGGTCCCGGTACCTACGCGCGGTTCATGGCTATTCGGGTCTTCGATTACTGGGTGCACGAGCAGGATGTCCGTCGTCCGCTCGGGCGTCCCGGCCACGAGTCGGGTCCGGGCGCCGAGATCGCGCTCGACGAGGTGCATCGCTCGCTTCCCTACATCGTCGGCAAGAAGATCGGTCTTCCCGAGGGTAAGTCGATCACGTTCTCGGTGACCGGTCCGATCGAGCGGTCGATGCACGTCGCGGTCGACGGTCGCGCCGGCCTGGTCGATGCTCTCGACGCCCCCGACGTGACGGTGTCAGCCGACTCCACCACGTTCATCCTCTTGGCCTGCGGTCGGATCGACCCTGAGGCCGAGGTGGCCGCCGGCACCATCTCGTGGTCGGGTGATGACGAGTGGGGGGCCCAGGCCGCCCGCAATCTTCGTTTCACCATGTGAGCGGGGCGGGGAGGGCCCCGCGTGAGCGCGTCAACTCGCCGTTAGCGTTCGACCGCTTGCCTACCTAACGAACGTTAGGTAGGGTAATTCCGTGCCGCAGTCCACCACAGTGCTCGCCGAATCGGGCCGAGATCGCATCCTCGACGAGGCTGCCGCACTGTTCCTCCGCCATGGCTACGAGGGCACCTCGCTCCGCCAACTCGCCGACACCGTTGGCATGAAGGCCGGTTCGCTCTACTACCACTTCGCCTCCAAGGACGACCTTCTCACGGAGATTCTCCGGCGCGGCATCGACGTCATGCAGACCGCCTTCGACGAGGCCGAGACCTCGACCGGTTTGGCCCGCCCCGTCGATCGCATCGAGGCCCACGTCCGCGCGCACCTGTCCGCCCTCTTCGAGAACGGTCCCTACACCGCCGCGCACGTCATGACCTTCCGCACCGCCCCCGAGTCGGTCCGCGAGATCGTCGTCCCGCTCCGCGACGCCTACGAGGCGCGCTGGACCGAGATGCTCCGACGGCTCCAGGCTGACGGCGCCATCCAGCCGACGGTCGACGTCAACGTGATCCGGCTCGTGCTGTTTGGCGCGATGAACGCCTCCGTCGAGTGGTTCGACACCGACCGCGGCAATCTCGATCGCTTCGCCGCGGCGATCACCGCGCAGTTCTGGAGCGGGGTGGCCTCATGAGGGTCATCGAGACGCGCGTCGACAGCGGTTCATTGGCCTTCGCTACCAACCGCGCCGCCTACCTCGACCTCGTCGACACCCTGCGCGAGCGGATGCGGTGGGCCATCGACGGTGGCCCGGGTCGCGAGCGCTCCATCGAGCGGCACCTCGCGCGCGGCAAGGTCATGGTGCGCGACCGGATCGACATGGTCACCGACGAGCACACCCCGTTCCTCGAGTTCTCCACCCTGTCGGGGTGGGGTCAGTACGGCGACGAGGTACCCGGAGGCGGGATCGTCACCGGCATCGGTGTCGTCCAGGGCGCGCCGTACGTCTTCATCGCCAACGACGCCACGGTCAAGGGCGGCTCGCTCGTGCCGATCGCGATCAAGAAGCATGTGCGCGCCCAGGAGATCGCCGAGGAGAACGGCCTCGGCGTCATCTATCTGGTCGACTCCGGTGGGGCCTTCTTGCCCCTGCAGGATGAGATCTTCCCCGACAAGGATCACTTCGGCGGGTCGTTCTATCGACAGGCGCGACTGTCGGCGATGGGCCTGCCGCAGCTCTCGGTGGTGCTCGGAGGCTGCACGGCCGGAGGCGCCTACGTGCCGGCGCTCTCCGATGAGGTGATCATGGTGGAGGGGATCGGGCGGATCTTCCTCGGCGGCCCGCCGATCGTGAAGGCCGCCCTCGGCGAGATCATCGAGCCCGACGACCTCGGCGGGGCGGAATTGCACACGCGCGTCTCGGGGGTCAGCGACTACATGGCGGCCACCGAGTCGGAGGCCTATGGCCGGCTGCGTGAGATCTGTGAGACGACCGCTCAGCGGCGGGTTGATGATCGCCAGGGATGGCTTGATTGGGTGCCCCCGGAGCCACCGCTGCACGACCCTGAGGAGATCTACGGGATCATCTCGGCCGACGACCGCATCCCCTTCGACGCCACCGAGATCATCGCCCGCATGGTCGACGGTTCCCGGTTCGCGCCGTTCAAGCCCGAGTGGGGCACCTCGATCATCACCGGCTTCGCCCGCATCTGGGGGCACATGGTCGGCATCATCGCCAACAACGGGATCATCTTCTCCGATGCCGCGCTGAAGGCCACCCACTTCATCGAGCTCTGCGAGCAGCGGCGCATCCCGCTGCTCTTCCTGCAGAACACCTCGGGCTACATGGTGGGGCGCGACTCCGAGGCCGCGGGTATCGCCAAGCATGGGGCGAAGATGGTGGCCGCCGTCGCGAACGCGACAGTGCCGAAGTACACGGTGCTGATCGGCGGCTCCTATGGGGCCGGCAACTACGGCATGTGCGGCCGTGGGTTCCGTCCGCGCTTCTTGTTCGCCTGGCCGAACTCGCGGATCGCGACCATGTCGGCCGAGACCGCGCAGACGGTCCTCGTCGACATCCGCCTCGCCGGGTTGAAGGGCGACGACACGACACCCGAGCAGGTCGAGGCGCTGCGCGCCGAGGTCGCCGAGCAGTACCTCACTCAGAGCGATCCGTATCACGCAACGTCGAGGCTCTGGGACGACGGGCTGATCGACCCGGTGGACACCCGCGACGCTCTCGGACTCTGCCTCGCCCTCGCCGCCCGTCAGGACGTCCCCGACCGGGGCAACCCGCTCGTGTACCGGATGTGATGTCGTGAGGATCCTGATCGCCAACCGCGGGGAGATCGCCCGCCGCGTCATCCGGACGGCCCGAACCCTCGGCCACACGACGATCGCCGTGTTCGCCGACCCGGACGCCTCGGCTCCCTTCGTCGCCGAGGCTGACGTGTCGTTCCACCTCGGTCCGGCCGATCTCGCGTCGAGCTATCTCTCGGTCGAGCGCCTGCTCGTCGCCATCGCCGAGACCGGAGCCGACGCGGTGCATCCCGGCTACGGGTTCTTGTCGGAGAACGCGGCCTTCGCCGAGGCCGTTGTCGGGGCCGGATGTCTCTGGATCGGTCCGCGACCCGAGGCGATCCGGATGATGGGTTCCAAGATCGAGGCGCGTCGTTTGGCCGCGGCGGCCGGTGTTCCGATCATCCCCGGGTTCGACGAGTCCCAAGACCCTGAGGCGCTCGCTCAGGCGGCGGATGCCATTGAGTACCCAGTGCTGGTGAAGGCGGCCGCTGGTGGGGGCGGCAAAGGGATCCGCATCGTCCACGAGCCGGCGGGTTTCCGCGCGGCCCTCGCTGAGGCGGCATCCGAGGCGGAGCGCTCCTTCGGCGACGCGTCGATGATCGTCGAGCGCTTCATTCAGCGTCCCCGCCATGTCGAGGTGCAGATCGTCGGCGACCGGCACGGTTCGGTGATCCATCTCGGAACCCGTGAGTGCTCGGTGCAGCGCCGCTACCAGAAGTTGCTTGAGGAGGCGCCCGCGCCGAACCTTCCGCCCGAGACCCGCGACGGGCTGCACTCCGTGGCGGTGGCACTCGCCGCCTCCATTGGATACGACTCGGCTGGCACCGTCGAGTTCGTTGTCGACGATGAGACCGGTGACTACTTCTTCTTAGAGATGAACACCCGGTTGCAGGTGGAGCATCCGGTCACCGAGGAGGTGACCGGGCTCGATCTCGTGGAGTTGATGATCAGGGTCGCTGAGGGCGAGCCGCTCCCCATCACCCAAGACGACGTCACCTTCTCGGGCCATGCAGTCGAGGCGCGGGTGAACGCCGAGGACCCGGCGAACGGCTTCGCCCCCCAGATCGGAACGGTGTCGCATCTGGTGGTGCCGAGCGGGGTCCGTTGGGATTCCGCTGTGGTGGCAGGCAGCGAGATCACCCCCTACTACGACGCGATGGTCGCCAAGCTCATCGTCGCCGGTGCCGATCGCGCCACCGCGTTGCGGCGCCTTGGCGCGGCGCTCGACGAACTGGTGCTCGGCGGACTGGTCACCAACACCGGTTTCCAGCGTTGGCTCATCGACCGCGAGCCGGTGCGCGACGGCCGGGTGACCACCCGGTTCCTCGACGAGACCGAATTGCCCTCGCGGCCTGAGCCGGCGTCGGCCGCCGCGGCTGAGGCCTGGGCCGCGGCTGTCTCGTCATCGGTGGATCACGCCTCGGTGTGGTTCGGCGCCGGGTCGTTCTCGCTGACTCCGCACCGTCGCTCACTACCACGGGTCGTGGTGGACGCCGACGGCGTGGCGCACGAGGTGGCTCGAGGCGCCGATTCGGATCGGGCCGCGGTGGCGAGCGTCTCGTTGGCCGACCGCACGGCCGCAGTGAACGTCGACGGTCACACCCAGACCTTCTCCGTGCCGTCGCGCTCGCAGCGCTGGGCTCCGGTCGGGGTCGGGGGTCACGGCTCGGCCGGGGCGGTGGTCGCCCCGTTCCCGGGTGGGGTGACCGAGGTCGCCGTCTTGGTGGGCTCCACGGTCGCCGCCGGCGACCCGGTGGTCGTCATCGAGGCGATGAAGATGCTCCACACCCTGACGGCCGCCGGGCCGGGGACGGTGGAGGAGGTACGGGTCGCCGTCGGCGACCAGGTCGCGTCGAATCAGGTGCTCGTCACCTTCGCCGCGGCATCGGATGAGTGATCAAAGGGAGACAATGTGCACCGCAACATCTACATGACCGATGAACTGCAGGCGATCTACGACCAGACGGTCGAGTTCGTCACCGCCGAGGTGACCCCGCACGGCGACGACTGGGAGGTCGAGGGCAAGGTTCCTCGCGAGGTGCTCCACAAGATGGGCGCCCTCGGCATGTTCGGGCTCCGCGCCCCGGAAGAGCACGGCGGCCTCGGTCTCGGCATGTTGGCCTCGGCGACGTTCTCCGAGGCGCTCGGCGCGTCGACCTTCGCCGGCTTCGATGTGACCGTGTTGGTCCACACCGATATGGCGGCCCCGCATCTCATCAACTCGGGCTCGCCCGAGCAACTCGAGCAGTGGATGCCGACGGTGCTCTCCGGTGAGACGATCCTGTCGATCGGGGTCAGCGAGCCCGACGCCGGGTCCGATGTTGCGGGAATGCGAACCTCGGCGGTCCGCGACGGCGACGGTTGGAGGATCAACGGCACGAAGACCTTCATCACCAACGCCGTCTACGGGGACATGACGATCGTCGCGGCGAAGACCGATCCGGACAACCGGTATGGGATCACCACGTTCCTGGTGCCGAAGGGCACCGAGGGGTTCTCGGTGGCGAAGAAACTCGACAAGCACGGCTGGCGTTGCTCGGACACCGCGGAGTTGGTGCTCGACAACGTCTGGGTGCCCGACTCCCAGGTGCTCGGCACGGTGCACCGGGGGTTCTACGAGACGATGAAGAACTTCCAGAACGAGCGCATGGTGCTGATCGGGATGGGTGTCGGCGCGGCGCAGGCGGCGATCGATCAGACCCTCGCCTACGTGCAGCAGCGACCCGCCTTCGGTGGTCACCTCTACGACCTCGGCGCGATCCGTCAGCGGATGGCGATGAACCAGGCCCGGCTCGACGCGGTGCGGGCCGCGATGTACCACGCGGCCTGGGTTGGCGACGCCGGTGGCGACAACGTGAAAGAGATGTCGGGGGTGAAGGCCTTCGGCGCTGAGACGGTCATGCAGATCATGTACGACTGTGTCCAGTTCCACGGCGGCATGGGCTACATGCGCGAGACCCCGGTCGAGCGCATGTATCGCGACGCCCGCATCCTGCCGATCGGGGGTGGGGCGACCGAGGTCATGCTCGAGGAGGTCGCCAAGCGCTCGATCGTGGCGGCCTGATCGATCAACCCATGCGTCCGGTTCCGCGTCTCCGTTCCCTGCTCTTCGCCCCGGCGGTGCGCCCCGACTTCGTCGAGCGTCTCGGCGAGCGAGGGGCCGACGCGGTCGTCATCGATTGTGAGGATGCGACGCCAGCGAACGCGAAGGGGGCGGGCCGCGCGAACGCCGCGCGACTCGCCCCGGTGCTGGCCGCGGCTGGTGTGGCGGTGACCGTGCGGGTCAACGCCGAGCCGACCGAGTGGTTCGCCGATGATGTTCGCGAGGCCCTGAGCGACGCGCTGGTCGCGGTGGTGGTACCCAAGGTCGAGTCGCTCGATGGGCTCGACGCTGTCGACCGAGCGCTCACCGGGGCCGGTCTCGCCGATGTCGGAGTGATCGCTGGGCTCGAGACGGCCCTCGGCGTCGCCGACTCGCGGCAGTTGCTCGCGCACCCTCGGGTGGTGGCCGGCTATTTCGGCGCTGAGGACTTCATCGCCGATATGGGCGGGGTACGCACCGCGTCGAACGACGAGGTGGCGACCGCCCGATCGCTCGTCGCGCTCGCCGGACGCTTGGCCGGAGTTCCCGTTCTCGATCAGGTGGTGACCGACTTCGGTGACCTCGATCGTTTCAACGCGGAGTGCGCATCGGCCCGCGCCCTCGGCTACTCGGGGAAACTCTGCATCCATCCGGGCCAGGTGGCGTCGGCCAACGCGGGGTTCGTGCCCGCCGAGGCTGAGGTCGCCCGAGCCCGGGCGCTGCTCGACGCCTACGAGGAGGCCTCAGCGCGCGGGGTGGCCGCCATTGCCTTCGAGGGGCAGATGGTCGATGAGCCCCTCGCGGCGCAGGCGAGGCGGATCATCGCGCTCACCGAGTAGTCGACGGATCAGTCGGCGGGGCGCTTCAGCATGAGCGCGTCGCGAACGGCGCGGCACACCAGCGTGTTGTGCTGGTTGTGGGCGCGATGCTCGAAGGTGACGACCCCTTGGTTGGGTCGCGACTTCGACTCGCGGGCGGCGCGGACCTCGGTCTCTACTCGGATGGTGTCGCCGTGGAAGAGCGGTGCGGGGAAGACCACCTCGGAGAATCCGAGGTTGGCGACGGTGGTGCCGAGCGTCGTCTCGTGCACGCTGATGCCGATGACCATGGCGATGGTGAGCATGGAGTTCACGAGAGGTTGACCGAACTCGGTCTCGTTCGCCGCGTAGTCGAAGTCGAGGTGGAGCCAGGCGGGGTTCATCGTCATCGAGGTGAACATGACGTTGTCCGACTCGGTGATGGTGCGTCGAATTGCGTGCTCGATGACGGTTCCGGGGGTCAGTTCCTCGAACCATCGTCCGGTGTGTGGTCGGCTCACTAGCTCGCGCCCTTCAACCTCTCGAGCATCTCGCCCATCTGCCGGTGCACGGCGTTGACGGCTTGCAGGGGGCGGACCATGACCTTGAACTCGATGATCATGCCATCGTCGTCGCAGGTGATGATGTCGACGCCGTTCACGTGTTTGCCGTCGACGGTGGTCTCAAACTCGAGGACCGCGTGGTGGCCGTCGAGTATCTCCTTCGTGTAACGGAACGATCCGTCACCATCGCCGGTGACCGCCTCGCCGACATCGGATGCCTCTCCTGGGAGCGCCACCGAGGCGGCGTCGAGGTAGAGCTTCGTGATCGCCTTGCCCTGCTGAGGGGTGAACACGACCGGCGAGATGAACACGACGTCGTCGTGAAGGAGGGCGTCGAGGCCAC
>Ga0222718_10001709_pt1 | contig 20523 bp, 26 predicted proteins | sample C33_27DmetaG_FD_165045 | JGI IMG/M metagenome (GOLD analysis project Ga0222718, IMG submission 165045) | Estuarine water microbial communities from San Francisco Bay, California, United States - C33_27D | ecosystem: Environmental > Aquatic > Marine > Unclassified | place: USA: California... | reverse complement strand
CACAAGGACCACAACAAGTTTCGGTGTCCTTGCCATCTGCTCAGGCGGCAGCAAATAATTCTCTACAATTGAAGTTGTTAGGCGATGTTGATACAACTACCTTAAATGATGGTGCAATATTACAATATAGGTCAAGTGACGCAAAGTTTGTAACTACAAATGAAATAGTAACTACAACAGGAACTTTGACCATAAACGCAGGAGCATTTTAGGAGTTTTAGATGGCAACAGTAATTCAGATAAAAAGAAGTTCAGCGGCAACAGCCCCGAGCACGCTGAAACTTGGTGAAGTAGCTTATACATATGGAACAGGTACACAAGCCAATAGTGGTGATAGACTATTCATTGGTGAGGGAGGCGTTGACGGAAACGGTGACGCAAATAATGTAACAGTAATTGGCGGTCAGTATTTTACTGACATGTTAGACCATGTTGCTGGTACTCTAACAGGAAGTTCAGCACTTACAGCAGACTCAAACTTAGCCATTGACCAAGTAATTATTGGTAATAGTGCTACAGTAGGTGGTACAGTAAAATTCAATGAAGGAACAAATAACGGCACAAACTTTATAGGTTTGAAAGCTCCGAATGCCGTTACAGCTTCACAAACATTTGTTTTACCTGACGGTGATGGTACAGCAGGTCAATTTTTAAAAACAGACGGTTCAGGTAATTTAGATTTCGCAACTGTAAATCAGTTTATTGATTTAGCAGGTGACACAGGAACAGATACTTACAATACTGCTGAAACACTTACCTTTGCAGGTACAGGTGGTTTAGTTCAGACTGTAACAGACAATACAGTAACAGTTACAGCAACAGCATTAACAAACGCTAACTTATCAGGTAGTGCAGGCATATCAAATGCTAACTTAGCAAATCCTACAACTACATTAGGTTCATCTACATTAACATTAGGTGCAACTACAACAGACATTGCAGGTTTAACATCATTAGTAGTAGATAGTATTACAATTAATGGTTCAACTCTTTCAACAACTGCTGGTAATACAGACATTGTTTTCTCTCCTCATGGAACAGGAACAGTTACAGTACCAAGTGGTTATGAAGACAGAGCAGGATTTACAACTAACTCATTAGCAAACAAAGCTTATGTTGACCAAGTTGCACAAGGTCTTGACGCTAAACCGTCAACAAGAGTTGCTACAACAGCAAACTTAACGGCGACTTATTCAAATGGTACTGCTGGTGTTGGTGCAACATTAACAAACTCTAGTACACAAGCTGCATTATCAATTGATGGTGTAACTATGGTAGCAGATGATAGAATTTTAGTTAAAGACCAATCAACAGCCGCTCAAAACGGTATCTATGTTGTAACAAATATAGGTTCAGGTTCATCAAATTGGATTTTAACAAGAGCAACACCTGAAGACCAACCTGCTGAATTATCAGGTGGTTCATTTGTATTCGTAGAAGAAGGTACTGCTAACGGAGATAATGGTTATGTATTCACACATACAGGCGTTCCTACTTTTGGTACAACAGCATTAGATGTAACACAATTTTCGGGTGCAGGTCAAATTAATGCCGGCGCTGCTATGTCAAAAACTGGTAATCAGTTAGATGTAGAAGTAGATGACTCTTCAATTGAAGTAAACGCAGACGCATTAAGAGTTAAAGCATTAGGTATTACTAACGCCATGTTGGCAGGTAGTATTGACGGTGCAAAAATAGAAAACTTTGTCTTTACAGATGAAAGTTCTACACAAGGTAATACTACAATCGGTACTCCTATGGAGTTCTTAGCTGGCGAAGGAATAAATACAGTTGCTTCAGGACAAACACTTACGATTGCTGGTGAATTAGCAAGTACATCAAATATTGGTGTTGCTTCATTCACAAATTCTAATTTTACAGTTACATCAGGTGATGTGGCTATTACTACAATTGACGGAGGTTCATTCTAATGAAAAAATTATGGAATAGAATTATTGATTTTTGGATTACAGGTATGCCAGGTTTTAAAAAACCATTGGTTTTAAAAAACGAAGTAAAAACAGATTTAAAACATTTAAAGACACAAACAAAATCAGAGTTAGAAAAACTAGGTAGAAAACTAGGCATAGAGTTAGACAAAAGACTTACTAAAGATAAACTTATCAAACAGATTAGAAAACACAATAAATAATGTCAACGGTAATAAAACCAAAAAGAAGTGAAACGGCATTAGCCGTACCATCAGCCGGCTCTTTAGAAGTCGGTGAATTAGCACTCAATGTAACAGACGGTAAGTTTTATACCAAGACAAGTGCTAATGCTGTAAAAGAAGTTGGTGGTGCTGGTTCAGTAACATTACAAGATGTGATGACAAATGGTGCTACTACTATAACTAATTTAGTTTTAGACCAAGGTGCTCAATTAGTATTTGAAGGTAATTTAGCAAACTCATACGAAACTTTTTTAACAGTTGCAGAACCAACTGCTGATAGAACAATAACATTACCTAATCAATCAGGTACAGTTGCTATGGATGGTGACGCATTAGCGTATGCTATAGTATTCGGGGGATAATAAATGGCGAGTAGTTTTAAAAATGCAGGACTTGATGTTGGTGTTTTAGATGACGCAACAGGTAATATGTACACTGCTGGTGGTAGTGTAACTGCCGTTATTCATGCTATCTATATTTCAAATCTAAGTGCAACAAATTCAGCTAAAGTAAATGTTAAAGTTACAATAGATGGTGGTTCTACATTTAGACATGTAGGTAGAAGTTTAGAAGTCCCAGCAAACAACACTCTTGTTTTAGATAAACCTATTAACATTGAAAGTTCAGATATATTAAGAATATATGCCGACCCAAATCCAGATAGTTCGTCTGTAGATGTGGAAGCATATGCAAGTATATTGGAGATTAGTTAATGGCAACTTTAGGATATGTAGTTCCAGAAAGTCAACAAAATAAAGAGGGTTTTCACGCTCTTAGAAGAACAACTGAAGGACTTTTATACTATACAAAAGTTGATAAAGATAGTACAGATAGTATTGACTTTGATGGTGGTTCTCCTACTGATAAAAATGGTAACAGACAGTTGCCATCTAAAGTAGATTACACGGATGAAATAACAAAATTACAATCTGGTACACAATATTTTACAGGAGATAATTCTACTGTAGCATTTACATTAACAACACCAGTTTTAGATGGTACAAGAATTGCTGTATTTCTAAATGGTGTAAAACAACCCATAGACGAAGTTTGGACTTATGCGTCAAGTGTGGTTACTTTTAAAGTAGCTCCTTTTAATGGTTCACAAGTCGCAGTAGGTTATGTAAATAAAGAATATAAAAACAATACAAGTGACAAATATCATCAATATGTATTTGAAGATGGTGACGCAACATATTATATTGACGATAATGGTTACTTTGTAAAAAGGGAAAACAAAAGTAGAGGAACAACAGCTTTAACAACGGATGATTTCGCCACGGCAGAGGGTTCTACATATCCTGTAGCGACAACATCTTGGCAATCAGCTGTATAACTTGTATAAATAGTAATATTAAAAGGTAAAACATGGCAGATTTTAAACTAGGTAGAATTAAATTTAAATGGAGAGGCGATTGGGCTGTCGATACTGCTTACTTAATTGATGATGTCATTAAGTACGGTGGTAATACATATGTCTGTATTCAAAATCACACATCTCCTTCAGCAGAAACAAGTTTTTATACAAGTCCAGGAACATATACTGCTTATTGGTCTTTACAAGCAGAATCATTATATTTTAAAGGCACATATGCGGCCGATACTTGGTACAAACTTAATGACCTAGTTAAGTATGGCGCAAGACAATATAGATGTACAACTGGTCACACTTCAGCTTCTGTTGTTGGTGGTGTTGCAATTCTCAATGGTTCAAACTTTGAATTATATATTGATACTACTGATTATAAAGGTGAATGGACAGTTGACACATATTACAAAGTAAATGATGTATTTAAATTTGGTGCATACTTATATAAAGTAGATACAGCTCACACATCAGCCTCATCAACAGATGGTTTTGACCAATCAGTTGTTTCAGTTTACCTTCAAGGACAAGAATTTGAAGACAGTTACAACGCTTCTACAGTTTACTCAAAAGGCGACATTGTAACTTATGGTGGTTATTCATACATTTATGTAAATGATGAAGAAGCTTCAGGTCAAACTCCTACTGATAATTCTTATTGGGATGTGTTCTCAACAGGATATTCAAATGTGGGTGGTTTCACATACGGTAACCCATACAAAACTGGTGAAGTTGTAAACTATGGTGGTAATGTTTATGTAGCTAAAACTAATAATCAAAACCAAAGACCTGTAACTTTACAAAGTGGCGATTATCTAGTAAACTCAACTAATTGGGATTTACTTTTAGAAGGTTTTAAAAACCAAGGAACATACGATTCTACACAACAATATTTTATTGGTGAAGTTGTTAGATATGTTTCTTCAAGTTACATAATGTTAAAAGACTTACAAACAAATGTAACGCCAGGTTCGGATGGTACAGTTTGGCAATTGTTAGCTCAAGGTGATACAGGTGCTGTATTAACCAATAGAGGTGACATGATTATTCAGGACGCCACACAATCAACTAGATTGCCGATTGGTGTTTCAGGTTCAGTTTTAACTACAGATGGTACCGACCCTCAATGGTCAAATGCTGAAGGTAAAAATGTTTATTATGTTGCTAACTCTGGTTCAGATTCAAATCCAGGTACTCAATACTTACCTTTCAAAACACTTTATCACGCATTAGGTCAAGCAACTTCAGGCGATATTACAGATTTCAATACAATTACAGGTGGTACAGGTGGTACTCCGGCAACTTATGACTTATCTCAAACTGCTACAGACGGTTCAGGTACAGGTGCAACAATTAGAGTGATATTAGATGGTTCATCAACACCTACAGTTGTCATAACAGACGGTGGTACAGGACATGCAGCTGGTGATGTCGTTACTTTTGGTAACATTGCTCCAGACGGAAGTACAGTTCAAGGTGGTGGTATGTCAAATATTACTATCACAGTTGTGTCTGCTTCAATCGGTGATGTTGTTTATGTTAAAAACGGAGTTTACAGAGAAACATTACCTTTAAGAGTTCCAGCTGGAGTTACAGTTCAAGGTGAAAGTTTAAGAGGTACTGAAGTTAGACCTGCTACAAGTACAGGACATCAAGTAAAAACATTTTCAATATCAGGCGGAACGGCCGGTACTGCTGGAACATATAACTATGCTCACGGTACAACAACATCATCAACAAATGGTATCGCAAGTTCATTTATTGTAAATGTTGTTCAAGACGGTTCAAGTGCGCCTACAGTTACACTATATCATGGTGGTACAGGATTTGTTGTAAATGATACAATTACAATACCAGCAGGTACAATAGGAAATCCAACTGGTGGTGATTTAGTATGTACAGTTACATCATTAGAAAATAATGACGCTTCAAATATGTTCTTATGTAATAACCAAACAAACATTGTCCAAATGACAATGAAAGGTTTAACAGGAACACCAGGTGCCGGTGCAACCGGAAAAGCTGCCGTTGTATCACTAGACCCTAGTGGTTCAATTACAACTGCTTCGCCTTATGTTCAAAACTGTTCATCTGTAAATGCTGGTGCAACAGGTGTTCAAATTGACGGATTAATTCATCAATCGGGTAACAAATCAATTCTATGTAATGACTATACACAAATTAACTCTGATGGTCGTGGTGTTCATGCATTAGGTGGTGGTCGTGGTGAGATGGTGTCTGTCTTTACTTATTATTGCGATAAATCATTCTACGCTCAGTCGGGTGGATTTATTAGAGGTTTAAACTGTTCATCTGGTTACGGTGAATATGGTGCAGAGGCAGACGGAACATTAGCTTCAGAAGCTGCAGTTACAGTTGCAGCTCGTGGAGAGATGTTAAAATATGCAACTGCTGGATTTATTGGTGCTGCTACAGAAAGTGATGTTGCAGATACAGTAACAACATCTGGTACACCAACAGCTGCTACTATAGTAGGTGTGACTTCAGGTGCTACTGCTACAGTTTCAAGAGTTAACATATCATTAGATTATCTACACATTGAAAGTAGAAGTGGTAACTTTACACAAGGTGAAGTTTGTACAGTTACAAAAGATGATAGTTCAACTTATCAATTAACACTATCAGATAGTTTTGGTGATAGTTCAGCTGCTCAAACAGGTCAAGAAGGACCTTTGATTAGAGTAGATGGTTCAGCGTTATCTTCAGCAACTGCTATTACAGTAGGTTCAAATGTTGTATTTGCTGGCGACACTGCTAAGTATTATAGAATTTCAGCTGTATCAGAAACAAATACAAGTGCCGAAACAGCACTTATCAGATTAACAGAAAGTGTTACTACAGGAAGAGCAATTGCAGACAACGAATCAGGTTCTATTACACAAAACTTTTCAAATGTTCGTTTAACAGGACATGACTTCCTAGATATTGGTACTGGCGATTTTGTAACTACTAACTATCCTGCTGGCGAAACTCAGCCACCAAATCAAGAAAGAGAAGTTACAGAAACAAATGGTGGTCGTGTTTACTTCTCATCTACAGACCAAAAAGGTGACTTTAGAGTTGGTGACTTATTCAGAATTGAACAATCAACAGGTGTTGCAACACTAAACGCAGACGCATTTGACCTTTCAGGTCTATCGCAGTTACAACTTGGTTCTATTGGTGCTGAGTTAGGTGCAACAATTAACGAATTTAGTACAGACGAAACATTTAGTAATGATAGTAACTCGGCAGTTCCAACAGAAAGAGCTGTTGTAGGTTATACACAAAGAGACCAAATGGGAACAGGACATCTTGTTCCACCAACAGGTACAACAGCACAAAGACCCACAGGCGGCGATTTAAAAACTGGTGGTATTAGATATAACTCAACTCTAGTAACATGGGAAGGTTATAACGGAACACAATGGACAGGTTTAGGTGGTGGTAATCCATGGGCTTCAATGTCCTCAGACGCAACGGTGGCTGCCAATGATAGATATTTTGTAGATACATCTGGTGGTGCTGTAACGGCAACACTTCCTGCTTCACCTCAAACAGGTGACCAAGTTTCATTTGTTGACTTAGCGGGAACATTTGACACAAACAATTTAACAATTGCTAGAAATAGTTTAAAAATTATGGGACAAACAGCAGATATGACTGTTTCAACAGAGGATGCTGGTATACAACTAGTTTACACAGGTTCAACTTATGGATGGAAGTTAACAAATAACATCTAATAGTATTAAGGGATAAATAAAAGTATGAGCGATTTAAGAGATTTTACAGGTAAAAATAGAAGATTTACAGGTACAGACGCCGAAACAATAAGTAGTGGTACAACCGCTCAAAGAGTTGACGGCGCTGGTAAAATAAGATTTAATACTACAACAAATTTGATGGAGTATTATGACGGTACTGACTGGAAACCTATTGACTCACCACCAACAATTACAAGTATTACGCTTGACGGTGGTAGTGATGTAACATCTGCTGTAGTAGGTGTTGGCGATGGTGGTAATGCAACAATTGAAGTCAAAGGTTCTCTATTTGATACAACTGGTGCATCCGTAACATTTGAACCAGAAAATGGTGGTACTACTTTAAACGCTCTGACTACAACAAGAAATAGTGCAAACTTAATTACAGTTACCATTGCTAGAAGTTCATTCAACACAACTAATGACCCTTACACAATCAGAGTTACAAACGGTTCAGGATTAGCTGCAACTTTAAGTGGTGCTATCATAGGTGATAATGCACCGGTATTTGCTACAGCTGCAGGTACATTAGGTACTTTATACGATAGTGCTAGAGGCGCTACACCAAGTTTATCACCGGCGGCTGCTACTGACGCTGAGGGTGATACAATAACTTATTCAATAACTGCTGGTAGTTTATCAAGTGGTTTATCATTCAACACTACAAACGCAGCTATCACAGGAACGGCAAACGCAGTTGGTTCAAATACAACTTCACCGTTTACAGTAAGAGCTACTACACCAAACGCAACAACAGATAGGACTTTTACAATTACAGTAAATGCTCCAACTGTTACATCATACACATCTACAGGTTCTCAAACTTTTGCAGTACCAACTGGTGTTAGTTCAGTTGATGTATTAGTTGTTGCAGGTGGAGGTTCAGGTGGTCCAGGACAAGGTGGCGGCGGTGGTGCCGGCGGTTTGATTTACAGACCAGGATTTCCTGTAACACCAGGCGGCAATGTTTCTTTAAATGTTGGTGCAGGTATGCCTTCAGGTTCAACAACTTATCCAAATCCAGGTTCAACAGCCGAAGGTTCAGGTAGAGGTTACAACACAACATTCGGAAATTTAACTGCTATCGGTGGCGGTGCAGGTTGGGGTGACGACCATCCAGGAACACCAGGCGGTTCAGGTGGTGCGGCTTCAGATAATGCAGGTTCAATCGGCGGAAACGCAATTCAACCAAGTCAACCTATGGACTCAGGTTCATACGGATTTGGTAATGGTGGTGGACGAGGCGGTCCTCCTATGGACCAACACGCAGGCGGTGGCGGCGGCGGTGCCGGTGCAGTTGGTCAAGGTGCAGAAGCAGGAAAACAAGGCGGTATTGGCCGTGCTTACTCAATCTCAGGTTCATCTGTTTATTATTCAGGTGGTGGCAGAGGTGGTTGGAGTCCTGCTCGTACAGGTGGTTCAGGTTCTCAGCAACAAGGCGGAGGCGGAGGTGGTTCCGGTTCTGGCCGAGGTGGTGATGGTGTCGCAAACAGAGGCGGCGGCGGAGGTGGCTCAAGTGGTTCGCAACCTATGTCAGGACAAGGTTCAAGTGGAGGTTCTGGAATAGTAATTCTTTCTTACTAACAGATAATTATATTATGATATGCAAAATAAAAATTTCAACTTAACTGTAAACGGTTTTCTCACACAAGAGGAATGTAATTCTATCATTAAACAATATGATAGTATATCTACGCCTGGTGAAGATAAACATTTAAATTATGAAAAGTATGATATTAACTTTTTAAAATCTACTGATAATCCTTTAAGTGATATCTTAAATAAAAGATTACCTGTTTTGACGGATATGTACAAACAAATGTATCCTGAAATTGATTATACAGGTAGTTTTTGGCAATTAACTAATTTAAGGTTTAAAAAGTATAATCCTGGTAAAAGTTATGACAGATGGCATTCTGAACATAGTATAAGAAACTCACATAGAATTTTAAATGTCATAATATATTTAAGTGACCATAATTGTGGTACTGAATTTTATAATGGTGAAACTATACTTTCAGAGAAAGGTAAAATAACAATTTTTCCCTCTTACTTTACACATACACATAGAGGGCAAATATGTCCTGAAAATAAACCAAGATACATCTTGGCAGGATACTATAATTTTGTTGATATAAATAATTAGAAGGAGAATATAATATGTTTGATAAAGGTCTAATGCGTGATGATGTTCAAATGGAGGCCAACTATGATTATGGTGCCATTTCAGACGCTGATAAAAAAATAGTAACAGAGTTCATTAAAATTTTAGAAGAAAGACAAGGTGTACCAGCACCTCTTATTATTAATGAATTAAAAACCAAGTTTGAGTTAGAAGAGTATGAGTATCAAAAAGTAGAAGATGGTAAGTGGCATGAATTGACACATGATTTTTCAACTAAAATTCAATATCATCATCAAGGTTTTAAACAAGTAAAAATAGATGATGGTAAAGTTCTTAGGATTCCTCACTTAGCATTTGGTTTAGATTTAGATAGACTAAACGACTTAGCTGCTCATATAGAAAACAAGGTGATGAACAATGGAACTAAATCATAATTACATTTACATACAATCAGCTTTAACAAAAGAAAACTGTAATAAGATTATCGAGCTTGGAAAAGCAAAGATAGAAGAAAATAGAAAAAACGGTATTGATACTTTTGGCGTTACGGCAGGCAATAAAGAAAAACAAAATATGCCTAATGCTAAAGCATTGAATTATGACACACACGAAAATAAAAAAGACGAAGATTATTATATAAGAGATAGTGAAATTTCATGGTTAAATCATAATTGGATTTATGACCTTGTTATGCCTCATGTTCATACAGCTAATCATATATCAGGTTGGAACTTTGATATTGAAAACGCTGAGTCTTTTCAATTTACAAAATACGGATTAAATCAATTCTATGGCTGGCATTCAGACGGTTCTGGTTGTCATAAATCAGCATATAAAAGATATTATCCTGGTGTCAATGGTCAAGGTTTAACACCTATCAAAGGTCATACTGCCGAATCACACAATGTAGGTAAAGTTAGAAAACTAAGCGTGACAGTTAATCTAAATGAACCAGGAGATTATGAAGGTGGATTATTAAATTTTGATTATGGTCCACATAGTACAGATGGAGAAAGATACAAAGAGTGTACTGAAATTAAACCACAAGGTTCTATCATAGTTTTTCCGTCATTCTTACATCATCAAGTAACACCTGTAACTAAAGGAACAAGATACTCTTTAGTTTTATGGATAACAGGAAGGCCTTTTAGATAATGGATACTCAAAAATATTTTCAAGAAAATCACTACATCATGGTTGAGAATGCTATTAGTGCAGATATTTGCCATATGTTATATTATTACCAAAAATTAGCAACAAGAAGATTAATATTTTTTGAACAACAGGATAAGGAAGTACAAGATAAGTTTTTTGTAAATGATATGGACAATCTAGTGTTTGGAGATTTTCAAGATATTCAATCTCCAGGTACATATAGTTGTTATGGTGATTTAATATTTGATACATTAAATTTAACACTATTGCCTAAAATGGAAGAGTTAACAGGTATGAAATTAATACCTACTTATTCTTATCATAGATTGTATAAGCATGGTGATGATTTAAAAAAACACCGAGATAGAAAATCTTGTGATATATCAACAACAATTTGTTTAGGATATGATATATCTAATTTAAGTAAAGAAGAGCAACAAGACTATGCTTGGCCTATATTTGTGGCTTCAGACAATTTAGAAACTCATAAAGCACCTTTAAAACCAGGTGATATGTTAATTTACAGAGGTGAAAGATTAGACCATTGGCGATTGCCTTTTGAGGGTGTAAATAATGGTCAAGTATTTTTACATTATAATAAAGCTGAAGATGAAGATAATTTATATGATGGTAGACCCGAGTTAGGATTACCTAGTGGGTTTAAAAATAAAAATGGCTGAATTTAAAATACACAATCTTTGGCCAACGCCTGTATATGAAAATAACTTTTCTTTTGATGAAGATGGTATAAAGTATATTAAAAATGTTACTTATGAAAGAATGGCAACAGATAATGGTTTTATATCTATTGATAGATATTTAATTAATGATACCAGACTATCAGAATTAAAAAAAGAAATTGATTTACATGTAGAAAACTATACAAAAAAATTTTTAGATGTAAAAGACAATGCAGACTTTTATATGTTAAACTCATGGGCTACTAGGCATGACCCCGGAGATTGGTGTCAACCACATTACCATGGTAGTAGTTTAATTAGTGGTGTTTATTATATTGATGTGCCAGAAAATTCTGGTAATATAGTTTTTCAAAGAATGAGTAGTCATGTAAATTTATTTCACTCTTCAATAAATCTCGAATATAATAAACAAAATTATATCAATGAAGACTTACAAGATTTCAATGTAAAAAAAGGAGATATATTATTATTTCCTTCACATTTAATGCATAAAATAAGAAAAAACCTATCAAATCAACCAAGATATTCTTTAGCGTTTAACTATTTTGTTAAAGGTAAATTTGGTGCAAAAGAATATGAATTAGAGATAAAATAATGTTAGATATAAAAGAATTGACAATGCAACACCATAAAGACGCAGAGCGACAAGACTTTGTTCGTATCTTAATGTCAGGTAATATAGACCATAAACTTTATGCAACATACTTATATAATCAGTTTCAATGTTATAGTGTGTTAGAGAAATACGGATTACACAATTCTTTATTCAGAGATACACCAGGATTATTAAGAGCTGAACATATTTTATATGATTTTAATTCATTTGGTATAGAAAAACCTGAAATTACAGAAAGCACAAAAGAGTATATTAATCATATAGAATCCATACAAGATGAGGCTATGAAATTATATGCTCACATATATGTTCGACATATGGGAGATTTATCTGGTGGTCAAATGATAATGAAAAAAACACCTGGACCTAATAGATATTATAAGTTTAAACATAAAGAAGTTGGCGACTATAGAAGAATAGTCAAAGAAACAATTAACACATATTTAAATGTATATGAACATTCTGTACTTCCTGAAGCTAAGTTTTGTTTTCAAAGTGCAACTAATTTATTTAAAGAAATGAAGGAGCTCCATGATTTGGGAAAGACTGATTAATTGGGAACAAGAAACAATACAGCTATTAAATAAAAAGTTAATAGAATATAAAGAACCAGGCATGGAAAGATTTAACAAACCTGGTTGGACAAATAGAACATGGAAGAATGAGTATATTAGAAGAGCTCATGTAGATGTTGTTGACGCTAGAGATACAAAAGGTTTATGGATGGCTCATGTGTGTTTGTTTCCAGAATTAACAAATGGTGGACCAATATACGGTTTTGATATAATTGCAGGTAAAAATAAAGTTACTGGTGCGTTTCACGATTTTAGTCCCTTATTACAAAAAGAGCATCCTTTAACAGAATGGTTTAAAGAAGAAGTAAGATGGTATAAACCAAGTAAAGAGAGAGAGTTACCAGATTGGGCAAAAGCTATCTTTTCGGGAGGCATGATAGCTGCTGGCAATGTACAAGATGAAAAAGAATTAAATCAGATATGTACAATGGCTGTGTCCAATCTGGCTAATTATATTGACAAAATTAGAAATCATCATAATGAAGCTGAGAAAGAGGATGTTATTAAGGCACAAAACTATTATTGTGAACACCAACAACAAAACCCTCATACACCTAAGGTTATGGAAAGATTAGGGTTGCCAGAAGATGATATTAAGTTGTTTTGTGAAGACAATTTATTTCCTGTTATTAAATGAAAATAAATAATCTGTTTAAAAATTTTGTATTAAGTAAAAATCTTAATTTAGATAATGATAAGTTAAAAAATTTATCATACCAAATAGAAAATAATTCTGACAATAGAAATATGAGCAATGTTGGTGGTTATCAAAGCACAGATATATCTAACCATACAGAGTTACAAGAGTTAAAACACTTAATAAATTTGCATGGTGATGAGATAAGAAAATCTTACAGAATGTCAAATGAGGTGCAAATGACGAGATTATGGCTTAATATAAACAGACATAAAGATTATAATAAACAACATGCTCATAGAGATAGTTTGTTTTCAGGTGTGTATTATATTGATTTGCCTAAAGATACAGGCATTGTTTTTGTACACCCTAGTCCTAATTATGGTTTTTCATGGGGAAATGCAAAATTTGATACAGATAACTTTTCTGATGGTTACTATTATGAGCCTAAAAATGGCGAGTTATTGATATTTCCATCATGGCTGGTACATTATGTACCGTCAAATTTTACGCATGAAGACAGATTAAGTTTATCTTTTGACTTGGTCTAAATAATCTTATAAATATACCAAGAAAAGGTAAACAATTATGGCAGAACCAGCAACAAGAGAAAACTTAAAACAATATGCTTTGAGAGCGTTAGGTAAGCCTGTCATTGAGATAAACGCAGATGACGACCAACTAGAAGATAGATTGGACGAGGCATTACAGTATTTCGCACAGTACCACTATGACGGTATTCAAAGAGCGTATCTAAAATATCAATACACAGAAGCTGATAAGACTAGAATGACGGCAGATTCTTCGGAATCGGTTACCAAGAATTCAGTCACTACAACATGGAAAGAAGGTAATAACTTTATCGTTGTACCTGAAAGTGTGATATCAGTAATCAATATATTTCCATTTTCAAACAAGTCTAATATGAATTTGTTTGATGTAAGATATCAAATGAGATTAAATGACTTGTATGATTTTTCATCTACAAGTGTTATTAACTATGATGTTGTATTACGACACCTAGACTTCCTAGACCATATCTTAGTAGGTGAAAAACCTATAAGATTTAATCAACATGACAACAGACTGTACATTGACATGGATTGGACACATGATTTACAAGTAGGTGAATATATCGTAATTGAAGCATACAGAAAAATGGACCCTACAGTACATACAGATGTATTCAATGACATATTTCTAAAGAGATATGTTACAGCATTATTTAAAAAACAATGGGGTGCTAACCTATCTAAATTTGATGGTGTAGCAATGATTGGTGGAGTTACATTAAATGGAAGACAAATTTATTCAGAGGCTTTACAAGACATTGAAAAGTTAGAACAAGAGATTAGAAGTACCTTTGAATTAAATCCAGCAATGATGATTGGGTAACAAATCATGGCAGTAAATCACTATTTCCAAGGCGGCAGAGGTATTGGTAATGACTCTGAGAAGAGGTTACACGAAGATATTATAATTGAAAGTCTAAAGATTTTTGGACAGGATATTTACTATCTACCTCGTACACTTGTTAATAGAGATTTAGTTTTAGGAGAAGATACATCAAGTAGATTTGACGACTCTTATCTATTAGAAATGTACTTTGAAACAACTGAAGGATTTGCTGGCGAAAATGAAATCATCAATAAGTTTGGTTTAGAAATTAGAGATGATACAACACTTGTATTATCTAAGAGAAGATTTGAAGACCATGTAGGTAGTAAAGCAACACTAACAGCAACTGGTCGTCCTAATGAGGGTGATATAGTTTTTGTACCTTTACTAAACTCATACTTTGAAATACAATTCGTAGAAGACCAAGAGCCATTCTATCAACTTGGTAACTTACCTGTTTACAAATTAAAAGTAACTCGTTGGGAATATGCTAACGAACAAATTAATACTGGTAATGAATTACTAGACCAAGTAGAAGACAAATATACACTAGACCAATTACAACACAAATTAACTTTAGAGTATGGTCAAGAGGTATTGACAGGTGCAGGTTCAATTATGTTAGAAGATTATCACGATTATTCTACAGGTCAACCAGCGTTGTTAATGCAAGAAACATATGTGGCTGCTAACATACAAACACAATCGCCATATGCAAGTAACTTAGACTTAAATACTGAAGCAGGTTATGATACTGTTGGTGATTTATCAGATGATATATTAGACTTTACAGAAAGAAATCCATTTGGAGAGGTTGACGAATAATGTTTGGAACTCATTTTTATAACGAAGGATTAAGAAAGTTAACTATTGCATTTGGTCAAATATTTAATAATGTAATAATTCAAAACACTAGTAGTACAGGTGCAATCACAAAAAGATTAAGAGTGCCATTGGCGTATGCACCAAAAGAAAAATTTTTAGTAAGGTTAGAACAACAAGCTAATTTATCAGAGGACAGAGAGGTTGCTGTTACATTACCTAGAATGGGATTTGAAATTACTGGTTTGTCTTATGACGCTACTAGAAAAATTAATAAAATGCAAAAACTTATCAGAGTAAAATCTGGCGAAGATGGCAAAAAAATGGAATACAATTATACACCTGTTCCATATAATATTAATTTTAACTTATACTCTTTTACAGCAACTGCTGAAAATGGTTTACAAATCATAGAACAAATTTTACCATTCTTTCAACCAGAATATACTGTAACTATGAACATGGTACCTGAGTTAGATATAAAAAGAGATGTACCAATTATTTTAAATAGTGTAAATTATGAAGACACATACAATGGTGAATTTACACAAAGACGAGCAGTAATTTACACATTAAGTTTTACTGCTAAGACATATCTATATGGTCCAATGACCAATCAAGGTGTTATTAAAACTGTTCAATCTGACCTTGGTACAGATACAGAAAGTCCATTAACAAGAGAAGAAAGAATTATTGTGGTTCCAAATCCTACATCAGCTGACGGTGATGATGATTTTGGATTTACAACAAGTTTAACTTTTCATACTGATAGTAAACGATATAACCCTACGAGTGGTAGTGATGAATAAAATTATGAGGTCAATTGATGATAAAAGTACACGGTCAAAAAGTAACAACTAATCAAGAACATTTAATCTACACTTCAATAATTGATGATGAAGAAATGAATCGTCAAATTGTTTCTGTTATAGATGAGGTAGGTGATGTTCAAGGCAATACCACAAATGTCAAAGCACAAATGACAGAGTGGAAAATGGCAGACAGACCTGGATTTATAAAACTTTCTTACATCTTTAGAGAAATAGCAAAAGAAATATCTTTTAATGACCATAAAAGAACTTATGGTATGAGAGTTAAAGATATGTGGGGTATGAAGTACAAAAGTGGTGATTATGCAAATTTGCATGACCATTGGCCAGCGTTATGGTCCATGTCATACTATATTAATCCACCAGAAAACGGACCTAGTATTATTTTTCCCACCTCAAAATATCAAGTAAAACCTGTGAACGGATTAATGTGTATTTTTCCTGCTTATGTAAAACATGAAGTAGAAAAAAAAGAATTTGAAGGATTTAGATATGTCGTATCAGCCAACGGACATTAAAATATTTGATAATTTATTAGACGACAAAGTTGCATTGCAAATAGAAGAAGACTTTGATAAATGTCCTTGGAATGTGGCAGGTAATATTGTTTCTTTGTCTAATACTGTGTTAGAAAAATATAAAGATAATAAAAATGTAAAAGATTATATAAAGTTTGTACATGATTTTTATGAGTTAGAAAGTCAAAGTGATAATACTAAAATTGCAGATATAGTATTAGACGCATTTTTAAAACATAACAATATTAAGAATGTAAATCTGATAAGAGCAAAAGCTAATATGCAAACTCAATATACTGGTAATCAACCAGATATGCATAATAGTCCTCATGTAGATTTTTTAGATATGCCTCATCATGTATTGATTTATTATGTCAATGATTGTGATGGTGACACTATATTTTTTGATGAAAATGAAAATGAAATAAGAAGAGTTGCACCTAAAAGAGGTAGATATGTTCTGTTTAATGGTAATATACTTCATGCTGGTAGTAATCCTGTAAAAAGTAATTACAGAATTATTATAAACTATAATATGGTGATACCAAATGATTGAAGTATTAGATAATTTTGTTGATAAAGACTATGCAGATTACATAGAAAAAGAATTACTTGAAAGAGATTTTAAATGGTATTTTTCAAGGTCTTATTTTACATGTCCTGAATGGCAAACAAAAAAATATTCTCATATGAAAAATCTTAAAGAATATTTGTTATTATCACATGATTTATATAACGAAAATAAAAAGGTTTCACACAAAACAGATATTGTTGACAATATAATTAACAGATTGCCTAATAAGATTTTTATTTACAGAGCAAAAGCAAACTTACAAACTCAATTTACCGATAATAATGAAGTATATCATAATACACCACACATAGATTTATATAATAAAAATGGTAATTATCAACCTCATAAAGTCGCATTATATTATGTAAATGATAGTGATGGTGATACTATATTATTTAATGACAAGTTAGAGATTGTTCGTAGAGTAAAACCTAAAAAGGGTAGAATATTATTATTTAACGGAGATACTTTACACACAAGTAGTCATCCTACAAAAAGTGATTATAGAATGTGTATTAACATAGATTACCATGATTGATGTAAAACCAATAAAGTCATATATTCTTGTTCAAAAAATAAAAGAACATAATCAAATAAAAGATGTTTTATTATCTATGATGGCCAAAATGCCTGATAAGAAAGTTACAACTGATTTTGAAAGTATTAAAAAAACAGATTATTATTTACCAAAAGAACATACTAGAGATTATGGTGACCTATTTTTAAAAACAATTCAATCATATAATGATAACATTAAAAACTTTTACAATGCTGAAGAATATTGGATAATTAATTATTGGTATCAACAATATCAAGACACAGACTATCATAATTGGCATGTACATCCTACGACTTTATTGTCAAATGTGTATTATGTAGAGTTAGAAAATAAAAACTCTACCGTATTTTATGACAATGTTACAAAACAGGAATATAAATTTGAGTTAGAAGAAGGAGATTTAATTACATTTCCTTCTATGTTGGCTCACAAATCACAATCAAATAATAAATCTCGCAAAACGATTATTTCATATAATGCAGATTTTAATAATATAAATATAGGGTAAAAGGAGAAAAATTATGAGTGCAACACACATAAAAACAGTAATGGTCAAGTTAGATGGTTACGAAGCTACAGGCTCTAAAGGTGGTGTAGTTGTTGATGTTTTTAATATTATAAGAACACCTGGTCTTGACGCAGACGGAAATCATGCAGTTTCGGGAGCAATGGTTCCTTATGTTGAAGATTGGGAAGGTACTGATGCTCAAAGAAAAACATTGAAATCAGGTTATAAAAAAGTCGAATTAGAAGATGACCACGCTGATGTAAATAATGTTCAAGTAGGTTGGGTATTAGACGCTGAAACAGGTACAACTTTAAGAAACGCTGGCTAATATACAATGTCAAAATTGGAAGATAATGTAAATGAGATTCTAGGTATAGAGAAAAAAGAAGAAAAGTTTTCTCTTTCAGAATTTGAACAGCCAGCACCTGTACCTAGAAAAATAGATGAAGATAAACCTCATGTTGACCAAGATTATGAAAATAGTAGAGAGAATTACTATAATCTTATTGATAAAGGTAATGAAGCAATCGAGGGTATATTAGATATTGCAAAAGAGGGTCAGCATCCTAGAGCTTATGAGGTTGCTGGTCAATTGATTACTACAGTTGCTGGAACGGTTGATAAGTTACAAGACTTACAAAAGAAATTAAAAGATTTAAAAGAATTACCAAAGACTGCCAACACAAATATTAAAAATGCATTATTTGTAGGTTCTACTAATGAACTACAAAAAATGTTAAATAGGAAAGATGATGAAGTTATTGAAGGCACAGAAACAAGTACCGAACAAGATAATACTGGAATTAAGTAAAATCCATTATATCAAATCTATGACGCCGTTACCCGATTTAATTCGTGGTAAAGACTTGTTAAACCCCATAGAAGTTAGAAAGTACACAGTATCAAAAACACCTAGAAAAGGTGTCGGCAATGTTACATATGCTGAAAAAGAATATTCAGTTTTTAGAGGCAGTCAAAGAGTACAAGCGGCTTTAAAAATGGGATACACTCACATAGAGGGTGTAGTGTTAGATGATTGAAAAAGAATTAGATATACCTTTTAGTTTTTGCATGGGTGGATATTACATTGACCCTAAGATTTGTGATAATTTAGTAGATTTTTATGAAGAACACAAATCTAAAGCACAACCAGGCATTGTTAATAAAAGAGATGTTAATGATAAAGCAGATATTGTAGTTGATAAAAAAATAAAAGACTCAAATGATTTACAATTTCCTGGAGATTTTCACGAAGGACCTGTAGCAGATTATAAAGACTCTCTAGGCGCTTGTTTGAAATCATATGAAAATAAGTATGAGGGTGTTCATGCACAAAAAAGATTTCATATAAAAGAAGATTTTGGTATACAAAAATATCCAATAGGTGGTGGTTATAAAGTATGGCATTTTGAAAACTATGTTACTATGAATAGATTGTTTGCTTTTATGACTTATCTAAATGATGTACCAGATGGTGGCACAGAGTTTTTATATCAAAATATGACAGTAAGAGCCGAAAAGGGATTAACATTAATATGGCCTTCAGCATGGACACATATGCATAGAGGCAGAGTTTCAAATACTAAAGAAAAATATATAATAACAGGATGGTATTCAATTTAAAATGAGTGACGCATATCTAGGTAACCCGAATCTTAAAAAGGTCAACACACCTATTGAATTTACTAAAAAACAAATTCAAGAATATCAAAAGTGTGCTGAAGACCCTATCTATTTTATGGAGACCTACATTCGTATCGTATCTCTTGATGAAGGCTTAGTGCCTTTTCAAATGTATGATTTTCAAAAACATATTGTAAGGACAATCCATGACAACCGTTTCACTATTTGTAAACTACCTAGACAAAGTGGTAAATCTACAACTACTGTGTCTTACTTGCTTCATTATGCTCTTTTCAATCCTAATTCTAATATTGCTATTCTAGCAAACAAATCATCTACTGCTAGAGATATTTTAAGTAGAGTACAGTTAGCATATGAAAATCTACCGAAGTGGATGCAACAAGGAGTTATTAACTGGAACAAAGGTAACATTGAATTAGAAAACAAGTCAATCATTGTGGCGGCTGCAACATCTTCAAGTGCTATTCGAGGTGGTTCGTACAACATTATCTTTCTTGATGAGTTTGCTTTCGTACCTGCTAATATAGCAGAGATGTTTTTTAGTGCCGTATATCCTAC
>Ga0222718_10001705_pt1 | contig 20544 bp, 20 predicted proteins | sample C33_27DmetaG_FD_165045 | JGI IMG/M metagenome (GOLD analysis project Ga0222718, IMG submission 165045) | Estuarine water microbial communities from San Francisco Bay, California, United States - C33_27D | ecosystem: Environmental > Aquatic > Marine > Unclassified | place: USA: California... | reverse complement strand
GAGCACGGCGACAAAGAAGATTGGGGAGCACTATCAGTAGACTACAAAGATAAAATTACAAAAGATCTACAAGAATATATATCACATCTCCGCAAACATGTTATTTAAGTGTATTTATATTTATAAGCGAATGTAAATACTCAATTCATAATTGACATGACTCAAAAAGAAACCCTAGATGCTGTATTAGGTGAATTAAGGCATATTAAACAACACATGCCTAATGGTGAACTTAAGCAAATGCAAAAAGATATGGAAGATCTAAAAGAAGATATTTCTGATCTTAAGTACACCCTCCTAAACCCTGATAACGGTGTAATAGTGAATACTAATAAAAACACAGAGTTCCGTCAAGGTATGCAAGCTAACGAAAAAGACTTTCAAGAGCAGATGCTCAAGATTAAAGAAATTGAGAACTGGAAAGGCGGGGTAACTAGAGCATTATGGATTATATTTGGTATTATAGCATCTATTATAATTAGAATGTTTATGATGCACTCAGAAACTGGAGGATAGTATGAAAAACTTAAAACAAGCACTTAAAGAACTACAAGAAGAAAAACCAGGACTTTGGGCTAATATTAGAGCTAAAAGAGCTAAAGGTAAAAAGCCTTCCCATGGTAATTCTAATGCACATAAAGATGCAGTTAAAGCTGGTAAGAAGATCAATAAAATGTCTGAAGGTGAAGAATGGCCAAAAGAAGTCCCATCAAGACATGGAGATATTATCTTCAAATTAATTAAGGTAATGCCTGATAGAGCTAAATATGCTCTAATAGATGCTGAGACAGGAAAAGAATGGGAGCCAGGAGGTAGAGTATTTGGCTCTATTAAATCTCTAATGGCTTCAGCAGAAGATACAATCATGCCTCAAGGCGGTAGACAGTCATCCCAATTCTAAATGAATGAAATTATCTCAACTCATACTTGAAGGTATAACTTATAGCAATCCAAACTTCGCTGCAGAATGGGAGGAAGCAGAACGTTATTCTGAGTTTGTTGAGATGGGGAAACAGGGTTGGATTGATATAGCTAAAAAAGGATACGTTACATCTTACTCTAAAATAAAAAATGTACTGGGTAATGTCGATTTAAAATTCGATAAACTAAATTCTAAGAAAAAACAAAGATTCTTAGCCGCATTTAAAAAAGGTACAATCGAAATGTCGATAGCTGTTAAGTTCTCTGACAACGATTATGACCTAGTTGCCGGTAATACTAGACTTTCAGGTTTAGTTAAGAACGGTATTGATCCAAAAATTTGGATTGTAGATTTATCTGAAATGCAAGAAAACTACGCCGACGGTAAAGTAAAAGGAAAATCTAGACCCGGTAGAGTTAAAAGATCAGGAGCCTCATGTAAAGGTTCTGTTTCCTCTCTAAGAGCTAAGGCTAAAAAGTATGGCGGAGAGAAAGGAAAAATGTACCACTGGTGTGCAAACATGAAAGGCGGTAAAAAATAACTATTTATAGTATATACGTATATAAACATGTCTAATATGACCTACCAAGAAATTAAAGATAGTCTATCTAAATGTGAAAAGTCCTTAAAAGCAATACAAGATGGGACTTACAAAGATATAAAAAATATCGATGTTAAAGAAACTATAACTAAACTACAAATGTTAAAAGAATCTTTTACAAAGCAACTTAGTGAAATGGAAATTGATCCTGAAAAAGGAGTAGTATCTACTGATGATTCTGGAGAAGCTGAAAAACTTGCTAAAAAAGGTATAAATGTAGCACTCACGAAAGAACAAGAAGGAGTAAAGTTTTCAAAAGAAGAAACGATGGCTATTGCTAAAGACGTAGGAAAAGCAGTAGCTAAAGCATTAAATGATGCAGGAGATGAAGTAGCACATATGAAAGCTAAAGACATCTCTGAAGGTTCTTTCGAGATATACGTTGAATATAAAAATGGATCTGATGATCAATTTTCTTTCTACATCTCAGACGATACCTTACATTTAGTAGATTTTTCGTTTGATAAAGAACTAGTAGACGTAGGAGTTAAACCTTCTGGTGAAGCTATTGTGCATGTTGACGTATTAGCTAATGAGTTAGTAAAACATTTCAGATCTTTATCTGAAGGTATGTCTGATCAAGAATTTGCTGACGCAAAAGAAAAAGAAAGATTAGAAAAGCATCCTGAAAGAGATATGATTAAAAAGATTCAAGCTCTTATTCAAAATGCTAATAAGAATGAAGGTGAATATGCTGCTGATAAACATAACGTTAATGTATATGGTTATCAAACTATGCATTTTGATATTTGCCCTGGAGCTAAATCTTTATTTGATAGAGTGATTAAAGACGGAAGCATTGAAGATAAAGAAGGGTTGAAAAAATTAGCTCAACTACATGATATCCTCTTTACTATTGAAAAGATTGCTTTGAAAGATTCAAATAAAGCTAAGCAGTATTTAGATAGAGCAATCAAAGTTGCTTCAGATATATACGTATTAGGTAACAGAATCGGTTTAAATCAAAACACAGATCTTTCCTATATTCAGTCTCATATTGAAAAAATTAATGATGCTGCTAGAGAAGAGGAAGTAAATGAAGCTCCTGAAAATATGTACTACTTTAAAGTACCTAGAACAGACAAAGCTAAATTAAATGCTGCTCAAAATACCATTGAAACTTTCTACGACCCAGTTAGATTCGCTGATATTGTAGATGATGACGGTGCCGGTAATGTTGTTATGTATATCCATAAAAAAGATTTTGACCCTGGTATGATTGATGACCTGCAAGGTGACGGCATAGATCTATCATCGTCTAATTTTCCTGGTATAAACGAAAATACACCAACAGTCTTTGATGACGAAAGCATGGATGCTTTACGTGATATTATTTTAAAATACGTAGAAGATCCAAACGATGCAGAAAAAGCAGTACAGCAAGTAGATGATAACGGACTAGATTCTCTATCACCAGAACTAACTGCCAATCTGGAAAGAGATCCAGAATTTAAAGCTTGGTATAATAAATTACATAGTGTTCCAAATGCAGATACTGATTATATGAAAAGAAGAAGATCAGAAAAAGACTATCAGCAAGAAAATGCATTAGGATTTAGCGATATAAAAAAATTAGGAGATAAAGCTGCTAGTCATATAGACATAGAAACTAGAAGAGATTCAAGATATACTTTCGGTAATAGACCATATCAGGATGATCAATTAAGATATCAGATTGCTAAAAAATTAGGATATAATGTAGATTCATTATTAGAAGAAAATTCTGAGATGGATAAGATTATTAAAGCAAAGAGACTTATTAAACAACAAGCTCCTGCTATGAATAAATTACCTCAAGATGACCCTAAAAGAAAGGCATTTATTGATAAAGTAAAAAAAATAAATCAAAAACATAAAGAACTTCTAGACAAAGAAGATGATAAAATAGCAGGAACAGGTAGAGATCAAGAGTTAAGCGAAGGAAGAGGAGATTTTGATGATGTTTTAAAGGCTATAGAAAATATGGCTAACAACGATGATATATCAGAAAGAGATGCAGCAGCAGAAATAGTATTAGCTTTAGCTGATAAATTTCAATTACCAGTAGATAAGAATCTAGAAGATTATATGGAGGAATCAGTTAATGAAGGAACAGACCTACATGTAGATAAGGATTTTCAATTTACTAGGACTAATAGTGGAATACAAATCACTGAAAAATATTCAGGATATGGACCTAATTCAAGATACATTCACGTACCAGGTAGATTACTAAAAAGATTTATAGCAGGATTAGCTAAATCATCAAAAGTATTTAAAGATCTTAAGTACCAAGGACAAGATGCAGAAAATCCTTTAGAATCAGCACCAGGGTATAAACATGATTGTGCTGCTAAAGTAGTTCATGAGAAACACGGAAAAGGAACTTGTATTCCTGAAAAACATACTCTAGTAAAAGAAGGTAGTAAGTACACAGTAACACACTATGATGTTTTATTTGAAAGCGGTAAGACAGTAACAGATATTCCTGTTAGTGAACTAGAAGTTAAAACTCAAACAGAACACTGGCATAAAGGATATAAAAAGAAAAAGAAATAATATGCATAGGTTAGAAAAACTTATATTAGAAACTTACGGTAAACTTCTTATACAAGAGGAAGAAAGAGAAAACACTATCTCTTTTAAAGATTTAGACCCTAAGGTACAAAAAAGTATTGAATCAAGATACGGTGTATCACCGGACCCTAGTAGAGACTTTGTAGATAAAGATATGACAACCTTATATCGTTATGTGAAAGAAAAAGGAGATAATGAAGGAGGGTCAATAGGACATAAAGTTATTAAGTTACCATCATTTGAAGGTATCTATACTAGTTTTAATGATATTATTTTAGATATTAAAAAGTTGATGAATAATAAGGATATTAGAACTGATAAAAATGCAAGAGAACTATTTGAACTTATTAAAACTAACTTTAGAAAACTTCAAAGATATTTAAGAATCGAAAGACCTGATCAATATGAATTAATGAAGATGAGACGAATTATGTCAGAAACAGTAGACAAGATTAAAGCTCTACCTACATTAAATGAATCTTTATTAGACGAAATAGAAGAAGAACCAGTACCTGAGGAAGAACCAAACACAGATGCTCCAGAAGAGACAGTATTAGAAGATGCTACTGATATTATGTTAGGTAAGTTTCCTTCTTTAAGACAGGCATTAATAAAACTACAAACTGAAGACTTTAAACAATTTGTTGACTCAATTGACTGGATATCACCTCGTCCTTCTTCGTTCAGAATTAATCTTAAAAACGGACAAGATTATATTTTAAAATGGACAGGTGAAACATTTGAAGCTCAGATAATGGGTAAAAGGTACTATCTTAATAAAATAAACGACTATCAACAAGCTTTAGATAAACTTTCTATACTGTACAAAGAAGGTCCAATGAAAGGAGCAGGCGATGATGCAGCCTCTGGGGAGGATGTAGATGATGCTAGTACCGGTGGGGGAGACTTCCCCGGTGGTGAAGGAGGAGGAACTGCTGATATTCCAGAACCGGATGACGCAGGAGGAGAAGAAGGAGGAGCCGATCTATCAGGTGAACCAGTTGATTTTGAAGCAGGTGAAGAACCAGAAGCATAATAATAATAACAGACATGAAAAATAATTTTGACCTTAAAAAATTCTTAGTAGAGAATAAACTTACTGCCAACAGTAGATCTGTAAATGAAGGTATGACCGTAGTTGGACATACCCCAGAAGAACAATTAAAAAATGCTGAGGAGTTAGTTGCAAAAGCTAAAGAATTAGGACTGGAAGCATCTATTAGGTATAGTGATACTCCAGGATATGAAAATAATATACAGTCTGTAGAGGTAGGAAAAAACGGTATTCAATCTCACCCAGAACTTAGTGCTATACAAGATAGACAGTTTGCAGAATATGTTAAAAACAAATCTAAAGACGATAAACCTTCATTCAAACCTAAAAAGTTAAAGAAACTTACAGTAGGAGGTAAAACATACGAAATAGGAGATTTTGATCCTAATGATGACGGTAGAATAGAATCTATCGAAAAGTATCCTAACGGATATTTTATTTCAGGAGGAGTTTATAGCGACTATGGAGACGGAGACGATGCTAAAGAAGGATACGGATATGCTATCGATTTGAAAGGTAATGAAATGGACGAAGAAGATCTAGAAGGAAGATACTAAATGAATATAACAGACAAACTATACACAGAATGGGCCTGGAGAACTAAAACAGGTGTACCGGATATGAATAATCCGGAAGATAAAGCTATACTAGATAGACTTATTTCTGAGCTTGTTAAAGAGGAAGACCAAGAGCCGAAAGAAATTACTAAAAAAGATATAATTGATTTTATATCTGATGCTCCACTTGATGATATACAAATTAAAAAACTTTATCAAAGAGTAACTAATTTTAGTAACTATAGATCAATTAGAAATAAAGTAAAGGATAAAGGATACGGTGACAAAATATATAAACAGTATTCTCAACAAATTCAAAGTATTATAGAAGATCTACCTATAGAAGACTCTAAAAAATTTTCTGAATACCTACAAAAAGGAGGAGCTAAATTTAATACTTCAGATAGAGGCGGTAATATAATCGACGATATTTCTGCACAAACTAATCTTCCTACTAATGTAGTTAAAGCAATTTTCAGGCATACAGCTCAAGACGAAAAGAAAAGAGGAGTAGGAATGGGAGAACTAGCATTGATACTTTTATTTGACAATGTAACCAACGCTTCTGGTAAAGGAGATTTAGCAATTGATAATGAAGAATTCGAAGTAAAAGGTCAAGGAGCTAAACTAGGATCTAACTCACGTGCTTTAAGTAGTAATAAAGAGTTTATTGATGCTTTTAGAGAATTAGGTGTTGAAGGAGAAAATAAACCTGTTTACAAAGGAGTTAGTTACGACTTACAGGATATTAGCTTTCTAGTCGCAGAACTTTATAAAGATCATAAAGATAAAGCAGTATCAGCATTTAATGCAGTTTTAAATAGAGTCGGACTAAGTTCTTTAAGTAGTTCGGATTTTAACTCAGCAAATTCATTAGTAATAGCTGTAGGTCTAGAGCATTTTATAAAGTACCAAAGTGAGGAAGGTTTTAAGCATTTCATGGTTCATGATTTTGGAGGAGGTAAGCTTCCTGGTAATAATGGAAAATTCATTTACACAAAAGGCACAGCAGAAAAAATGGCTAAAGAGTTAAAAAGTAAAGGAGTAAACTTCCAAAAGTTTAGCCCGAAATTATTTGGTCCTAGAATAGGTGTTTTTGAAACTGCTCCAAATAATTATCTTGAAGAAGATGAAACAGAATAAAAGTTATGGCACAAGATATAAAAAAAATAATCGCACAAGAGTATATTAAGTGCGCTAAAGATCCGGCGTACTTCATGAAGAAGTATTGCTACATTCAGCACCCTACTAGAGGACGTATACTTTTTAATCTATATCCTTTTCAAGGAAAGGTTCTTAATCTTTTCAAAGATCATCAATATATTATTACCTTAAAGTCTAGACAGTTAGGTATTTCAACTTTAGCAGCAGCCTATAGTTTATGGCTTATGTTATTCCATAAAGATAAAAACGTACTAGCATTAGCAACAACACAAGCAACTGCACGTAACTTAGTATCTAAGACTATGTTTATGTACGATGAGTTACCAAGATGGCTAAAGTTACCTGCTAAGGAGAAAAACAAATTATCTCTAAGATTAAAAAATGGTTCAAAAATAACAGCTAAATCATCGAATGCAGATGCTGCACGTTCAGAAGCAGTATCACTCCTACTTATAGATGAGGCCGCATTTATAGATAATATAGAAGAAACATTTACTGCTGCACAGCAAACACTTGCTACCGGTGGACAGTGTATGGCATTATCTACTCCTAACGGTATTGGTAACTGGTTTCATCAAACATGGGAAAAAGCTGAATCAAGAGAAAATAGTTTTCTACCTATAAAATTACCATGGACAGTACATCCAGAAAGAGATGATAATTGGAGAGAAAAACAAAATGCTGACCTAGGACCTAGAATGGCAGGACAGGAATGTGACTGTGATTTCTTAGCTTCTGGTGATACAGTATTTGAACCGGATGATATGGCTTACTACGAACAAACCTATTTAAAAGATCCTTTAGAAAGAAGAGGGATAGACGGTAACCTTTGGGTATGGGAAGGAGTTGACTACTCTAAATCTTACATGGTTGTAGCAGACGTTGCTAGAGGTGACTCTACTGATTATTCGGCATTTCATATATTTGATATAGAGACATGTACTCAGGTAGCTGAATATAAAGGTAAATTATCTCCTAAGGATTTTGGTAACTTCTTAGTAGGAATAGCATCAGAATATAATGAAGCATTATTAGTAGTAGAAAACGCTAATATTGGATGGGCTACTATAGAACAGATAATGGAAAGAGAATATAGAAACCTTTACTACAGTGCTAAAAGTAATATGGAAACTGTAGAATCATATATGCATAAGTTTGAAAGGGATAAATTAGTACCAGGATTTACTATGTCTGCTCGTACAAGACCTTTAGTTATTGCTAAAATGATAGAATATATTCGAGAAAAAAGTGTTACTATACAATCTAAAAGATTGCTTAGTGAAATGAGAGTATTCGTATGGAAAAATGGTAAACCTCAAGCTCAAGATAGATATAATGATGATCTATTAGTATCTTGTGCAACAGCATTATATGTTAGAGATACTGCCTTAAGGTTGAGACAACAAGGAATGGATTTAGCAAGAGCTCAACTCTCTTCGTTTAATAATCTAAATTCTAGAAATGCATCAGTTATTACAACAGTTGGTAATATGCAGAATAATCCTTATATTATGAATACTAACCACGGTGATGAAGATCTTACCTGGTTAATAAATTAGATCTATTTATATATAAAACTATACCGTAATGGCGGACAAATCTCTTTTTGGTAGACTTTCGAGACTTTTCTCTACCGACGTAGTAGTCAGAAACGTAGGTGGTAACCAGCTTAAGATAGCTGATGTTAATCAAATACAGACTACTGGTAAATTCCAAACAAATTCTCTTGTTGATAGATTCAGTAGACTTTATATCTATAACAACAAAAATATCTTTAATCCTAATCTTAATTATCAAACGTTAAGAATTCAACTATATTCTGATTATGAGGCTATGGACACAGATCCTATTATTGCCTCAGCATTAGATATTATAGCTGACGAGGCTACATTGAAAAACGATCAAAATGAAGTTTTAGCAATTAAGTCCTCAGATGAAAATATTCAAAGAATACTTTATAATTTATTTTACGATGTATTAAACATAGAGTTTAACTTATGGTCGTGGACTAGAAATATGTGTAAGTATGGAGATTTTTTCTTAAAGTTGGAAATAGCTGAAAAATTCGGTGTCTATAATGTACTTCCATATACAGTCTATCATATGGTTAGACATGAAGGACAAGATCCTGAAGCACCAGCTAAAGTAACTTTTACTATAGACCCTGAAGGTATAGCTTCTTCTGCTGATCCTAACTATATTCCTAAAAGAGATTCTAGAACTATTAATTTAGATAACTACGAGGTAGCTCATTTTAGATTAATCTCAGATACTAACTACTTACCTTACGGACGTTCTTATTTAGAGCCTGCTAGAAAAATATTTAAACAAGTAACTTTAATGGAGGATGCTATGTTAATTCATAGAATAATGAGAGCTCCTGAAAAGAGAATGTTCTATATTAACGTAGGAGCAATTCCACCAAATGAGGTTGAGCAGTTTATGCAAAAAACTATTAACCAGATGAAAAAGACTCCTTATGTGGATCCTCAAACTGGTCAATACAACTTACGTTTCAATATGCAGAATATGATGGAAGATTTCTACCTACCTGTTAGAGGAGGAGATACTTCTACTAGAATTGAAACTACTAAAGGATTAGAATACGACGGAGTAAATGACGTTCAATACTTACAGGCTAAAATGTTTGCTGCTCTCAAAATACCGAAAGCATATTTCGGATACGAAGGAGACTTAAACGGTAAAGCAACGCTAGCTGCAGAAGATATAAGATTTGCAAGAACTGTAGAAAGAATACAAAAAATAATGGAATCAGAGTTAACTAAGATAGCTCTAGTACATTTATATACTCAAGGATTTACAGGAGAAAGCTTAACTAACTTTGAGATTAAGTTAACTAACCCTTCAGTCATTTACGAACAAGAAAAAGTAGCGTTACTAAAAGAAAAGATAGATTTAGCTAATCAAATGAAAGATACTAAATTATTCTCTTCTGACTATATTTACGATCACATATTTAATTTATCTGAAGATCAGTATAATGAAATGAGAGATCTAGTAAGAGAGGACTCTAAACGTTTATTTAGAATAGCTCAAATTGAAAATGAAGGTAACGATCCTGCTAAATCTGGTACTTCTTACGGTACTCCTCACGATTTAGCTTCTATGTACGGAAGAAGAGCTACAGCAACTCCTAAAGGTGGAGAGCCTGCTAACCTTCCTGCTGGTTATAGTGAATATGGTCAACCTGGTCCGGAAGGCGGAAGACCTAAAGAGAAGATGTCTGTATACGGAACTAACAATGATCCTGTTGGAGGAAGAGATAGACTAGGTAAACAAGGTATGCACGGTGGTTTTCCTTCCGATAATGATAACGTAAACGAAACAAACCTAACTACTCAGGCAATATATCATCGAATAAAAGATTCAATGGAATCAAAAAAGAGCTTAATTTTTGAGAAAAAAGAAGAAATTCCATCAAAAATGCTAGATGAAACACAACTTAAGGATTTAGATAATTAACACATATTTATATATAGTAACCGTATACTAATGAGAATAAAACATTCAAAGTATAAAAATACCGGTCTTATTTTTGAATTGCTAGTAAAGCAAATAGCAGCTGATACGCTATCTAAAAAAGATTCATCAGCAGTTTCTTTGTTAAAAAAGTACTTCACAGGTAAAACCTCTTTAACTAGAGAATTCAAACTATATGAATTCATTCTAAAAAATAGAGGTGTATCACAAATGAAAGCTGAAAATATAGTATCTACTATAATTGAGGTATCAAGAAAGATAGACACGGTAGCTTTAAAAAAATTAAAATATAATCTCATAAAAGAGATAAAAGATAATTATAATATAGAAGAGTTTTTTGCTATTAAAGTAAGAGATTATAAACCATTAGCAGCACTATACTGTTTATTGGAAGCTCAAAATGCTTTAGACGTAATTAACCCAGATATATTAGTTTCTAATAAAGTAACTATTTTAGAACATCTTACTTCATCACCTCAAAACGAAGAAGCAGCTAAAGACACTCTTATAGAAGAGTATTCTAAATACGATAAAGATCTTAAACTATTGACGTTTAAAATTTTATTAGAAAAATTTAATAACAATTACAAAACTTTACTTCCAGAGCAGAAAGCTATTTTAAGAGAGTTTATTACTGCAGTTAGTTCAACTACAAGATTAAGAAATATAGTTAATGAAGAGTTAACTAAAGTAGCCGCAGCAGTTAAGTCTTTAAAAGATAATGTAAAAGACGAAGTAATAAAAATAAAATTAGAAGAGGTATTTAAGACAATTAAACCCTTATCTAAGAAAGAAAAGATTTCTGACAATCATTTAGTAAATTTGATGCAATTTTATGAGCTTATCAATGAATTGAAAAGTTTATGAAAAAAAGTCAAATAATTAAAATGGTTAAAGAAGTTTTAGATGAAATTAGCACTACCGGTGCTGTTGGCGGTTACCAAACTCCTTTCGCTTTTTCGAAGGGTAAAAAGAAAAATAGAGCAACTAAGTATGCTGAGAAATTAGGATATAAAGTTACTAAGAATAAAAAAAGACCTTATAACACTAAAATGTTCGACTATCTAGATGAAAACATTGACTGAAAAATATCGAGGAGTACTAAGCGAAAGCTTTTCAAAAAAGCAATTTGTAAGAGATGCTAGGATAGCACATCCAGCTCTCATAACTCCACTTAACGGATTCAACGATACTGTAAAAATTCTAAAGAATAAAGGATTTATATCTGAAAAAGAAGAGATGCCTAAAATGTACGGTAAGTACGAAATAGAAGGAATCAAATCAGATGATAAATTCTCTATAGAAGCAATAGAAAGAGGTATTGATGCTGAATTAGAAGCTATGGGATTAATGTCTCAAGAATCTATAACTAAAGAAGATTATGGAAAGGCTAAAGAAAAAGCGATAAAAAATCTTGAAAAAGACCAAAATCACTACCTTAATCTTATGGCAGGTGAATCTAGTAGTGTAGATAAACACGATAAGATGGTTCCTGCTGACGGAAAAAATAGTGTAGATGTATTTAATGGAATGAAAAAAGCAGAACTAAATGAAGTTAAAGAACTATTTAGCGAAGGTAAATTAGATGATTTAGCTGCAAGACTAGGTATACCAGTAGATAAGCTAAAAGCGGCATCAGATAAGATTAGAGACATGGAGAGAGAAAAAGCTGAAAAAGATGCTTTAAAATTAGCTAAAATGAAAGAAGTAATAGATGAAGAAGAAATAGATGAAGTACAAGAGGAGTTAGATAAGAAACAAATCATAGCATTAGCTATTCAAACTATTAAAGGAAAGTATCATGAAGTTTCTAATGATATGATTAAAGACTTTTTAAATACTCATATGGGTGATCTCATGGACGGTAATGATCCATTAGAAGAGTTCGAACAATTCATAGATATAAACTATGATAGACTTAATGAAGAAGAGCCTGTATCTGAAAAGAAAGGTAAAGATCATGACGGAGATGGAGATGTAGATTCGGACGATTATATGGCTGCTAAAGATAAAGCTATTAAAAAAGCTATGGGTAAAGATGAGGTAGTTAAAGAAAGCTTAAAAAGCATTATTACTAAAGTTTTAGAAGAACAAGTAGTTAACGAAGCTGCTACTAATCATCTAGCCGGACTTGCAGATACTTATGGTGACTTTGAAGGATTTAAACAATCCGTTATTCAGTTACAAAATATTATAAGTGATATAGAATCTTTTTATGATAAGTCTAGAAATAAGATTCAAAAAGTTTTTGATTCTATTGGTGATATAAGAAATGAAGAAGGATTAAAAGTAGGAGCATTCCTAGCGCCTTCTATTGAAGCAGCATTCAATAAGGATCTAAGACCTGTGAGCAAAACAGGATTTACTAAAGGATTAGAAACTCCTAAAGTAAGAACTATCTCCAAAGCTGAAATTGACGCAGCTCAAAATATGGAAGAAGAACCGAAACAAACAATGTTTTCACCAGTAAACGAAAAGAAATAATATGGCACAACTATTAGTAGACGTTACACCGTTTAAACCAACTATTAGAGAGTCTAAGGAAAAGCCTGGAACTTTCGAAGTAGAGGGTGTAATGCAAAGAGCAATTGCAAAAAACCAAAACGGTAGAACTTATTCTAAAGCTATATTAGAAAGAGAAGCGAAAAAATATGTAGATGAGTTTGTTAATAAAGGAAACGCCTTCGGAGAATTGGATCATCCTGAATCTCCTGTTGTCTCTCTAAAGAACGCTTCACACATAGTAAAAGAGTTATACTGGAAAGGAAACGACCTAATGGGTAAGGTAGAATTATTAAATACTCCTGCCGGTAATATTGTAAAAGAAATAATAAAGGCTGGTCATACTATAGGAATCTCATCAAGAGGAACAGGATCAGTTCAACAAACATCAGAAGGAACTTTAGAGGTACAACCAGACTTTGAACTAGTATGCTGGGACTTTGTATCTAATCCTTCTACCCATGGTGCTTTTATGAACCCTATATCACTTCAAGAGGGTAAAGTTAAGGTATCTAAATTTAGTAAATTAGACTCTATAATTAACGATATTTTAAGAGCTTAATTGTTTTTGTAAATAGTATATATTTATATAAAGAATATACAGTCACTTATACTGTATCAAAAACACATTTAAACTTCACATTACGGTTAAAATAACCGTACGAAAACACAAATTTTTTTAAAATGGCAAACAAAGATTTATTCAAGCAAGCTATTGCTGAAGCTAAATCTGTAAGAGAAGCCGCTATTGCTAACGCCAAGGAAGCTTTAGAAGAATCTTTAACTCCTCATTTAAAAGACTTATTAGCTGCAAAACTTCAAGAAATGGATGATTCCAAAGTTGAAGAAGAAACAGTAAACGAAGTTGAAGAAGAGGTAGAAGAATCTATAGAAACGACTGAAGAAGGTAAAAAATCTGACGACGATGCTATGGAAGAAGGAGATCACTCTAAAGAAGACGAAATGGAAGAAGCTATAGAGGGGGAAATTGCAGAGGAAGAAGAAGAAATGGATGCAGAACCAGCTGAGGATGATTCAGAAGAATCTGAAGACAAGGTTGAAATCGAAGACGAAGTCGAAGGAGACGAAGAATTAGGAGACTTATCAGTTGATCAATTCAAAGATCTTATTCGCGACATCATATCTCAAGAAATGGGACATGGTGAAGAAGAAATTGGAGCTGATTTAGACGCTGGTGATATCGAAGGTATGGGTGATGAGCCTGAAGCTATCGAAGAGCCTGCTGCTGACGACGAAGAAATAGACTTAGACGAGTTATTGGCTGAGTTAGAATCAATTTCAGAAGAAGAAGTAGAAGAAGGTAAAAAAGAAAACGAAATGGAAGAGTCTGTTGAAGAAGAAGTTGTAAACGAAGAAGAAGTTAAAGAAGAAAATTCTGAATTAACTGAAGCTTTAAATACAATAGACACTTTACAGAAAGAATTACAGGAAGTTAATCTTTTAAACTCTAAACTACTTTATGTAAACAAAATCTTTAAATCTCATACATTATCAGAGTCGCAAAAAGTAAACGTAATTGCTGCATTTGATAAAGCTGAGACTGTTAAAGAGGTAAAATTAGTATTCGAAACTGTTTCAGAGAACGTTATTACAACTAAAAAAGAGAACGTTACTGAAGCTAAATTAGGAATGGCTAGTAAAGCTACAGGTACTACAGCTTCTAAACCAGAAGTAATTAATGAAGTATCTTCTGCTGTCCTAAGAATGCAAAAATTAGCTGGAATTATTTAAATTAAAATTAACTAAAAACTTTTATTTCAATCATGGAAATTAATTCATTATTAGAAAGCTCAAACAACTTCAAAAGCTTACAAGCTGATGCAGGTCGTTTAGCTGACAAATGGAATGCTTCAGGTTTGTTAGAAGGTCTTGGAGAAAAAGAGTCACCAGTAATGGCTCAAATTCTTGAAAACCAAGCTAAACAAATCGTAGCTGAACAATCACAAACTGGCGCAAATGCTATTGGCAATGCTGCTGGTGGATCTGAGCAGTGGGCAGGAGTTGCTTTACCTTTAGTAAGAAAGGTATTCGCTCAAATCGCTGCAAAAGATTTCGTTTCTGTACAACCAATGAACTTACCTTCAGGTCTTGTATTCTATCTAGATTTCAAATATGGAAACGATAGATTAGACAAGTCTGCAGACGGTAACATGTACGGTAACGTATCAACTGCTGAATCTAAAATCGGTGTAGACGTTGATCCTTCAGGAGGTCTATACGGAGGAGGTTCTTTCGGATATTCATTGAACACTGCTTCAATCGAATTAACTAGCAAAGCTACTGGTTCTGCTTCATCTGCATCTTTAGGATACAATGCTGATTTAGATCCTGCAGAATTCTTTACTGTATCAGTCGCTACAAGTGACTTATCAGGAGGAGACTTCAAAGGAGTTAGAGCATTTAGAATATTAGATGACAACGGAGGAGACATTACTACACACCCAGAATTAACTGACGTAGTAGGATCTAACGTAGTATTTGTTGTTTCTGGTTCTGCAATTTCAACTGCAACTGTAACTGGAGACGTAAAGTATCACAAACAACCTGCTGATAACTCAAGAGGTGACTTTGAAGATACTACTGCTAACTCAATCACAATCCCAGAGATTAACGTTGAGTTAAGAAGTGAGGCTGTTGTTGCTAAGACTAGAAAGTTAAAAGCACAATGGACTCCAGAGTTCGCACAAGATCTTAACGCTTATCACTCTGTAGACGCAGAAGCTGAGTTAACTTCACTATTAAGTGAGTATATCTCAATGGAAATCGATCTAGAGATCTTAGATATGTTAATTCAAGATGCAAGAACAACTGAAAAGTGGTCAGCTGAGAACAACAAACAGTGGAATGGATCTGCATGGTCTAACGCTAGTTCTGACTTCTACAATACTCAAGGACAATGGTTCCAAACTTTAGGAACTAAAATCCAAAAAGTATCTAACAAAATTCACCAGAAAACTTTAAGAGGTGGAGCAAACTTCCTAGTATGTTCTCCTTCAGTAGCTACAATCTTAGAATCAATTCCAGGATATGCTGCTGATACTGACGGTGATCAAATGGATTTTGCAATGGGAGTACAGAAAGTTGGACAGCTTAACAGCCGTTACAGAGTATACAAAAACCCATACATGACTGAGAATACTATCTTAGTTGGTTTCAGAGGATCTCAATTCCTTGAAACTGGCGCTGTATATGCTCCATATGTACCATTAATCATGACACCTCTAGTGTACGATCCAACAAACTTTACTCCACGTAAAGGGATCATGACAAGATACGCTAAGAAGATGTTACGTCCTGAATTCTACGGAAAAATCTTCGTTTCTGACTTAGATACTGTATAAGATAGGATTTATGATTCATAATAAAGAGAGGGCTTTTTAGCCCTCTTTTTTTGTTTTATAGGTATTGATAAAACCTTACCAAATTAGTTACTATTTATATATAAACTGTACGTATGGCCAATATTTCTATATGGGATGGTAGTTCCTCTTTCGTAACTGGATCTACTCCATTTGGATTCTATGATACTGATACACAATTTCAAAGCGATGCAGATAAGGTAGCAAGCTTTTGCGCTACTAGATTAGGCTTTCCTTTGATGGATGTAGAATTACAATCAGGATCCTTTTATGCTTGCTTTGAAGAAGCAGTTACTACTTACGGTAACGAAGTCTTCCAATATAAAATTAGAGAAAATTACTTAAGTCTTGAAGGAGCATCTACTGGTAGTAGTGTTAATAACAAGGTATTAAGGTCTTCCCTTAATAGAGTAGTAGGAATATCTAAAAACTACGGCACAGAAGCAGAGGTAGGGGCAATTGTTACTAAATATAGCGGTTCTTTACCTATCTCAGCCTCACAACAGAACTATGACTTAGATGCTTGGGCGTCTGATCAGGGTATAACTGGTAGTATAGAGGTAAGAAAGGTGTTTTACGAGTCACCACCAGCTATTTTACGTTACTTCGACCCTTATGCTGGTACCGGAACAGGTATACAATCGTTAATGGATGCTTTTGACTTTGGATCATTTAGTCCTGGTGTTAATTTCTTATTAATGCCTGCTTCATACGATATGTTAAAGGTTCAAGCAATAGAATTTAACGATCAAATCAGAAGATCAGCCTATTCTTTCGAAATAAACAATAATAAGTTAAAACTATTCCCTATCCCTTCAGAATCCGGTAGTTTATTCTTTGAATACTACAAAGTTGATGAAAAAGCAGCAGCAGCAATAGGAACAGATGAAAGTTTAATAACTAATGTAGGAGAAGTACCTTATTCTAACCCTACTTATAGTCATATTAACAGTGTTGGTAGGGATTGGATATATAGATACACTTTAGCATTAGCAAAAGAGTTATTAGCTTATATTAGAGGTAAATATACTACGGTACCTGTACCAGGTTCAGAAGCTACACTTAATCAAAGTGACCTTCTTACTGATGCACGTTCAGAAAAAGAAAGTCTTATTACTAGTTTACGTGATATGCTCGATCAAACATCAAGACAATCACAATTAGAACGTAAGGCCAATGAGAGTGAAAATTTAAATAAGACTTTAAAAGAAGTCCCAATGACTATATACATAGGATAGTGAAATTAGCTAATATAATATCAGAAATAGAGTTTTATACATACGAGGGTATGATACAAGTGGTGTACGATGATGAGAACTCTAATAAGATAGCGGAATTAATAAGAGCTCTACCGGGAGTAACAACAGTAACACTAGCTTCTAGTATAGGACCTAACACAGAAACATTAAAAGTAAAGTTAATATCACAAAAATCAGGTTTAGAAGCATTTAACTCACTTAAGAAAAATGCTTTAGATAAATATACACCTATTAATGATGTGGTAGTAGCAGAAAAATCTATAGAACGTAAGTAATGCTATTTGGAAGTAATAGAGATTTTAATTTATTAGTAAATATTAACAGAGAGTTAGTAAAGGATATCGTAGAGCAAGAAATTCTCTACTATAAACTCAGTTTAGAAGATACTATAGCCAACCTTTACGGAGAAGCATTAGAAAAATCTTTTTCAGACCCTGTTAAGATGAATTGCCTTATAACTAGAGGAGATCAAGTTATTACTGATGATGAATTTGGACCTGATTTAGGTAGAGAAGCATCATTTGCATTTATTAGACAAGACTTAGTTGATATTAATATGGTACCTGAAGTAGGTGATATCGTAATGTGGCATGAAGATTACTATGAAGTAGATACAGTTAGAGAGAATCAACTGTTTATTGGAAGAGATAAGAGTTATAACCTAGCCTCTCATGGAGAAAACTTCGGTTCCTCTGTATCTATAATAGTAGACTGTCATTTAACAAGAGCAGACAGAGTAGGTATAGCAAGACAAAGATTATAATAGATGGCTAGAAGAAAAAAACCAACACCTAAGACTCAACAAGAGCTTTCACAAGCTCAAATTACTCCTTTAATACCTGGAAGTAAGACAGTTAACCCTGATCCTAAAGCTCGCCAGTATCAACGTAGGGTTGACAATGATAATATAAAAAGGTTTAGTGTAGGTTTAAGAGACATAGATGAAACTATCGTATATTACTTTAATAATGTAATAAAACCTTCTGTAATGCAGAATGGAGTTAAAGTAAACGTACCAATCGTTTACGGCTCACCTGAAAGATGGAAATCAGTACAGAAAGACGGATTTTATAGAGATAAAAACGGTAAAATTATGACACCTCTCATTATGTTTAAGAGAGATAGTCTAGAAAAGAATAGAAATCTAGGAAATAAATTAGATGCTAATACTCCTAATAATTTTGGGATATTTAAAAAGAATTTCTCTAGAAAAAATGTATATGATAAGTTTTCTGTTGTTACTAATAGAGAGCCTATAGAAGAATACTACGGAGTTATTATACCTGACTATGTAACATTAAGTTACTCTTGTGTTATATTTACAGACTACGTAGAACAAATGAATAAAATTGTAGAGTCTATTAACTATGCTTCTGATTCTTATTGGGGTGACCCAGAAAAGTTTAGTTTCAGAGCAATGATAGATAACTATACTACCTCCACCGAATTAGCACAGGGACAGGATAGAGCAGTTAAAACTAACTTTAACATTAATATGATAGGCCATATCGTATCAGATAGTATTAACGCTTCTATTGCAGGAATGAACAAATTCTATTCTAAATCTGCTGTTACATTCGGTTTAGAGGTAGCTGGTACATTAGAAGAACTTTCAGCTAGAGCTAGAACTCCTGAAGCAGATTCAGCATATAGATTCTTTGATCAGGGTACAGTCGGAACTCAACGTTTCGGTATGACAAGAGAGCAAATAGAGTACTTAAATATCAATTCAACAGCATTTGCTGATAGTGTTTTAACTGGTGCAGCTACACTGACTAATAGAACTATAGTAGAACCACCAGCTAACTTCTCTGACGGACAAGAAAGATTCTCAGTTTTCATAAATGGAACAGTAATACCTAGTCCCTATGTAACTATTTCGCAAAATGGAGGTAATATATTAATACAGCTACAAACTAATAACTTAGGTTATACTTTAGATAGCGGAGATGAAGTAGTACTAGTAGGTAAATTTAGATAACAATGGCATTAATACAATGGAAACAAATAGAGAGTGATTTAGCAGGATCAAGTGTCCTGACAGGCTCACTTTATGTATCAGGGGCAGTAGAAATTACAGGAGATCTATTAGTTGATGATTTTAGTATTGTTGATGCTACTATTTTTAGAAAGACTGGTTCGTATTATGCTACTAGTGAGGACATTCAAATCTCAGGTTCAGTAGATTTTAATTTTGATGGAGTACAAGATTATTTTGCTATTTCTATAGCAGGAGAAGAAAAATTTAAAGTAAATGAAGAAGGTGTGGTAGAGTATAAACCTCAAGACACAACACCAACTGCTGTTACTGGAGGACTATTCTATAGCTCTTCAGATTCCTATTTTTTAGGTTTTAATAGTTAAAGATAATTAAAGCATATTTATAATATATAAAAGACACCTTATACTATGGCAATTTGGAAAAAGATAATCGTAAGTGGATCTAATGCACACCTTAATCAGATCACTGCATCAGCTATTGATGTAAATTCATTACAGGTAAATAATAATTCTAACTTTGATGGTAATATCATAGTAGTTGGAAGTTCTACTTTAGGGCAGTCTACTATAAACGGTAGTGCTACTATAACAGGTAGTTTAACCGTACAGGATCACATTAAAGGTTATCAGTACCTAGCTCAAGATTATGCTGATACTCACTCCATTGTAGTAACTGTAGCAACACAAACAGCTGATCACCCGTATTATAATCAAGGTAGTACTAGTAAGTACGTATTAGACGGAGAAGAATCACCTTTTTTACAGCTTACTGAAGGAGTATATAGATTTGATCAGTCAGATTCTTCTAACTCAGGCCACCCTTTAGCTTTTTATTACGATGCAGCTAAAACCACAAACTACACTACTAATGTAACAACTAATGGTTCAGCAGGTACTGCAGGAGCATATACTGAAATTACAGTTACATCAGCTACTCCTACAGTTTTATATTATCAATGTACTGCTCATGCATACATGGGATGGGGGCTTAATACAAGTACGTATACCTTAACTGGTAAAACCACAGACGACTTAACAGAAGGTTCA
>Ga0222718_10001696_pt1 | contig 20582 bp, 35 predicted proteins | sample C33_27DmetaG_FD_165045 | JGI IMG/M metagenome (GOLD analysis project Ga0222718, IMG submission 165045) | Estuarine water microbial communities from San Francisco Bay, California, United States - C33_27D | ecosystem: Environmental > Aquatic > Marine > Unclassified | place: USA: California... | reverse complement strand
CCAAGAAAGCAGAACTCCGGTCAATGATGCAGTTGTATGGTCGTGGCGGTATGTACAACGATTTTGTGCGATTCCAAGCCGAACAGCGCAAGAAAAGACAGGAAGCCATAGAAGACCAGCGTAAACGCCGTCAGAGGCTCGTACACGGCGTTTTAGCCACAATAGCCATAATTGTGACCGGAAGCATCATATTGGCTGTCCTGATCGCTCTGAGAGGCACGATGCGATGAAAGTCATAGTATTTATTATGGTGTTTGTATTCCAAGATCGTCCATTGGATATGGAATATGCGTTTGTTGAGGAATGCCCTAGCATGGCGAAGGTGCAGGAATACTTGGCACGACATCCATATCGTGATGAGATCATCGCCTTCCAGCCAGCCTGTAAAACCATTGATCTAGGCAACTCCCTGTAAAAAACTTAAAATTAATTTACTTTTGTGCTTGACGTGTGTGTGTAGTTAAACTAGGTTTAACTTATCAGAGCAAAGCAAAGGGAGATTATTATGATCACAAAAGACAACATCAAATCTAAGTATCGCTGGCTCGACATTGACGATCTCGACTACAAGTTCATCCAGTGGAATACACACTATGTGCGTGGCACGATATCTGCTGGTGATTTTAGTCAGTTCAAAGAGGCGTGGGTTGAGCTAATGAATGAAAACATGGCCGCGATTGATGGCGGTGCAGAACCAATAACAGGAGCAAATTATGAGTAAGCAAATCATCACTATCAGCAAGGATTACCAGATCGAGGCTGATCATCCAAATTACACCCTGCAAACATTTATCGGCGGCAAGACCGGATGGAAAAATGTAGGCTTTTATTCATCAGTAAAGAACGCGCTCAAGAAGTTTATTGAGATCAGCCCATTGGCTGAGAAGGATATGGCACTTATTCACTATGCTGAAAGCATGATGCAGTCAGCGCAGGACGTTGTTGAGAAGGGGATAAAGTAATGTTGAACAGAGAATTTTTAATCACTATCATTGCACGAGATCGTGAAGATTTAGATAACGAAATATCACTTCATAAAACCATAACAGGTTATGACTACATGAAACATGAAAATAAGCGTGAAGTCATATGGCGATCTGTGTGTGATATGTTTTTAATGATTGATCGCAGTTCGGCTGAACTAATGACATATGATGTAGAGGATGAAGACAATGGCTAAGATTATGATGAATATTATACTTGGTGGCTTTGCAGTAGTGTACTGCTTGTCATGGACAAATATTCTGCATCCGCAGTATAATTTTTGGGGTGCAATTGCATACTTTGGTGGTGTATAGTAGTATCATCTTATTCGTTATGGTTTCTCCCCAGCCTCTTTAGAGGCTACTAAGCCCAGTGACTTACCTTTCGGTCACTGGGTTCTTTTTATTTGCGGTTGTAATATTTGCTTACAGCGCGGTTACCGAACCAGAACGACATAATCGCCGCAAACAGCCCCTGCGTTTCAGGTGACCACATAAGCTCAACAGCGTCCTTCCAGTCACCGCCGGATTCCATCACCTTCAACATGATGACCGCCTCGACAGCCACAAACATTATGAAGAAGGCATAAGTAATAACAGGGCGCACACTGCCGCGCAGAGCGTTGACAAATCCCCCAGCGTCAATAGATCGGTCATGGTCATAGATACCCTTTGTTTCAGCTATGTCAGCCTCTGCATCTAGCTCTTGTAGCTTGAGGCTAGACCGCATCTGCATTAACTCGCCTTGAAGCCGCATCTCGTCCAACTTCTGCTTGTGTTCCTGCCCTGCCCTAAAATAAGCCAGTACCTCTGGCAAAAACGATGATCCGAAGCCTAACAGACTGCCTAATAACGTCATCATGATGTGCTATCCCCTGCTGGTTTGCTGTTAACATACAGACCGAACCAAGCCGCCCCTGCACCTACAATGACGCTGACGAATCCGGCTTGAGCGTTATTTGGGTCAGGCAGTGCCATGAACCACTGGCAGGTTTGATAGAAGACTATCATGTAGGATAGGATCAATAGGCGTGGAACGATGCGCCAAGCGTCTAACTGTTTAGGATTCATCCCACTCTCCTGTTCGCATCATCTCTGCCAAGTGTACAGCCCTGTGGCCTACTTGCTTGCGCCACATACTGTCCAGCATCTCATCAGCCGCAGTGTCGTAGTCTTCTGCGTGGATAGCGTCCTTGGTTTTCCGGAACTTGTCAAAGCGTGGCTGACCTAGATTAAACAACATGCTGATAATGACAGCCTTGCGTGGCTCGTTTAGATTCGGCCAGAACATATATTTCTTGGCGGTTTCGATGACTTGATTGAGATCGTTCATCAGCAAATACTCGGCTTCCTGTGCAGATATACCGCCGCCTAGTCGCTCGTCTATCAGTCTGCCATAGCCAATGGTCAGATAGCCTTCGCTGTCTTTATAGGCGTGTTCTACAAAGCCTTCATGCTGTTTGATCAAGTTTATCAGTTGTTGCGCTGAATCCATTTTCCATGCCTCCTTGGATCATCTTACTGACGGTAACACCCATCTCATATAGGATGTTCTGCATATCATTGTCACTGGCCTTACCTCTGCCGGACATAAACATTTCAACAGCCTCACCTGTTTCTGGGTGGAAGCTAACGGTTACGGCTAGACCCATGCCTAGTTCGGTTGTCACGCACGGTCGTCTGTTGGGTACATTCATCTCTTAAAATCCTTATTGTTTGATCCCAGCTCTCAATCTCGCGCTCCGGCGTAAACAGGCTGGTTGGTTTCGTAAACTTAATGCGGTCAATAGCAGAGATAGGCATAAAAAAACACCCTCGCTGTTCAGAGGACACGAGGGCTAGGATATCATAATCATCCATACTGGGAAACCGCTTATCCTTACCTTTGCCGACAGGAAATTGCATTGTGCGCTTGCTGTATTTCATGCGCTTGCTTAACTGGCATGATCTGACTTGGACGCGGTAGCTTTCCCTGCTTCTGGTAGCGATCAAATCATAGTCGTCCTGCATAACCATGCCGCAACCCCAACCACGTTGAAGGATTGCGGCACTAGCAATGTGTTCGCCAATCAGCCCTGACATAGTATTGGTCAGGTCTGGTACGGCTATAAATAATTCAAGCGGCCAACTCGTCAAGACGTTTTTTCACCGTGTTTAGGTCTGACAGCATGTACATGTCAGCGCGTTTATACTTAGATTCCGCATTGTACACAGTTGAATGGTCTTTGCCAAACACTCTGCCAATGTCGCTATAATTTGCTCTCGTATAACGCAGTGATGCCACCATTGCCAAATGCCTAGCACCAGTAATCTTGTGCTTGCGGCGATTACTCATAATATCAATCACCGGAACGCCTTTGATGTCGCTCACAATGTTGATGATGTCCTTGACGCGCACATAATGAGCATCCCTACGCTCATAGGCTGTCAAAGTCATTGGCTTGCCGAATAGTACTTTTATTGCGTTTGATATTCTCGTTAAAACAGTCATGGTTACAAAATACCTCTTTGTTTGCGTTGGCTAGACCTAATGTCTTCCAACTAAATTTTCTATTACAATAGTGGCAAGTATCCTCACCACCCCACGGCTTCATGCTTGGCTTACTCGCCACGCTCTGCCCTCTTGCGCTCTGTTGCAACACTTAGCAGTTGTGACGCTAGAATGATTTGCTCGTCTGGGTCTTGCCAAAACATTAGCTGTTCTGGCTCGTCCTCATCAGTGACGACAAGCATACCAAACTCACGAGGCACAACCAGCTTGACCTTGCGGCTTTTGCTGGATGTGTCCGGTGATTTAAACAGCCTAGAAAGGAACGTCATCATCAAGCGTTACCTGCGGTTGTGGTGCTGGTTTTGCCGCACCGTTAGGTTGGGCATCCTTTAGCTGTAAGGACAGGCTCATGAACTGTGAGCCTTTCGCAGATGTTTTGTTCCACGCGGATATCTTGTACTCCACGCCATCAATCTCACATGATCCAGTCATGTCAGGGCGGTTAGGGTTATCCCCTTTGTCATTGTGGAATAGAACTCCACGCAGATTGTTATCATACTCAGCCATTAAGAAATCTCCTGTTTACGTTGGCTAAATAACGCACGTTGTTCTGGTGTCAGCGACAACGATACGCGGTTGTAAAGAGCCTTTAAGCTCTCCATATCCGGAGCTATCCGAATCTCTTGTTCAAGCGACATGCCTGTCGCCTTCTTGAAATCTTTTGCAGGTGGTGGTGCAGACGGTGCAGGATTGCTTGCAACGGTCTGCGGTAGGTCTTCGCCTTGGAATAGATATGCACCTAGTCCTAGTGCGGCTATGGCCTTTGCCAAGCAACGCTGTAAAGACTTGTTCACCTCAAAGCTATCTGGGTTCTGTATCGGCTTATTAGCGTGATTTAGCACTGGCATAATTTCTGTGCATGAGGAATCCAAACTTGGAACGGATACTGTGACTTGCACATAGCCGTAGCCGTTAGGGTCAAGCATGTAGGGCAGACCGTTAAAGATATGCTTGTGGTATGTTGCGTCCGGATAGTGATCCTTTAGCATTGACCAAGCCCATGCCCAGCTAAGATAGGTAAAGCCGTTTTTCTTTTCAGCGTATTTGTTAACATCAACCGCCGATAGTGTATTCCATACTGTACTCATTGTTTCATCCTTCATTTGCTATATGTTGAATTTGTGGGTTCTTAAAAACGTGCCGCCGATGATAATCCATATATTCATCTCTCATTTTAGAAAGAGTGATGTATCTTCTTCTAATAGACCAGTGATTATCTTTAGTAGGTATGCCAATAGTGTTAACCATGCACTTGTTGCCGCCGCTTGCCCATGACTTTAGGGCTTCATGACCAATAGCAATTTCAATTTGTTTAGCCCAATTCTCAGTGCTGACAGCTCTGGTTATGGCGTGAGAAATGATCAGCTTGTGTTTTTTATCAAAAGATATGTAACCTTTGTCAAATAAATAGTCGATATCTTTTCTTAACAGCAAGCCATTAGCCTCATTAGTTGCTTCATCTCTGTTGACACAATGATCAAACGGTTTTATGTGCGAAGCTACCAAAGCAATAGAAGACCCAGTTAGTTGACATACTCGCTGTCTTTTTTTCAATGTATCCCTAAATTCTGCCCTTAGATTCTTTTTTTGGGCATCGTTCAGCCCTCGTGTATAAGCAGAAACATATCCTTTATCTGGGTGGTCAATCCCAAGCCTTTTCATCTCTGACGCTAAAGAATTGCCATGATTAAATCTAATTACAGATTCCATAGTGTCCTCGCTTCGTCAATGAATTGGTTTTTCCAGTAAAAGGGGTGGTTAAACTCTGGCTCTACCAGACCAGCAAGCACCTTGGGGTCGGTGCTGATAGCCAGTAGGTTTTGCCGGATTAATGCCCTACGGCGTAAGTCGTATAGGCAGTATTCTAAGTAATCAGCCGACAGCTTATCGCAGTTGTCCTGATCGAAATGCGCTACGTCAGTATCACTAATGTAGACAATGTTAGGCTTTAAGCCTGTTGCCTTCTGATACACAGCAACTTGACATAGGTGGTTATAGTCAGGTTCTTTAGGCAGAGCTGGCTTAGACCAACCACGAGTGCCGTCCTTTTTGATCTGACCTTTGCGTGGTGCTTTGGTCTTCATCTCATACAGATTGCCGTTAGACACCAAGTCGATGTATCCGGTCAGCGGTATTGATACGTCCGGTAGCTCAAGATGTATTTTCTGCTCATCGCCTACATCGGTCAGGTCTTTAAAATGCTCACAGCCTAACTCAACTGCGGCTGGTATCCGGCTACGATACTCGACACGTTTCTCAGCGTCCTCATCAGCAGGATGGAAATCAAAGTCTAGCAACGCTTGATCAATAGCCTGTTCTACGTCAACGTCACCGACAAGGTTGGCTTGTATGCCATTGTGTACGGCAGTGCCATAGGCCGCATTCTCACCAACGGTGATAGACCTGCGTTGATCCTTGCTCAGATAGACGTACTCAAACAACCAATTGGGTGTTGGCCGGAGTAACTGTGATGGGCTGAAATGATCCAGCCCTATCTTTAAAAAGTTTTCTTCACTCATCGCTCAACCGCCTCTAGGATTTCAATGTCACCTAGTGAGTAACCGCCAGCGTGTAGGTTCTTCTGCCTAGCCCTTACACGTTCTTCTGCAAGCGCAATGGCTTCCTCTTTGGACACTGCTGACACTTTCATTTCTTTGTAATACTCAACGATCATACTGACCTTGTAGCTGGCTCTCATGAACTTTGGTGCATCCGATGTGGTGGTTTTAGGTAATGGCATCACTGACCTCGCTTACAAAAGGCTGGCGCAAACTGATTCCAGATGATGTAATCTGGGTCTAGCTTTTCCTGCATACTGTCAATAACATTGCGCTGTTCACGGCCACGCTGAAAGAAATGTCGGCTTTCAGAAAACTCAAAAGTCCAATCGTGGCTTTTAAGTAACTGTCTATAATGCTCTAGGTTGGTTTCCATACCTATCTCCTCGTTGTTATAAATCTGTTTTAACTTATTTTGGTTGACCTTGCAACAAAAAAATTATATTAGATTTATATTAGTTTTCTTTAACGACAGGATAATAAAATGAAATTGGCAGAATGGCTAGTAAGCAAAGGCATCCGACAGGCTGATCTGTCACGGATGCTAGATGTGACACAACCGACAGTGCATAACTGGGTTAATCGCAAGTCACCACCATCAGCAAAGCAGATGATGAAGCTGTATCAGATGTCTAAGGGCAAGGTCGGTCTGAAGGACTGGTGCGAAGAATTTGAGGTGCGGTGATGCTATTACATCAGTTCTTTGGCACAGGTGAATATGACAACAGAGTGGCTTTCGTTTTTAAGGAAAGCGATGATCTTACAGTCATGTTCGTGAGAGATCAGGCTATTTTAAAAGAGGTTTGGGTGTCGCGTTACTCAGAGAAGGCCGCAGAAGACATGGCAGAGAACTGGGTGCTAGGCGGTACGCTAGGGGAATCGGATGACTAACGGTAGAGTTAAAGGCGCAAACTTTGAGCGTGAGTTGGCTCGGATGATTAAGGATCATCTGGGCGTTGATACAAAGCGTGACTTAGAGCAATACAGAGCAAGTGACCACGGTGACTTGATTGGGCTTGACGGCTGGACAATCGAGGCCAAGCGATATGCTCATAACGCTGGCGGTAACTACAAGCCGGAATGGTGGGCGCAAGTCACGTCAGCTAGTAATGCGGCTGGTACTGAGCCAGTGTTGATCTATAAGTACGACAGACAACCTATCAAGTGCGTTGTCCGGCTATCTAGCATTAACGCTGACTTTGCTGGCAAGGATAACACTGCAACGATCAGTTTTGATACTTGGTGCATGTTGGTCAGAGAGGGGTGGGCTGATGAAGGTGTTGAGTAAGATTCACAATGAAAAATGCCAAGACACCATGTCAGGTTTACCAGATGGGTTTGTAGACTTAGTTGTCACCAGCCCACCTTATGATGATTTGCGTGAATATTCTGGTTGCGGCTTCGATGATTTTGAAGGAGTGGCGCAGGGTCTGTTAAGGGTGGTTAAGGATGGCGGTGTTGTTGTCTGGATTGTTGCAGACCAAACAAAAAATGGTAGTGAAACAGGCACAAGTTTTAAACAGGCTTTATATTTTAAAGAAATTGGATTCAATCTTTTTGACACAATGATCTATCAAAAGCCACCAAGGGGTGCGGTTGGAAACAACAGGACTTACTGGCAATCATTTGAGTATATGTTTATATTGAGCAAGGGTAAGCCAAAGTGCATTAACCTAATTTGTGACAGGGAAAACAAGGGTAGCAGGGCTGGCGATAACAGTACAAAGCGGCTTGCCGATGGCTCTAGGAAAAAAGTATCTCGCTCTGGATATGGAAAATTTGGCCGCAGAACAAATGTCTGGCAGTATCTCATTGGGAAAAATCACAGCACTAAAGATGAGATTGCTTTTACACACCCAGCTATATTTCCAGAAAAATTAGCGGCAGACCACATTTTAAGTTGGTCTGATGAGGGGGATATTGTTTACGATCCTTTTAACGGATCAGGCACAACTACAAAAATGGCTAAGTGTTTAAATAGGCAGTGGTTTGGCAGTGAGGTTGATCCAAACTATTGCGAGATTGCAAATTATAGAATCGGAGGGCTGGGCTTATGAAGCATGATATGGTTAATCAACCGCCACACTATGTGAAGGGTTCAATTGAAACGATTGACTACATGGTTGACGTGCTTGGTGTTGACGGTGCGATACAATACTGTCACGGCAATGTCCTCAAGTACACTGGCCATAGGCTGTTTGCCAAGGGCAATCCGGTGCAGGACGCTAAGAAAGCGGTCTGGTATTTAAACAAAATGATTGAGCTGATGGAGATGTCTGACAGTGAATAGGCCAATGTACGAAACGCAGGATGACTTGGACGGTGAACTAGCCATGATGACTAGGCTGTGCGCTAGGAAAGGTCATCACTTTCGTAAGCTACCGATATCGTACAGGCTAGATTTTGTGGTGCATGAGGCTGGCAGTAACAAGCCATTGTGCTTCGTTGAGTGCCGCAAACGTGGCACGACAATGGACAAGTACTCAACGTACATGATCAGCTTGAACAAGGTGCTGTTCGCCAAAAAACTTGCAACGGCCTGTATGGTTAAGGCGTATTTACTTGTTGAGTTTACAGACGGTCTGGCTATGCTGGACTTTAACGAGCCGTTTGATGTACGCATTGGCGGCCATAACAATAGAGGTGACTGGCAGGATATCGAGCTGGTTGCCTACTACGACATAAAAAAAATGTGGAGAGTAACATGAGTATTAAAGCAGTAAGTTGGGCGTTAGAGGTCAAGATGAGCGATGCTATTGCAAAGCTGGTGTTGATCGGTATTGCTGATAAGTACAATGAGGAGCGTGGGTTTGGCTGGCCATCAGTAAAGTGGCTTGCAACTGTTGCTGGGTGCAGTGACAGAACCATCCGGCGTAAGCTGACAGACTTACAAGAGCAAGGCTATGTGGCCATAGATAGGCGGTTCAATGATACGAGCTGTTACAGGCTTCCTATGCTGGGGGGTACTGACACAGCTCTGTCAGGGGGTGACAGCCTGTCAGGGGGTGACACAGCTCTGTCAGGGGGTACTGACACAACTGTGACAGGGGGTACTGACACAGCTCTGTCAGGAGGTACTGACACTAGGTGTCCGCCTAACTATAATAACAATATAAACAATAATAACTATATTGCCCCAAAAAGGGTTAATAAGAAGCAAAAGGTATCCGAGTGGATACCGACACCGGAAGACATCGCCTATGCAAAAGAGCTTGGGCTAGATGCTGATGAGGTGTTAACCGATATTCGTTTGTGGGATGATAAGAACGGCAATAAAGCGTCTTATAGCAACGTTACAGCTTTTTGGCAGTCTTGGTGCAGACGTGACGCTAAAGGCCGTCCTACGCGCTCTGTGAGCCAGCAAAGCGGTAATCAGCAGGTGAGAAGCCTATCACCAGCACAGGAAGGCTACATTGATGGCTTGGCTAGGAAATATTATGGGAAATATGCTCATGAGGGATATGACTTTGAGGACATCAAAGGATATCTGACTGAGTACGTTACTAAGCGTTACGGTTTCGAGGAATGGGTGGCAATGGGTCACGGACTAGCACACATGACGGAGTTATGATGACTGACAAGAAATTACCACAGCACTATCAGAAGAAGCGGCTCATCGCTAAGGACAAGAAAACCGAGGATGAGTTCCTCAAGCGGTTGATGGATCGTCCAGCGAAGCATGTCGGCAAGGATGTTGACATGCCTAGCTTCAACACGTTCTGGCGTTGGTTGCAGAAGGATGCTGATCTCAGAGAGCGTTACAGACAGGTCATGGAAGGCAAGGCGGCTCTCGCCGATGCCAAGATACATGACATACAAGAACAGGTCAGAGATGTGGTCAGAGATGCCAGAGATGGCTTGATCACAAAGGACGTGGCTTATGTAGCTATCCAAGCGGCAAGGCTGGATATCGATACAGAGAAATGGCGTGCGGCTAAGTATTATCCCAGAATGTACGGCACAGATCAGAAGGTTGAGGTTGAGCATAAACACAGTTTGGTTGATGATCTCAAGATCGTATCAGAGCGCGTTGCAGAGCGTGAAGCTAGGACGATTGAGGGTACTGTGCAGGACGTTGAGGTTGAGGATGATGAGTAGGCTTGCAACCGTTGAGTGCAATGCAATCGTGAGCAACTATTTGTTGCGGAGTGGAAATGCGCTGGGCGAGATTGTTAAGGAAAACAGGGGGGATAGGGGATTATGGTGCGATAACACACACCGATCGCGGCCAACCATCTCGCGTGAGAAACCTGAGAATGATTCGCATTTGCAGATGTCAGAACGGTTCGCAGTGATGGATAGTGATTTGTCGCATAACATGAAATATGTAACACGATACCTGCCTGTATCTTTGAGAATGAGAATGAGAATGGTTCGCAACTGGCTACCCCCCCCCTTAAATCACACGCGCCCCCCAGTAATAAATATATATACCCACAGACACCCCCCTCGGAGTAAAACATGGCCAACACCCCCTCACAAAAAAAAATCCAATATGACGTTAAACGCGCCCACAGCCTCGCTGACGCTGGTAAGTTTGAGGACAGTGCGAGATTATGCAGTCAATTGTTGCAAGCCGTTGACAGCCCTTATATTGCCAATCTGCTAGGGTTAAATTTGCTCAACATGGGTAAGCACGAGCATGCCGAGCGTGTCTGGGAAACTGCTCTTGAGGATGATCCGGACTGTGTGCCTGTGCTGACCAATTTGGCTAATTATTTGCGTGAGCGGCATCGGTTTAAACGTGCCTCTGAGCTGGTAGACCATGCGTTGCGTTGCAAGCCGGATGATTTCAGGGCTAACCACAACAAGGCCGTTCTGGAGTTGAATATGGGCGAGGTGGATGTTGGGCTGGGTTACGCTGAGAGGGCGTATGCGATCAATCCGGACGAGATTGCGGCGCGGCATACGTTGTCTATTGCAAGTTTGGGTGCAGGTCAGTTTGAGCGTGGGTTTGATTTGTACGAGGCTAGGAAGCCGTTATTTCTGCGCGATGATTCGCCATTGCCGAAATATACTGGCGGTAAGGGCAAGGTTATTGTCCGGCATGAGCAGGGGTTTGGCGACACGTTGATGGTGATGCGCTTATTACCACGGTTGCAAGAATTGGGTGCAGACGTGTATATTGTTTGTCCTAGACCGTTGCAGAGGCTGATTGAGCAGACTGGTTTATGTAAGTTGCACGAGGATGGTGTTGATGATTATACCCATCATCTGTGGACAATGGACTTAATGGGTCTATTTGTTAGGGAATGGAGTGATTGGGATGATAAGCCTTACATTAATGCCAGTTTGGAGAACCGAGCGCACTGGGGTTCGTTGCTCGGTGGGTGTGAAGGTGGGCAAAAAATCGGCCTCTGTTACGGTGGCGCGGCCAGATCGGATTCCATCGGTGCGTACCAAATTGACAGACGAAGAAGCCTTGCGCCTTCTGAGGCAATGCAGATCGTGCGTTCAAAGCCGGATGCACACTGGGTCAATTTGTCTAGGGAATGGGGCTTGCCAGACACGATAGACTTTGGCACAAGGGTTGGTGACTTTGCTGACCTAGCTGGTCTTATCTCGAATCTTGACTTGGTGATTACAGTTGACACTGCGGTGGCACATCTTGCTGGCGGCTTGGGCGTTCCTACTTGGATGCTCTCACGATACGATGCTTGCTTTAGATGGTGGCCGTACCAAGAAACAACCAATCTCTACCGAAGTGTGCGGTGCTTTTACCAGCCGAAAATGTTTGACTGGCAGGATGTAATCGCTAAAGTATCAGATAACCTTAAAAGGATTTAAATTGTCAGATAATAGCGAACTCTTACAAAAGTTACACGATGACCCAGTGCTGTTTGCAGAAACGGTGCTGGATGTTAAGCCCCAGCCGTGGCAAGCCAACGCCTTACGAGCAGTGCGCGACAATGACCGGATAGCGATTAAGTCCGGTCACGGTGTCGGAAAAACCGCGTTCCTGTCGTGGACAGTGTTGTGGTGGTTATGTACGCATTACCCCTGCAAAGTGGCTGTAACGGCTAACACGGCGCACCAGTTGAGTGATGTGCTATGGACTGAGATTGATAAATGGGCGCGGAAACTGCCGCCATTCTTCAAGGATCAGCTTGATTTCAAGACTGACAAGATTGCGCTCAAGGGTGCTACTGACAGTTTTGCCGTTGCCAGAACCAGCCGTAAAGAGAACCCAGAGGCGTTGCAAGGATTCCACAGCGAGAACATGCTGTTTATCTGCGAAGAAGCATCCGGTATCCCAGATGTCGTGTTCCAAGTCGGTGAGGGTGCTATGTCAACGGCAGGTGCGAAGACGGTCATGTGCGGAAACCCTACCAGATCAGATGGGTTTTTCTATGAGGCGTTTCACGGCTCACGAGAGCATTGGGCAACCATGACGGTTAGCTGTACTGATGCCACCACCGTGTCGGAGCAATTCCTAGATAGCATGGCCAGCAAGTACGGTGAGGACAGCAATGTTTACCGTGTTCGTGTTCTAGGCGAGTTCCCAACGCAGTCAGATGACGTGCTATTGCCGCTGAATCTCGTTGAGGACGCTATCAAGCGTGATATACAGCCTAACCCCAACACCCCTGTTGTATGGGGCGTGGACGTTGCCAGAATGGGTGGCGATAGATCAGCCATAGCAAAGCGGCAGGGCAATGTGCTGATAGAAAAAATAAAAACTTACCAGAACAAGGACTTGATGGAATTGTCCGGCATTATCCTGTCAGAGTATGAGGCATCGCCTTACCATTTACGGCCAAAGGCGTTGTATATTGATGCTATTGGTCTGGGTGCTGGCCTAGCTGACCGCTTGCGTGAGCTTGACATGCCAGCCGTTGCAATATCTGTCAGTGAAACTGCCAGCCTAAAGGACAGGTTTAACAGGCTTAGAGATGAGTTATTTTGGAATGCAAGGGAATGGTTTGAGGCGCGTGACTGTAAAGTGCCGGATGATCAGACCTTGGTGCAGGAGCTTACCAGTGTGCGGTATAAGTACCTGTCAAATGGCAAGCTCAAGATTGAAAGCAAGGACGAGATGAAGCGCAGAGGCCAGAGATCGCCAGATGTCGCTGATGCGTTTGTTTTGTCATTTGCTCAACAGGGTGCGGTTGCAGGTGGCTTCTCAAGAGGCTATACTTCCAATCGCCCCATTAACGTCAACAAGGGATGGATAGTATGACCGACAACGTAGTGAATTTTCCTAATGAGTTTAATCTGAGCGTAGACCTAGAGGACGATAGTGCCATTGAGGGTGTCAGCGAGATTATAGATATTTTCGCACAAGGCTTACATTCGGCGCATGATGTTGACCCAGAGATTTTGATGGTGGCAATGATGGAAAACGCGGCTATTTGGGGCATCAGGGCTGGCATGGACGCTGATGATGTGACAGATACGTTCAAGCGGATGCGTGTTAGGCTTGAGGAAGAATACGATGCCTAAAGACCCACGGTTAGAACGCGCTGGTGTATCCGGCTATAACAAGCCGAAGCGCACACCCAACCATCCCAAGAAATCGCACGTTGTCGTTGCCAAGGAAGGCGACAAGATCAAAACCATTCGTTATGGTCAACAAGGTGTTTCTGGGGCAGGTAAAAACCCACAAACCGCATCAGAAAAAGCGCGGCGCAAGTCGTTTAAGGCGCGTCACGCAAAAAACATAGCCAAGGGCAAGATGTCTGCGGCATACTGGGCGAACAAATCTAAATGGTAACATAGGAGGCAAGCATGGCTAGACCCCAGCCTAATGTACTTGTCAACACTGACCACGGCATGATGATTGTCAATCGGCATGATTATGCACTAGCACCAGATGGACAGACTGGTTACGGTGTTGGCTTCCAACTGCTCAACAAGGGCAGTTACGACATGGATGAAATAAACCTTGTCAAGTTCCTAGCAAAAGATTCAGCGCAAAGCCTAGACAGACCTATCACGATGATAGATGGCGGTGCTAATATTGGCGTACACACGATTGAGTGGGCGAAGGCACTTGGACATAGTGGCAGAATTGTGTCATTCGAGGCGCAGGAGCATGTGTTTCATATGTTGGCTGGCAATGTCGCGCTGAACAATTGTTACAACGTCAAGCTGTTCAATGCGGCACTGGGCGCAGAAGAAGGCTGGCTAGAGATACCCAAGCCTGACTACAACAACAGTGGTTCGTATGGCTCAATGGAGCTAAAGCAACACGCCAAGAGCGAGAACATTGGACAGGAACTAAAACACAAGGCTACCGTTCCGGTCATGGCCATTGATGATTTTGAGTTTCAGCATCTTGACTTTCTCAAGTTAGATGTCGAGGGCATGGAAATGGAAGTGCTTGCTGGCGCGAGAGATACCATTGACCGTTGCAAGCCTCGCATGTTGATTGAGATTATCAAGATTGAACGCGCTGAGATATCCGGCTGGCTGGCTGATTTAGATTATGTTGCCTATCCATTTGCAGGGAACTTTATTGCTGTGCATAAATCTGATAGTATGTCGGACAGGATCACGTCTGAGAACGGCGTGATTAACATTTCATAGCAGGAGGTTAGCGTGGGTTACGGTAAAAGCAAAGGCAAGGGCATGAAAAGCGGTTCTAAGACAGGCAAGTACTGCTCATAATGGCCAAGCGTGGATTATACGCCAATATACAAGCCAAGCGTAAGCGCATAGCGGCTGGTAGTGGCGAGAAAATGCGTAAGGTGGGTGCTAAAGGTGCGCCCACCTCAAAGGCGTTTAAGCAAGCGGCAAAAACTGCAAAGAAGACAAAAGGTAAAAAGTAATGGCTGTCACGCCCTACCAGATGCCAAATTTAGCGGCGTTTAACCGCCCTATTGCTGACCCCAATTCTCAGCAAAAACTACAAGCATATCAGAATTATGTTTCTGGCTTGTTGACTGACCCTATGGCTAGGGCAGAATTTGGAACTGGTTTACTGCAAGGCACGACAACAGATTTAGCTAGTTTGCCAGTGGATGTCTATTCTGGTGCAGTAAATTTGGCACAGGCGGTAACGCCACAAAATGCGCCACAAAATCGTTTCTTTATGACAAACCCTTTTTATATGCTTTCCCAGTCTGGAGACTTAGCGGAACAAGCATCAAGCGTTGCTGGCTCAGAAGCGTTAGGCGAGGCTGTTTACGGCAAGCCACAAGAAGGTTACGCCAAGTATCGTGACCCAGCAAGAATTGTTGGCGGTCTTACTGGCGGTGGCGAACTGTTGCTAGGAAAGGCATCCGCAAAGGTTGCGCCTTATATTGGTGATGCAGTTAATTACTTGACTGACGCTATGCCTAGACCACAGGTAGCAACGCCAGAAGGCTTGTTAATGGACGCGCCACAACAAACACCAACTCAGCCACAGACGCTGTTGATGGAAGGCGACAATGTGCCATCCGCAACACAATCTGTTGACAATGTGCCTATTGCAGAGCCAGCACAAGTTGTGCCACCTACGGACGAGAATCCTGTCGGCATTATTGCGTTTCACGGTTCTGGCGCAGACTTTGATGAGTTTCGGCTAGAAAAGATTGGAACAGGCGAAGGCAAACAAGCATACGGTTATGGGCTTTATTTTACTGATAGCGAGGACATAGCTAAGTTTTATCGAGATTCAGTTCAATACAATCAAAGGATGCGTGGCGACGCATTGAACATCAATTATCAGGGTGAGCCTTTTGAATATTTAGGCGACACGGCCGCCGCCGAAGTTGCGCCACCATCGTATCACGCAATCACAAGCATTGCAGATGAAATGGCAAAGTACCTGCCAGCTAACCCTAAAATGGCAAAACCTGAGAAGGCTAAAGAGCGTCTTTTAGCGCGGATTGATGCTGAAATAGAAAAATATAGCAAAGCTGGTCAATCTGATGCTGATCTTGGTGTAGTAGAATTAAAAGGCGGTGGCACTCTTGAAGAATTACTTGTAACTGACTTACAGCAACAAAAGCAGGCTTTACTTGATATAAACTCTGACGACATAACGCCAGCAACAGGGAAAATGTACAAAGTTGGTCTTGAGCCAAAACCAGAAGAACTGCTTGATTATGACAAGCCTATTGGAAATCAGAGCGAAGATATAAAGGCAAAAATATCAAAGCTGGTTGAAAACGAAATTACAGCGGATGATTTAGAAAATTTTGGTATGCCTAGGGGTGACTTGAAAGCAAGTCTTTTAAGTGAGAATAGAAGTGTTGTTTCATTTTTAAATGATTTTGCGGCTATCAGGGGTAAGGACAATGCTGGTGAAGAATTGCTTAATAAATATGGTATTAAGGGAATAAAGTTCTTTAGCAACTCGTCAAGAAACACATCTGGGGGCGAGTTAATTGATATTGTACAGGACGCTGATGGGTATCGTGCAAAAGTTGCAGTTGATAATAGGCAAGGTGGTTTGGGCGGTAGCGGAAGAATTGTGACTACAAGCCAGCCGTATAAAACAGAACAAGAGGCATTAGACTGGGCAAACAGAAGCATTGATAACAAGGAAAGAAATTACGTCATCTTTGATGATAAATTAGTTAAGATCATGGAAAAATACGGTATCCCTGCTGGTGTATCAGTCACAGCCGTAAAAGGCGCGATGCAAGATACTGACGAGGGCTTGCTCTCTAAAGACCAGCCACAACCACAAGGATTGTTATAATGAACGTATGTAAAGACTGCCCCTATCGTGGGCGTTGCGCCAATATGGGGCGTTGTATCCAAAAGCGAAATGCTGTATCTATGGAGCTACCACAGCCAAAGCCAGTGCCAGTTTTGACGAGCAATGGCACTATTATGTCAGGCAAGGTTAGGGATGATAACACGATTATACAGAAGGCCAAGTCAGCCATCTCCGGCAAAAAAAGCCGAGGCAAAAAGTGAGTTCAAGCGTTGCGCTAATTGCGTTACGCGAAAAATATGCGATACTGAGAGCAAATGCGTGTATGGCGCGAAGGTAAAACGTAATGGCAAAAATGGACGACTACCAACTTAACAGCATTGTGACAAGTGAGATCAGGGATTCCCTGAACCACTTTGACAGCGAGTACAGCCAAGAGCGTATCCGCGCCCTAGACTTTTATTTAGGTGAGCCATTAGGCAATGAGGTTGAGGGTCGGTCACAGGTTATCAGCACAGACGTTGCGGATACCATTGAACAGATCATGCCGAATCTTATGCGTGTGTTTACAGCCAATGACCAGTATGTGCGGTTTGCGGCTAGGACAGCAGAGGACGTTGAACGCGCTGACCAGATCACAGACTATGTGAACTATGTAATCAATCACGACAACGAAGGCTATAAAATCCTGAACAACTGGTTCAAGGATGCGCTGTTATTCCGGCTAGGCGTTGTCAAGTATTACTACGAAGAAAAAGAGGATGTCACTGAGGAAGAATATGAAAACCTCAATGAGATGGAACTATCCGCATTGCTGGCAAACCCAGACTATGAGTTAGTCGGCACGATCTCTGAGCAAGCCACCGCGTTCATGGTAGACGAGATGACAGGCGAGGAAGTGCCTATTGATAGCTCGTTCAGTGTTCGCGTTAAGGTCAAGCGTAAGTCCGGCAAGATCAAAGTAGCGAATATTCCACCGGAAGAATTTTTGATTAACCGCCGCGCAGTTGATTTAGAGGACGCGCATTTTGTTGCACACCGTACCAGCATGAGTGTAAGCGACTTGGTTTCTATGGGCTATGACCGCGAGGTTGTTGAGCGTCACGCTGGCACAGGCAGTGACCTAGACCTAGATGAAGAACGGTCAGTGCGCTATCAGGACTTAGAGGCAAACACAGGTATTGATGCGGCAGACCCAACACTTGCAGAGGTTGTCTATTACGAGTGTTACATGAAGGTTGACCACGATGACGATGGCATTGCTGAGTTACGCCGCATTGTCGCTATCGGCGAAGGTGGCACTGAAATCATCAGTAACGAGCCATATGATCATATACCATTTGCAGTTGTCAGCCCTATTCTGATGCCTCACCGCCTCATTGGTCGGTCTATCTACGACATGACAGAGGACTTGCAGGTTATCAAATCCACGCTGATGCGTCAGTATCTGGATAGCGTTTACACCAGCACATTGCCACGCATAGCGGCTGTTGAGGGCATGGTCAATTTGGATGACCTACTGGATGGAACTGCTGGCGGTATTATTCGCGTTCGTCAGCAGGGTATGATCCAGCCTATTCAGGGCAACCCTGTCGGCAATGAAATCCAGCCATTGCTAGGATATCTTGATCAAGTCAAGGAACAGCGCACAGGCCAGTCCAAGGCATCACAAGGGCTTGATGCCAATGCTCTGCAATCCACAACAGCTAGTGCTATCAGCGCGACTGTCAGAGGCGCACAGGTTAAGCTGGAAAGCTATGCTCGGACTATGGCTGAGTGTGGTGTGAAGCAATTGTTTAAGGGCATACTGCATCTTGTTACCAAGTACGATAACAAGGCGCGGATTGTCAGACTGCGGAATAACTTTGTGCCTATTGATCCGGCTGAGTGGCATAGTGAGTTTGATGTCATTGTACAGGTTGGCTTGGGTACGGCTGACGATGAACAGAAGATTGCTTTCCTGCAAGCTATTGCGGCGAAGCAAGAGCAGATACTGCAAACACTGGGCGCAAACAATCCTGTTGTTAGCCTTCCGCAGTATGTGCAGACATTGCGTAGCATTGCAGAGATTGGCGGCTTCAAGGATGCTGACCAGTTCTTTAACAGCCCACAGCAGATTCAACAGCAGATGCAGATGATGCAACAACAGCCACAGCAAGACCCTAATGCGGCTGAGATGCAAGCAGAGATGGCCAAGCTCCAGCAGGAGATGGCATTGAAGCGTGAGCGTATGCAGATGGAGATGCAGTTAGAGCGTGAGAAGATGCAAGCCGAGCTAGAGCTACGGCGGCAGGAACTCGCGGCAGAGGCACAACTAAGAGCTATCAAGGCACAGACTGATGCCGAGATCAGCACCAACTTACCGAGGTAGTCATGGCATCATACTCAGGATCAGGTTCAGAAAGAGGCAGAGGCGGCGGTGGTGCTGGCCAAGCAGGGTTTTCGGGCGCAGACCGTAGCGGTGCATCCGGCGGCGGTGGCGGAGGTGGTGATCGCGGCCAAATGCTCTCACGTCAAAGAGAAGCGGCCGCATTAGCGGCTCGTCAAGCGGCCGCAGTTGAAGCCTCGCGCCAACAAGCCGCGCAACAGGCGGCGGCACAACAAGCGGCGGCAGAGGCTGAAAGGTTTGCTAGGCAAGGTAGAATTATGCAGGAACAGGCGGCACTTAGCCGTTACCAGCCTGTGCGTGATCCTGCTGGTAATATTGTCGGGCAGATCACACCACCGTCAGAAATTCCTATGGGCATAATCCCTTTGATTGCAAAAATGTTGCCGTTTGAGCAAAGAGTGTACTCAGGCGATCCAAGATATAACCCATTTGATGTGAGCGGCCGTTTTGACAGAGATAATGGTGGCAGACAACAGCAGGTCGCCCCAGTGCAAGACCCAATGACAGGTCAGGCGCGTTGCCCAGAAGGTTACTATTTCAACGAAACACTGCAAGCCTGTATCATGGATACACGCTCAACTAGCCCATTTCAGCCGACAGCACCAGCCGCACCAACCGCACCATCCGGCGATTACTATGCCCGTATGGGCTTGCTAGACCAGCCACCAGCAGGACTGCTAGAAGCTGGCTTCGGCTCACCACAGGACTTTGCGGCGGCAAACACTGCCTTCCGCATGGGCGCGGCCACACGGCCAAGCATGTACACTGACCCCTATAACTTACAAGGATATACTCTTTTATCATGAACGAAGGAAAATTGCGTGAGCGTATGGATCGCGGCGAAAGAGCGGCGGCACTCCTACGAAACGAATTGTTACAAGAATCGTTTTCGTATTTAGAGGATCAATTTATAACAGCGTGGAGGGAATCCGGTGTCGCTGACACTGAGAACCGAGAGCGCGTTTACCAGCTTCTGCAAGCACTTACGGCGGTGCGTGGCCACATTGAAAGTGTGGTTACGGACGGTAAGATTGCGAAGTCAAGTCTTGAAGGCTTGAAATGAAACCCAAAATCAGTTTATAAAGGATGTAGATGATGAGTACCGATAACTCTATTGAGAACGGCGCAATATCAGCACAAGATGCAGTAAGCCTGTTAATGCAACCCCCTACACAGGACACGGTTGACGAAGAACAGAGCGTAGAGGCCGAGGCGGTTGAAGAACAGCCGGAAGCCTCTGAGCCAGAATACGAAGATGCCCAAGCCGAGGTAGATGAACCCGAAGCCGAAGCGGATGAGTATGACGGCGAAGATGTTGAGGACGACACTGAGGAAAGTGACGAGCCAGAGCAACCAAGTGTTTATACCGTCAAAGTGGACGGTGAAGAATATGAGGTGACGCTTGATGAACTCAGATCAGGATACAGCCGTCAACAGCATTTTACAAAGCGTAGTCAGGAACTGGCTGAACAGCGCAAAGCCTTTGAACAAGAGGCCGAGCAAGTCAAAC
>Ga0222718_10001694_pt1 | contig 20618 bp, 22 predicted proteins | sample C33_27DmetaG_FD_165045 | JGI IMG/M metagenome (GOLD analysis project Ga0222718, IMG submission 165045) | Estuarine water microbial communities from San Francisco Bay, California, United States - C33_27D | ecosystem: Environmental > Aquatic > Marine > Unclassified | place: USA: California... | reverse complement strand
TGCATCCACACCGGCTTGGACAACCCAAAGAGTATGCCGCACTTGTAAAGCACATTTTTGAAAACGAAATGTTGAATGGAGAAACAATAAGGTTAGATGGTTCTTTAAGAATGGCACCAAAGTAAATTCTAATTTTTATATATAGAATTTTATTAAAATTTATACTAAGTAGTAAATAATTAATATAAAGGAAAAATATTGAAATGATATTTAAAAGAATTAAGGACTGTCATAATACTCAAGATTTTAGAGAGTTAGCTAAAAGCAAACTTCCTGGGCCAATATTTCATTATATTGATGGAGGAGCCGATGATGAAATAACTAAGAATAGAAATACAGCAGCATATGAAGAATGCGATTTAGTTCCTAATGTATTGGCAGGAGTTAAGGATATAGATATGTCAGTTACTGTTATGGGACAAAAATTAGATATGCCATTATTTTGTTCTCCTACAGCTTTACAAAGACTATTCCACCATGAAGGCGAATTAGCAGTTGCACGAGCAGCTGAAAAATTTGGAACAATGTCTGGTTTATCTTCTTTAGGTACGGTAGATATAATGAGGATGAGCAAAGAAATATCTTCTCCTAAACTATTTCAATTATATTATCATAAAGATAAAGGCCTAAATAACCATATGATAGATTTATGTAAAGAAGCTAATTATGAAGCTATAGCTCTTACTGTAGATACTATAACAGGCGGCAATAGAGAAAGAGATTTACATACTGGTTTCACGAGTCCACCCAAATTAACACTAAAAAGTCTATTAAGCTTTGCAAGCCACCCTATGTGGGCAATCAATTATTTTACTCATGAAAAATTTGACTTACCTCAATTGTCGAAATTTGTTAATGCAGGAACTAATATAGCTATATCTGTAGGAGACTATTTCACAAATATGTTAGACCAAACTATGAACTGGAAAGATGCGGAAGAAATTAATAAAAAATGGGGCAAACATTTTTGTTTAAAAGGGATTATGAGTGTTGAGGATGCAAAAAAGGCAGTAGATATTGGAGCAACTGCAATAATGGTTTCAAATCATGGAGGTAGACAGTTAGATGGATCCAGAAGTCCTTTCGATCAATTAGCAGAAATAGTGGACGCAGTAGGCGATAAAATTGATGTTATTTGTGATGGAGGCATTCAAAGAGGAACTCATGTTCTTAAAGCTCTATCCGTAGGAGCAAAGTGTTGTTCTGGAGGTAAATACTATCTTTATGCTCTAGGAGGTGGAGGTCAACCTGCAGTTGAGAAAGCTCTGGGTAACTTCAGGAATGAAATAGAACGTGATATGAAACTTATGGGATGCAATAAAATATCTGACTTGTCCAGAGAAAACCTTAGATATAGAAATAACTAATCTAGTTTACTGTTTTGCACTAAATCCCAAGCTATTTTTGCAATGGGCTTTGACATAGCTCCTTTTTCTTCAGCTAATGAAGAAGAAGCATTGCCTGCTCTTCCCCTAGCTAAAACACCTTCTAAAATAGCTACATTTCTAAACATTGAAAACACTATATAAAAATTTGGATTAATAATATCTCTCTTTACCATTTCACAGTATTTTTCCACTAAGTAATCCTTAGTTGGTATACCTAATTTTACTAAATCCAAATTCTTTAAACTAAAACCAGAACGAACGTCTGAATCTTCTTCATGAAGCATTAAATTATATCCCAAATCTGCAAGAGGATGACCTAAAGTAGATAATTCCCAATCTAAGACAGCAATAACTTTAGGCTCATTTAGATCATAAATTAAGTTACCTAACCTATAATCACCATGAACAATTGTTGTTTCATCACTTTCAGGAATATTATTTGATAACCATTCTATTAATAACGGCATTTCTGGAATATCTTGTTGCTTAGATATCTCCCATTGCTGTGACCATCTTTTTAATTGTCTTAAAAAATAGCTTCCAGGTCTTCCAAAATTTTCTAAACCAACGTCTTCAGGTTTGACCTTATGTAAAGCAGCTAATGTTTCATTCATACTATTGTATATCAAACTTCTATCTTTTGGAGAGTGACCAGGTAAAGTAGTATCCTCAAATACTCTTCCTTCCAGATATTCCATTATATAAAATTCTGTACCAATAATATCTTGGTCTTCACAGTATAAATACATTTTCGCTACAGGAACATCAGTATCATATAAAGCTTTTTGGACTTTATATTCCCTATCAACAGCATGTGCAGATGGGAGCAACTTTCCTGGAGGTTTTTTTCGTAGAACATATCTTTTATGATTTGAATCTTCTATTACAAATGTAGGATTAGACTGACCAGCATTAAATTGACCAACCTTACTAATTTCATGAAAATCATCTAATTTACCTGTTAAGAACTCATTTAGTTTATTTATATTAAACTTATGAGCTTGCTTAACAGGTATATCATCTAAATTTAGAACATATTTATTTTTCATAAATTAAGTCCTATTAATTATGTCTTTTAAGTTCCAATCTAGCTATTTGATTACGATGAACCTCATCCGGACCATCTGCTAATCTTAAAGTTCTAGATTGAGCATACATTTTAGACAAACCAAAATCATTAGAAACTCCGCCAGCTCCATGAGCTTGAATTGCCCAATCAATAATTGTACATGCCATATTAGGAGCAGATACTTTAATCATAGCTATTTCTTTACGAGCCTCTTTATTTCCATGAACATCCATTTTATGTGCAGCATATAAAGTCAATAATCTGCATTGATCTATCATTATTCTTGATTCGGCAATCCTTTCTTGTGTTACTGATTGCTCTGCTACTGGCTTCCCAAATGCAACTCTTTCTTTTGTTCTTTTACACATTTTTTCTAATGCTACCTCAGCTACACCAATTAATCTCATACAGTGATGAATTCTGCCAGGCCCAAGACGTCCTTGCGCTATCTCAAAACCTCTTCCTTCTCCCAATAATATATTTTTTGCAGGCACTCTAACATTTTCAAATAAAACTTCACCATGACCATGAGGTGCATCATCAAAACCAAAAACTGGTAAATGGCGTAACACTTTTACACCTTTTGTATCTGCAGGAACCACAATCATAGACTGTTGTTTATGTCTATCGGGATTCTTTGGATCTGATTTTCCCATAAATATAAAAACTTTACATCTTGGATCATTAGCTCCCGAAGTCCACCACTTCCTACCATTAATTACATATTCATCGCCATCTCTTACTATTGATGATTCTATATTTGTAGCATCGGATGAGGCCACTGCCGGCTCAGTCATTGCAAATGCAGAACGTATTTTACCTTCTAGTAAAGGAGTCATCCATTCATTTCTTACTTCTTCAGATGCATACCTCTCTAAAGTTTCCATATTACCTGTATCAGGAGCAGAACAATTAAATGCCTCTGGTCCAAATTGAGTTCTTCCCATCAGCTCACATAAATGCCCATATTCATAATTTGTTAAACCAGCTCCACGATCACTCTCTGGCAAAAATAAATTCCATAAACCTTCAGATTTAGCTTTTGCTTTAATACCTTCTAGTATTTGTGATGGTTGCCATCTATCACCTTCAGCAATCTCTGCTGCAATTTTTTCTTCGTTTGGATAAATGTTCTCATCCATAAATTTGCTTACTCTTTCTAATAATTCCACAACTTTCGGTGATAATTCTGGTAACATTCACTTCCTCCATTTTTATGAGATAGATATAATATAAGATATTATTATAAATAATAATTACTTTTTAAGAAAGATAATTTTATAAATAATTCTTATAGAACATTAATTATATTAATACTTACATACTTTCCCTTAGAATAATTAAAGCCTGATACTTTTATATTTAATACATTTATAGATAATTGATTTTCATCTGCCTTTATTATAAACTCCTCCGTATATTTATCTTCAATAATTATATATTTTATTTTGTTTTTAATAATTTTATCAATAGCATCATCGCTACTGGTTAATATTCTAGAACTTGACCCTAATCTAAATACTAATGAAGGCTCTGAATACCCTAACATTCCGACAGAATGTTGAATATTTTCTTCTTTTATATATTCATAAACTTTCTCCGTTACCCATATTTTATCTAATTGTTTGGGCAGAAATATAAATAATATATTTAATGCCAATAAATTTGAAAAAACAATAGTTATGAAAGATGTCAAATAATTTCTCTTAAAAAGAAAATATGCACAAATTATGGAGCTTATAAAATATATAAAAATAACAAGAAAGACTGATAAAGTAATACCTTTACCAAATTTAATTGCTAAAACCCAAATTGCAGAGGAAATAATTATTCCACCTAGAGAAGGTAATAAAGAAATAATTCTAATAAAGAACTTATTAAGAATATTTAATGTATTCATTTTATTTAATGAAACAATCATGGCAGCTGAAAGAATTGCGAGACTAGGTAATAGTGGAAGAATATAATGCATTAGTTTAGTTGGTACTAGTTCAAATACAATCCATGCTGGCAATATCGAACATAATAAAAATATTACAGCTTTTTCTTTTCTTTTTTTGTAAGCCCATATACTAGTCGGAATAATAAAAAGAAAAATTGGCCAAGCTGAAACTATTGATGATAATAAATATGTTCCAGGTGGGGCACCATGTGATTCTTGCGCACTTATCAATTTTAAAAACATATCTTTTTTTACAGAATCTAAAAATACAGAACTATTGTCGCCAACATTAATAATAATAAACCATGGCAAAGCGACCATTATAAATAACATTAACCCTATTGCAATTTGTAAATCTTTAATAAAGTTTTGTTTGCTAAAAATTCTAAAAAATATCACCGTAAATAAAATAAACATAATTACTAACGGGCCTTTTATAAGAAAAGCAAAGCCCATTATAATCCATGCTAAGAATATTAAGTACTTAGAATGAGAAATTTCATATTTTTTTTCAAATATCACTTTTGATAAAACATAAGTTATAAATAAAATACAAGCTAATAAAACAGAATCCGTTTTTGCTATATGCGCTTCAATGAATACTAACGGAGAACTCACTAACAATAATGCTGCAATAATACCTTGAGTTCTTCCAAACAAAATCTTACCTAATAAAAACGTTAATAAAATAGAAATACTAGCAGCTATTGCAGAGGGCAATCTATAAGACCATAGTGGAGCTTGCTCTAAATATAAGATATTTTTAGTGATTGTTGCTGATAATGCTTGCAACCAATAAATACCTGGAGGTTTCTTTAAACGAGGGGCATCTAAAAATTTAATATTTACAAAATCTTTAGACTCTAACATTTGAACTGTTGCTTGAATATATCTAGATTCATCCCTATCTAAAGGGGGAATAGTATTTAAAGATAAAAAAAAACAAATAAAGACTAGAAAGCATAGTGAAATTTTTATATGTAAGTGCTTATAATCTAAAAAATTTGAATTTATCATTTCAACCACAAAGTAAAAAACATGTTTAAAAATTTTTATTACAATCTAATACTATTAAGAGCGAGTAGCTATAAAAAATAATTATTAATTTGGAAATATATTAAATGGATACCTATATCCCAACAAATGTTGAAAGCCCGCTAAATAAAGAAATTAATTTATCAAAAAATATTGCTATTATTGGCTCGGGAATAGCAGGGTTATCTGCAGGGTGGCTTTTATCTAAAGAGCACAAAGTAACAATTTATGAAAAAGATGAAAAATTAGGAGGGCATTCAAATACTGTAAATATTCATTACGGCCTTAAAAAAAATAAAGGAATACCAATAAGTGTTGATACTGGATTTATAGTATATAATAATAAAAACTATCCAAATTTAACTAAATTTTTCGAAATACTTGGGGTAAATTCTATTGATAGTGATATGTCTCTATCAATATCATTAAATGATGGCAAATACGAATATTCTGGTGCAGGTTTAGGAGGAATTTTTGGACAAAAACGAAATATAATTAATATTAATCAATGGAAATTATTATATGATATTTTTAGATTCAAGAGCGTTGCGACAAATTACCTAAAAAATAACAATACTGATCAAAGTGTAATTGGAAATTGGTTGCAAAATAACAATTTTTCTTCTTTTTTTACTACTAGATATATAATGCCAATTGCTTCAGCAATTTGGTCTTGCTCTAATAAAGATGCACTTTTATTTCCTACTAAGACCTTTTTATATTTCTTTTACCACCACGGACTATTAAATATTATAGATAGACCTAAATGGAAGACTGTAAAAAATGGCAGTCAAGAATACATAAAAAAGATTTTAGAAAGTTCAAATTTTGATTATGAAACAAATAGTTCTGTTAAGGCTGTTATTCCAGATAATAATTCTGTAATTATAAAATTTAAAGATAAAGAAATTAAATATGACCACGTAATTATGGCTTGTCATGCCGATCAAGCTAGGAAACTTATTAAGGAACCTTATAAGGGTAGAAATGAAGTATTAAACTATTTCAAATTTTCTAAAAATAGAGTTGTTCTTCACTCCTCAGATCAATTTATGCCTAAAAATAGATCATTATGGTCATCCTGGAACTATACTAGTTCTATTCATGAAATTAATAAAACTAGTCATACACCTATTCAAGTAACTTATTGGATGAATTTATTGCAAAGTATTAATAAAAATCTTCCATTATTTGTTACATTAAACCCTGAAGAAGGCAGTATTAAAAAAAATTTAATCTTTAAAGAAATATTATATGATCATCCGATTTTAGATGAAAATGCTTTAATCGGCCAATCGAAATTAAAGGATATTCAAGGTGAAAATAATATATGGTTTGCTGGAGCATGGACAAAATATGGTTTTCATGAAGATGGAATAAAATCTGGAATAGCTATTGCAGAAAAACTAGGCTGTAAAATTCCATGGGATATAAATAATAAATCAAAAAAAGAAAAATATATAATACTTAATACATAAAGGCACTTATTATGGGCTTACTAAAACAAATTTATATTTATAAAGGTTTTGTTAGTCACTATAGATTTTATCCCAAAATACATAATTTTAAATATAGGATATTTTCTTTATTAATAAATTTAGAAAAATTAGAAAAAATTGAAAATCAAACAAAGTTATTTTCTATTAATAAATTTAATTTATTCAGTTTTTTTTATAAGGATCATACTGATAAACCATATGAAAACCCTCTGTTTTGGGCAAAAAATATATTTGCTAGTAAAGGCCTTTACTCTATAAACGACAGAATATTTATTCTTTGTTATCCAAGAATATTAGGCTATGTTTTTAACCCACTTACTACGTATTTTTGTGTCGATATAAATAATAATATTAAAGCAATAATATATGAAGTTCATAATACTTTTGGAGATAGACATAATTATGTAACCAAATATAATAATGTAAATGAAAAAGTAGATAAGGTATTTCATGTATCTCCTTTTTTTAAAATTGAAGGAGAATATGAGTTTAATACAAAACTTAATAATAAATCTCTAAAAATTGAAATAAAGTATAATAAAAAAGATAAAACTAAATTGCTTAATGCAATTTTTTATGGGGAGCAATCTAACTTTAATGATAAAAATTTACTGCTATGTTTCTTTATATATCCATTAATGACAATAAAAGTTATATATTCTATTCATTTCCAAGCTTTATTACTTTGGATCAAAGGTATTAAATTCTTTAATAGACCAATACCTAGTAAAGATATAATATCATTTAGCAAAACTCTAAAAAAAGATGATAAAAAAGATGATAAAAAGAATTAACAAAAATATTTTAAGTAAATTATTTTCTATTAAAAAGGGTTTATTAATTATCACTTTTTCAGATAAAGAAAAATTATATATTGGTAATAAAGAATCCAACATAGTCGCTTATTTGAATATTCATTCTAATACTGTTTTTAACCGAGTTATTAAATCTGGTTCTATTGGTTTTTCTGAAGCATACATAGATGGCGAAATATCAAGTCCAAATATATCAAAAGTAATATATCTTTTTTCACTAAATAGAGATCATAATAAAAATATTATTTATGGAAAAAAGATTTACAACCTATGGAATTATCTTAAACATACTATTAAACCTAATTCTATATCAGGAAGTAAAAAAAATATTTCTTATCATTATGATCTAGGAAATGAATTTTATTCAAAATGGTTAGATGCTTCTATGACATATTCTTCAGCATTATTTGATAATAGAAAAATAGACCTAACTTCTGCGCAAAATAATAAATATAATAATATATGCAAGATTACAAATTTAAAAGAAGGAGATGATATTCTTGAAATAGGTTGTGGTTGGGGAGGTTTTGCAGAATATGCAGCAAAAAAATATAAAACTAAGGTTACATCTATAACCCTATCTAAAAAACAAGCTGAATATGCAAAAAAAAGAATTCATAAAGAAGGTTTATCAGATTTAATAGACGTTAAAATATGTGACTATAGAGAAATAAATAAAAAATATGATAAAATTATATCAATAGAAATGTTTGAAGCTGTTGGAAGAAAATATTGGCCTATTTTTTTTAAAAAACTAAAAAATAATCTAAAAGATGAAGGATTGATTGGGCTACAATTAATCAGTATTAAAGAAGACCTATACACTAGTTATAAACATAACGCTGATTTTATACAAAAATATATATTTCCTGGAGGTTTTTTACCTTCTATTGAGTCGCTTCAAACTATAACATCTAAATATCAAATGAAAATGAGGGTTAAAAAATCATTTGGACATGATTATGCAAATACACTTTCTATATGGAGAAATACTTTTCTCTCAAATTGGGATGAAATATCTAAAGAAAAAAAATTTGATATTAAATTTAAAAATATGTGGGAATATTATCTTGCCTATTGTGAGGCTGGTTTCTTATCCAGCTCCATTAATGTTCACCAAATAATTTTAAATAAATAAAATTAATCCATTTAGTAACTATTATTCGTAAATTTTGCATGAGAGTTAAAAGATATAAAAATAATAAACCTATCTTAAAACTAGAAAATTTTTTTTCTGGAAAAACTTTAGCTTGGGGACTTTTTGAAGACCCTTGCGGCATTGTTAGAAAAAGATTTACATGCGAAATTAATGGAAACTGGGATGAAAAAAGTAATACCTTAAATATCATTGAGAATTTTATTTATGATGACGGTGTTAATGAAAAAAGAAATTGGAATTTAGTTAAAACTGGTAATAATAGTTATGAAGGCACTACTGATAATGTTATAGGGAAAGCAATAGGTCATACTTCAGGAAATACTTTTCATTGGAAATATACTTTTGAGCTTCCACTTTTTGGACGTAAGACTAGAGTTAATTTTGATGACTGGATGTATCTGCAAGATAATGACGTAATTATTAATAAGGCAAAAATGAAAAAATTTGGTATAAAACTTGGAACAGTAGTTTTATTCTATAGAAAACATTAATTTATACATTTCACTATCTTTTTTTTGACATTAATAGCTTATATAATGACCAAGGAAGCATAGTTATTAATCGCATTATTATTGCAAAACTTAAAGGAAAACTTACTTCAAATTTATTAGAGAATAATAATTTTTTATAAATTATATTTGCCGCCTTTTCTGCTTCTATTATAAATGGCATCTTAAATTCATTTTTGTCTGTTAAAGGTGTTTTTACAAAACCTGGATAAAATATTCTAAAACGAACTCCAGTATTATTATAGTCTATTGCAAAACTCTCTATAGCAGTCTTAATAGCCGCTTTTGAAGAACAATATGCTGCAGACATTGGCATTCCTCTCCAGCCAGCAATAGAAGAAACTGTCGCTATTTGCTTTATATTTAAAGTTAAAATGAAAGGTTGTAATATAATAATATGATTTAAAACTGAAGTATAATTAAGATCAATCATTTTTTTTGTAGATTTAATAGTTGCGAATTTAGAATCTTCTCTAATATAGGTGCCAGCGTTTAAAATTACAAAATCAAGATTTTTTGTATTCTTTGAAATAAACTTTGAACATTTTAAAATTTCATCAGTGTCAGTTACATCAAGCGGTAAAGCTATTATTTTGCCCTTTAAGTTTAATGAACGTGACTCGTTAACTAAACTATTTAGATCTTTTAAGGATCTAGCACTTGCAAAAACGATATATCCATTTTTAGCAAAGCGTAATGAAGTAAATCTACCTATACCGCTAGATGCGCCTGTAATCCAGCAACTTTTAGGCATCTAAATCTTTAAAAAGTTTAAAATGGGCCCTAAAGGTCCTTTGAATTTTAAATTTCCTTCATAAACTACCAAGCAAATACATCCTTCTTTAGAATCTGAAATAGGAGTATGAATATTCTTTTCATCTTCTATAGCAACGTCACCAACATCATAGCTACCATTCTCATCAGAAAATCCACCCTGAATAACTAAAGTAAGCTCTTGTGATTCATGCCCATGATGAGGGAGTTTTTTCCCTGGAGGAATAGATAACATTCGTGCACGAGTATTTTGATTTGAATTTCCAAGATCAATGTCAAAATACTTTATACCTCCTATACCTTTGCTCCAATTTTCAGTAAGGTTACTACCATCAGGTAAGTATTTTCTTAAAACCGAAGGTATGTTTTTAAAAACGGCATTAGTTGATACTACATCACTTGCATTATCTACTGACACATGGTCACTAATTTTAGACATAATACTATCTAATGATGAAGCATTAACATCAACTGAGTCAGACTCTTCTAGAAGCTTACCCCCTAATTTTTCAAAAGTTTCAACTTCCCGTCTACACTTACTGCAAACAGTTATGTGAGAAGCAACTATTAGGCTTTCAGAAGAAGAAGTATTGCCAGCTGCATATGAAAGTAAAATTTCAGGGTGTAAATGGTGTTTAATCATGTATATTTCCTTCTAATAGTTTTTTTAAACGCGTTGATGCTAATCTAATTCTAGATTTAACTGTACCAAGGGGCATTTTCAGCTCCTCAGCAATCATTGAATGTGATTTATCTTCATAATATGTCATCTTAATTAATATAGATTGCTCATCTGGTAATAAGTTAATTGCATCTGTGATTTTTAGTGACTCTTGTTTAGAGCCATAAGCATCGTCAGCAGATTCCTCTTCATTAGGAGTGAGCATTGGGTCCATAGGATCAAGTTGTGGCCTTATTTCTTTTCTTAGCATATCAATTCTTTTATTTCTAGCTATCGTAAACAACCATGTACTTACAGCAGCTTTACTCCTATCAAAAGTTTCAGATTTTCTCCAAACAGTCAACATAACTTCCTGCAGTAAATCCTCAGCTACAATATCATTAGAACCTAACTTCATTAAATATCCTTTTATACGAGGACCAACTAACTTAAAAAGGTTGCTAAAAGCAGTTTTATCTTTTTTAGTAGCTACTAATCCTATTAAATTAGTTAACTCTTCATCTTTCACTGCTGGTTTTAACACTTTATAAGTTTTATCCTGTTTATAATTTATATAGGACATTTTAGCTGATAAATTCGCAGTTTCAAAAGTATTTTCTAAAAACATTACACCCTCCACCTAAAAGTACGCAAAAATTTAAAAAATAGATCACTTTATTATTTTATTTTTTCATAAGCATTAAGTGCATTTTTTCTGGATAACTTTATATCTATAATCGGATTAGGATAATTTGAACCAAGAGTAACATTTGCTTCCTTTAAAACTAATTCTGGCGCTTCCCAAGGATTAAATAAATACTCATTTGGCATATTTTTTAGTTCAGGTAAAAATTTTCTTGTATAGGAACCATCCACATCAAATTTTTTTCCCTGTGCAATAGGATTAAATATTCTAAAATATGGAGCAGCATCTGTTCCAGATCCTGCAACCCATTGCCATCCTGCACTATTATTAGCTAGATCTGCATCAAAAAGACAATCCCAAAAATAATTTTCACCTTTACGCCAATGAATTAAGAGGTTTTTTACTAAAAAAGATGCCACAATCATTCTAACTCTATTATGCATATACCCTGTTGAATATAACTCTTTCATACCTGCATCTATAATAGGATAGCCGGTTTCGCCTTTTTTCCATTTTTCAAAATAATCATTATTATCAACCCAAGGAAAATTATCAAATTTAGTTTGTAAATTTTTCTTAGGAAGAGAGGGAAAGTGATATAGTAAATAATAAGAAAACTCTCGCCAACATATTTCACTTAAAAAATGAATCGTATTTTTGTTTTGTTCTAATTCACATGTCTCTACCCATAGTCTTTTTGGAGAAATTTCACCAAAGTGTATATGAGGAGAAAGACGAGAAACATTATTTTTAGCAGGATAATTTCTACCTTCTTTATATTCTAAAATACCCTCTTCAAAAAAGTCTTTTGCCTTTTGACTTGCTGCTGCTTCACCCACTTTCCATAAATTTATTACTTCATTTTCCCATGCCGAGTTAGTTAAAAGTTTAAGAGATTTTATATCACTATATTTAGTTTCAGATACATAATTTATTTTTGATACATCAAATTCTTTAATCTTAAAATTTTCTAATGTTAAATAAGATTTTTTAAAAAAAGGAGTAAAAACTTTGTATGGAGTATTATCATCCTTTAATACTTCCCAAGGTTCTCTAATTAAAGAACCATTAAAAGACTCAACCTTAATATTTTTATCCATTAATATTCTTTTTATTTTAGTGTCTCTAGAAATACTAGATGGCTCATAGCATCTATTCCAATAAACACCTCTAATGTTATAATTTTTAATTAAATGCAATATAATATCTTCAGCTTTTCCATTAAAATAATTCAGTTTATTTCCTATACTTAAACTTAACGCTTTTAATGATTTATGAAGCCAAACTTTACTTGCTGCACCCATCTGCCGCTCGTTATTATCATCATTAATATAAATAGGAAATACATCAGCATTTTTAGCTGCAGCCTTTAAAGCAGGATTATCTCTAAGTCTTAGATCTTTACGAAACCATAAAATATTAATATTTTTTTCCATTATATTCCAAATTCGTTTACATCCACACTTAATCACCTATATTACGTATTCGTATAGTTTTTGGATGGATATCATATTATGTTTAAATGGCTTATAACTATTTTTGGATTTATAATTAATTTAAATATAGCTTATGGTATCGATAAAAAAATTGAAGCAGAATTAATTCCACATTGTGGCATGACTAAAGGAGGCGTAGCTACAGCTACTCCGGATGGTAAAATATATTATTGTGCACAAAGAATCGCTAATATTGATTGGAACTTTCCAGGAGCTGTAGACTTCTTTATACTCCATGAATATGGTCACATAGTTTTACAAAGCGGAAATGAATTAGAAGTTGATTGCTGGACAGCTCATGAATTTGCCTTAATGAAAGATGAAAAATCTAAAAAATCCTTAAAAGAAGCTCTTAAATTTATTAGAGGTTTTAAATTACCTGATCCCAAATATGGTGGCACCGGAGAAGAAAGAGCTACACTCATAGAAAATTGCATGGAATACGGCCCAGATTATTATAAAAATAATTAATTTTTGATAATCTTCTTTTTTATTTTTCCTGCTAGTCTACCTAACTTTTTAGCTGGTTCTGGATCTCTTGCTATTTCTCCCGCTCCCTTAGCTACTTTTCTAGCAGCATCTTTTGCTTTAGCTCTAACTCTAGGGTCTGAAGCAGCCTTTCGTATTGCAAATCTAATAATATTTCTTAACATTTTTCAAACATGAATTATTTATTAAGAAAAATCTATTAAAATTTGACAAAAAGTTATTATAAAATAAGATTTTTTTTAATTAGGTGCCTTTTAATAGGTGAAAAGGGAATGAGATGTTTTCTGTAAATTGTCTCAGCTGCCCCCGCAACTGTTATTGAAGAGAAAATCCATATTACCACTGTATAAATTTTACGGGAAGGTTGGATGATCAAAGACTCAATGAGCCAGGAGACCTGCCTAATTAAGTGCTATCGACTATTGAAAGGGGATGTTCAATAGAGCTTACTTAAAGTGATGGTGCGAATATAGCCATTGTTTTAAGGTTTTTAAAATCTCAAAGCAATATTTTATTATTTAACACAAAAAAATAATCATTTTTGTGCAATTTTGAATTGGAAATAAATATTGTTAATACAACCTAATAAATTAATTTATTTAATCTTTATAAAAGGAATTTTTCTCTTTTGTAATGTAGCAACGGCAGAAAAAACTAATATTCTTCAAGATATAACTGTAACAGGAAATTATTATCCGAAAAAATTAACAGAAACTGGATCCGCCGTAACTATTATATCAAATAAGGACATAGAAAAAAGCGGAATGTCTTATGTATCCCAAATACTTAATGCAACGGCCGGCTATCAAGACTATAAAAGTGGTGGACCTCATTCATTAACTAGAGCTTTTCTTCGAGGAAATGAAACTGATCATTCCTTAATATTAATTAATGGTATGAAAATAGTTGATTCATCAACTGGAAGAGGATCTATAGATTTAGAAAGAATTAATTTAAATGGTGTGGAGAGAATTGAAGTTTTACGAGGATCACAGAGTGCTCTCTATGGATCTGAAGCCATAGGCGGCGTAATAAATATAATTTTAAAAAGGGGTACTAAAGAACAAATTAAATTTCTTAATATAGAATTATCTAACAGATTAGATAAAAATATAGATACAGGTGTATCCGGAAATATCAATAATTTATATTTTTCATTAAACCATCATCACTCGGAAGGACCTGGTATTTCGGCAGCTGAAAAATCATTAGGATATAATGAAAACGATAGCTACAATATAGATAGTACTAACTTAGTTATAGATTATGATTTTAATTCTACAACAGAAATTTCTTTAGTTTCTAGAGTTTTTACATCAGAAATAGAAGAAGATGATGCTCCTTTAGGGCCTTTTATTGATGCAGATAGGCAAGCTAATTTATTAGATTGGCAATCCGCTGTCTCTTTAAATAAAGATTATGGTTCTTACACTTTAGAAGCAATAATGTCTACAGCCAAAGCTCGCCGATACCAGCTTAATGAAGATAGAAAATTTAGATGGTATATTGCTGATCTTAATTCAGCAAAATTAAAATTTGATATCCCTCTTAATAATAAAGAAAAGTTTATTTTTGGAGTAGATACAGAACGTTCACATATGGATACGCAAGATCAGTACAATGCCTATGACTTTAAAGTCTCTTCTTCATCAACTTTTTATTCATATTCAAACAATACTATAAAAAACCTATTTATTGACGCAAGTTTTAGAAGTAACCATCATGACCTATTTGGTCTATCTTCCACCTATCGAATTGCGGGAAGCTATATCATATTTAATTCAGGTTTTAGATTACATTCAAGTTATGGAACTGGTTATAGAGCACCTACTTTAGACGAAATTTACGGTTCATACGGAAGTGTTTTAATTAAAGAAGAGACTAGTAGAAGCAGAGATATTGGGTTAGAATATACTTCCTCAAATAATAATATTAATGCTGATCTAACATTTTTTGCTACACAAATTGATAATCTTATAGGTTATGGCCCAGCACCTGGCTATAAATTTTCAAATCAGGGTAGTGCAAAAAATAAAGGGCTAGAGTTTTTTATCAATTATACTTTAACAAAAGAGATTATAATAAACTCTCATTATAATTATTTAACAACTAATAATAATGGTAGGTCTTTATCAAGGAGAAAAAAACACTCTGGTAAAACCTCAATTAGTTATAATCCAGAGAATTTTTCTGATTTATCCTTTAACTCATCTATAGAATATCATTCCAATGCTAGAGATGGAGCATTTTCTGGTGGTCATATAGCAGGATATGCTCTCATACACAGTAATTTAAATTATAATTTAAACTCCAATAGCAAGCTTCATTTCAAAATTGATAACTTATTAGACCAGAAATATTCTGAAGCCGATACAGCTGGATCCTATGGAAGAACATTAAGTCTAGGAATCAAGATAAATTTTTAGATAAATATCAAACGTAATAATTATGCTTCAATTTAAACCTTATAAGTTGAAGCATATTTTTTATAAAGTTGAATAGCTTTGCTACAAACTGGACCTATTTCATATTCAACCTTATCGATTTTTCTTACAGGAAGAACTTTTCCAAAATTTCCAGTGCTGAATACTTCATCAGCGGATAGTAAGTCGCTTACACTAACATTAGTTTCTAAGGCATCTATCCCCTCTTTCCTTAATAAAGAAATTACTCTCTGTTTTGTAATTCCGTTAAGAAAAGTCTTATTCCATTCTGGAGTAATAACCCTGTTCGATTTAACAATAAATAAGTTAGCACTTCCAAACTCAACTACATTTTCCTCTCCATCACGCATAACTACATTATCAAAACCATTAGACTTTGCCTCTGATAGAGCGAGCGAAGTGTTAGCGTATAAACAAGATGCCTTCGCTAAAGTAGGTGCCATAAGTGGATGAGGCCTTCTATATGAACTTAACATTGCTGTAAAGCCATCAATAGAAGGCATTGGAGCTCTAAAAATTGTTATAACTAATTTACTAGATTTAGCATCAGGAATTAGAAAACCCTCTTCAGAAAAAATACTTGGTCTGATGTATAACTCAGCATTATTTTCAAAAAAACTTGCCCCTTCTATACATAAACTTATTAAATCATTCTTACTCATTGGAACGGATAATCCAAATATCTTAGATGAATTTATTAACCTTTCACAATGTTTATGCAAATCTGGAATAGAGTTATTATAGGCTCTAGCTCCATCAAAAATAGTACTTCCGTGCATATAAGATTGACTCATAGACGACATAATAGGCTTAGAACCGTCACTCCATTTCCCATTAAACCAAGCTATAGAATTTTTATTTTTTGTATCCAATGATTATTTTAGAAAACATTAAAAGAGACGCTGCCTAATTTATCAATTTTAGCCTTTACATTGTCGCCTTTTTCAGGCCAACAAGTTGTGCTAATTGAACCAGTTAAAACAATATCTCCTGCAAATATATTTCTACCTCTCTTAAGTAAATTATTAATTAGATATAAAACAGAATTAAGAGGATGTTGCAAAACATTTTTTCCTGTACCTTTACCAAATAATACATCGGAAACTAATAATTCTCCTTCCAATAAATCTAAATTCATTAAGTCTATTTCAACTGCATCTCCAATAACACATCCATGATTCATTGAATTTTGAGCTATAAGGCTACCAAAAGTTCCTTTAGCTGCATAGTTTCTATCATCAACAATCTCTAAAGCAACCATAACTTCTTTTAAATAAGGAAGTATTTCTTCCTTATTATTAAAACCATTAATTTTTGATGGAATATCTTTATGTATTTTTAGAGCAATTTCGGCCTCTGCTCCTAAATGACAATAATCACATAACTGAAGCGATACATTATTTTTATAAATTAAAGGCTTTAATATTGCTCCTTCTGCAGGAGTATCTACGTTAACCAATTTTTGCATTTCTGGATTAGTTAAAGCTACTTTCCAGCCTCCAATATTTCCATTAATATCCTTTTTTTTAAAATCAATGAATGCGTCTTGTATTAAATAAGCTTCATCAATATTTTTTATATCTATATTATTATCCAAATAATATGGCGAAAGATTTTTACAATTTTTATATAAAATATTAGCTTTATCTTGAATATTCATTTGAAAAAACTATTTCCAATTATGTTAATCTGATATATTGTTTGCATTTAAATTTTAATTCATTCAATAATAACATATTTTTTTAACAATAAAAAAACTTTATTTAAGAAGGAAAATTAATGTCAGAAGATTTATATGGATCTGGAGATGATAACTCTGGTACTGTATTTAGAGATACTATTATGCTGGCATTAGCTGGGTTTGTATCATTAGTAGTATTGTTAATGCCATTTATAAACCCTCCAGCGGAAACTGAATCAACAAAATCTGATCCTCCAGGCAATGTAATTATTGAAGTATTTTGGCCTGAAGACAGAGATGTTGATGTAGATTTATGGGTTAAAGCTCCTGATGATATTCCAGTAGGGTACTCTAATAGAGGTGGTTTATTTTTTAATTTATTAAGAGATGACCTAGGTGTTTATAAAGATCCAACTCCTATTAACTATGAAGTTGCTTACAGCAGAGGAATTAATCCTGGTGAACATATTGTGAACCTTCATTTATATAGAGAAGATCTTTCTGCATTTGACCCATTTGAAGCTAAAGTAGTCGTAACAGTTGTTAATCCAAATACAAAAGTACGGCAACAACTTTTAGAATCTACCGTTTTACTTGATGAAATTGGAAAAGAACTAACTATTTTTAGATTTAAACTGGATGAAGAAGGCAATTTAAATAAAGACAGCCTTAATAATGAGTTTGTCCAATTAAGGTCTGGATCAAAATAATTGTTATTAAATGAAAACATTCAAATATAAAATACTAAAAGTTAATTTAGAAGATATGCCTAAAGAGTTATTATCTCACTTTCCTCTTTTAGATATGGGAAGAGAGGGTTGGGAACTTATTGAAGTAATTAGAGTTGATATACAAGATGATTGCTCTTATTATCACTATTTTAAAAAAGAAATTACTAAATAAATGTATTTTATAATTTTAAATGCTAGTATTTAAATATGTATATATCTAAAAAAATTATAATAATTTTGTTAATTTATTTTTTAAATATAAACTTAACATATAGTCAGTCCTTAGAATTAAGGGAATCACTTAAAAATACAAAAACTTTATACAAAGAAGGTAAATTAAATGAGGCTGTCAAATCTGCGATAAATGCTATTCAGTATTCTAATAATGATTTTGGTGAGAATCATTATTATACTGCCACCTTAATAGAAAACTTAGGTATTATTCAATATGAATTATTATTGTATGAAGATGCAAAAAAATCCTTTCTACAGTCACTAGAAATAAGAAAAATAACGCTTGATCCAGATCATACTGATATAGCAGAAGCGCTTAATTATATTGCTTTAACAAATAGAAAATTACTTCTATATAATACTGCTATTAATTATCATAATGAAGCATTGCTAGTAATGTCGAGGTCTTTAACAAAATCTAATCCTCATGCTATGAATGAAAAAAGTAGAAAAGGCGCAATATTTAAAGCAAGCGCACTACATACTAAAGCATTAATAGAGATAAAAAATAAAAATTTTAACGATGCAATTGGACTTTTAAAAACTTCTTCAAAAATATTTTATAATACTCTAGGAAAAGATAAAAGTCAGCTTATTGAGATTTATGAAGAATTAATAAAATTAGCATTATCAATTAATGACCAAGATTTAGTTAATCAAACAAAACAAAAGATTAAAAATTTAAATAAAAAAATATGAATAAAAAATCTATTGATATTTATATAGACTTTAAAAGCCCATATGCTTACTTATCTATTGCTCCAAGTATTGTTTTTGCTGAAAAAAATAAACTAATTATTAATTGGATACCTTATATATTAGAAATTCCTGATTATTTAGGAAGTGCAGAAGTTGATAATAATGGAAATATAATAAAAAGTGAACGCAATGCCCATCAATGGAGAAGAGTCAAGTATTCATATATGGATTGCAGAAGATACGCTAATTTAAGAAATATGACAGTTAGAGGGCCGCAAAAAATATGGAATACACAATTAATATCAATAGGATTACTCTGGATAAAAAGAAACTATAGCGAGTTTACTATTACATTTATTAACCATGTCTTTGAACAATTTTGGAATAGAAAATTAGATTTAGAAAGCTATGAAGAGATATGTAAAGTTTATGAAGATATAGGTATAAATTCTAATAGCTTTAAAGAATGGGCAATAGATGAAGGCAAGAAAGAACTAGACTTAATAATGAATCAGGCACATGAAAATGGAGTATTTGGTGTACCTAGTTATTTTATTGAAAATGAACTTTTTTGGGGAAGAGAACAGCTCCCCTTGATTGAAGCAAGGTTAACTAATAATTATTCTAATTTAATTTAGACTTGATAATATTTTCTAAAGCATCAAAGCTGTCAATAAATCTACATTTTCCTAAAATATTATTGTTTTTATCTGTAAATTCTAAATTTCCTAATAAAACAAATACTCTGTAAAAACGCACATATTCTTCTGTTATCTTATAATAAGCAGGATAAGTACTTTTTTTAATTATAGACTCTTTGTTATCAAACCAAACTTTATATACCTGCTCTTCAAAAAACCAATAATACTCATTTGGCCTTTTACTATCCGTATTATAAATACATTCTAAACCTTTATCATCGATATCACTTGCAAATACTGGACAAATAAAAGAAAAACATAGAATTAGAATTATATAAATTTTCATATTTATTACCTTTAATTATTCAATTCAAAAGGATTCTTTATACTAGGATCATTTTTTTGTAGGTCAATAAATTTTTTCTTAAGTTTATTTTCATGCTTTTTATCTGGTTTTGATCCAAAAAATATTGCTCTAGTATACTCAGTAAAAGAGTCCTGGAGCATATCTAGTTCATAATAATTTTTAGATAAAATCATTCGCGTTTTACCCCATCGGCCATAATATTTATTTGATTTAATTAATAATTTTATTGACTCATTATATATTTTTTCTTGGTATAAACTATTTCCAGCATCAGTTAATAATCTTGCAACAGGATCTATCTCACCTTTGGCATGATGACGCTTATATAGTCTTGAAATC